>Ga0209507_1001573_pt1 | contig 17628 bp, 10 predicted proteins | sample AD_UKC028_MetaG_FD_184414 | JGI IMG/M metagenome (GOLD analysis project Ga0209507, IMG submission 184414) | Active sludge microbial communities of municipal wastewater-treating anaerobic digesters from USA - AD_UKC028_MetaG (SPAdes) (version 2) | ecosystem: Engineered > Bioreactor > Anaerobic >...
ATGCCCGCATCCGCAGCTACATTTCGACTCTACGCAAACACGGGCTGCCTGTGCTCGAATACCTTCGCCGTGCCCTCGATGGCCGCCCATTCCTGCCTCAGCCAGTGAAAAGCACCTGAGCAGTTACACAAAGACTCCGCGATACTGGATGATGCCATTTCCGCCCGATATACAATAGATGCCGCTCAGTCAAAGGACGCGGGGAGCTATCGAGTAAAGGTCTCAAATCCAGGAGGCATAATGTGGAGTTCCTTCGTCACTCTAACTGTCCTGACAAGTCATACCATCACCATCGTTACACAACCAAGCGATCAGACAGTGGGTTTTGTGGAAACTGCCATACTCGGTGTAGATGCCGCATCCAGCCAGCCTTTAACATATCAGTGGTATTTGGGCCAGAGTGGGAACGCGTACGCGCCCATCGCTAACGCAACCAACGCTCACTACACCACTCCGCCATTAAAGTCTAGCGTGACCTACTGGGTCCGAGTGAGCAATCCGGCTGAATCCGTGGACTCCAGAACCGCGACGATTAGTGTGGCGACTGTTCCACCTCCAGGTTTTGTGGCTGCATATGACCGGTCACGACGGCAAGTTCTATTGTTTGGAGGACGAGCCCCTCAGTTCACGAATCAAACATGGATTATGCAGGAGAATCAGTATGTGAGGTTGCATCCGGCTGTTAGTCCCCCCGTCCGAATTGCACCGGTTATGGTTTTCGACGAGTCGCGACAACAAGTGGTGCTTTTCGGCGGACAGAAATCAATTGGAGGCCCGCATTGGGACGACACTTGGGCTTGGAACGGAACGAATTGGGTAGAACTCAACCCGTCCACCAAGCCTCCTGCGCGACGAGGACAGGGGATGTTATTCGATTCGGTTCGCCAGCGGATTGTCCTGTTTGGCGGGGGAAGTGGCGATCTCTTTTCGGACACATGGCTTTGGGATGGTGAGAATTGGGAGCATGCCTTCCCTGTCCAGAGTCCCCCGGCATCAATATACCATGGCATGGTGTTTCAAACTCACTTGAGCAAAGGGGTGGTTTTTGGACTCGGTCATCCCAGCGTTCCCGCCTCACTGCGCGCCAGCACTTGGACTTGGGATGGAAGCAGCTGGCTCATGGAAAAAACGTCGAACAATCCAGCCGAACGCTACATTCCGGCAATGGCCTACGACGCGGCGCACCAGCAAACCGTCGTATTCGGGGGGCAAAAACCCGGGGGGGGATACTATGATGACACCTGGTTATGGGACGGAACCAACTGGACCCAGGCTTTTCCAAAACGCAATCCCCCCGCAAGGCATGGTTCAACCATGGTTTATGATTTGCATAAGGGGCATCTGGTGCTGTTTGGGGGCTCGAATGACACCACGCAGTTTAATGACACCTGGCTGTGGGATGGATCAGATTGGACTCCATGGCCGTTGGGCACAAGAGAGTCTCCCGCATTGTCAATTACCTTTGACGGGCGGACCAATCCTTCCGGAAATTCCCAGGTTCTTGGCTGGTTATTCACCGTGAATCAGGAGCTAAGCGTGACGGGCCTGGGTCTGTTCGACGATGGTCTCAATGGACTGGGTGAAGCTCACCTCGTGCTGATTTGGGAGATGCCCGACACTATTGTGGCCATGGCCACAGTCACAGAGGGTCATCGCGTGCAGTTAGTGGACAACTTCAGATATGTTCCCCTGGTCAATACAACCGTCCTTACCCCTGGAAAGAATTACGTCATCGGCGCCATCTATCAGAAAGGCTCCCTGGACTTTGTTCCTGAATCCGTGACCGAGCCCAGAATACAGGCCAATTCTGCCATCAATTACATGGGCGGCCGCTACGGACTTGGGAGTGGACGAGTGTTGCCAAATGCCCCAGTCGTGCCTGTATCTGCTGGATACTTTGGACCCAATTTTCTTTTTTCTTCCTCGGCTTGGCTAAACATTTTAACACAACCTGAAAACACTGAGGTCAGTTCAGGGCAGACAGCCACTCTCACGGTATCCGTATCAGGCGGTGCACCCTTTCGCTACCAATGGTACTTGGGACAAAGTGGGGATACGAGATCACCCATCGCCGGAGCCACATCAAACAGCTACACCACCCCGCCATTAACGGCTACAACGATGTTCTGGGTGCGTGTAAGCAACACGGCGGGATCCGCGGACAGCCTGACATCAGTCGTTACCTTGCGGGATTCAGAGGGGCCGCTATGGGAGTTCACAATACAAGGTGGCATTAATACACCTGGCTTGACGATCGGATCCGATGGGACTGTATATGTGGGGTCAGATGACTTCAGCGTTTACGCCTTGGATGGCAAATCCGGGGCGCAACGCTGGAAGTTTACGACGGAGGGCATCGTGATGTCGAGCGTCGCGGTTGGAGAGGATGGCACAGTCTATTTTGGCTCGGGCGATAAGAAAGTCTATGCAGTGGAATCGTCGTCCGGCATGAAACGATGGGAGTTTGTTACCGGAGGAATGGTGCGCGGTTCGCCCTCAATTGGCTCTGACGGGACTGTTTACGTGGGATCAGAGGACAAAAAGGTGTACGCGCTCGACGGTGTCAACGGGACCAAGAAATGGGAGTTTTTAACGGGTGGTCGCGTGCTCAGTTGCCCTGCGATTGCCGCCGATGGGACAGTTTACGTTGGTTCGCTCGATGGAAAGGTTTATGCCCTTAATGGAGCCACCGGCGCGATGGTCTGGGACTTTCAAACCGACTACGAGATCAGTTCCGCGCCCGCGATCGGTCCGAACAACACCGTCTATATCTGTTCACACGACGCCAAAGTATACGCACTGGATGCGATCAGTGGCGCAAAACTCTGGGAGTTCCTCACCGATTCTTCTTTGGTCCAATTTCGCACCTCGCCGGCCATCGGACTCGATGGCACCGTTTACGTCGGCACAATCAGCAGCATGGTCTATGCGATCAACGGAATGACAGGCGTGAAACAATGGGAATATGAGAACATCGGAACCTTCAACAGCCCTGTCATCGGAGCTGATGGTGTCGTTTATGTGGGCGATGGCAAACTTTTCGAGTTGGATGGAAAGACAGGGAGGAAAAAAAGGGAATTTCAGGCGGTGACCTCAACTTATTCCGCCCCCGCGTTAGGGAAAGACGGCACTATTTATATTGCAGATTACAGCGGTAAGATTCGCGCCTTCCCTGGTAGTGTGCCCAATGGAGATGCGGTATGGCCGATGTTCGGGCAGAATCAACGGCACACGTGTCGTTCCGTTGTTCCTGCGACTGCCGTTCCTGTCATTACCAGCCAGCCTGCAAGCCAAACAATCGGGGCTGGATCGACAGCCACCCTCAGCATCATCGCGACCGGGGCGGAGCCTCTGGCCTTTCAGTGGTATTTGGGTCAGAGCGGAGACACGAACGCACCTATCACGGGCGCCACGAATGTCAGCTACACAACTCCGTCGCTGAACGCCAGCGCGTCTTATTGGATTCGGGTTAGCAGTTTGGGGGGCTTCGTGGACAGCCAAACGGCCACGGTGGACATCCAAACGACCGCGCTGGTTATGAAAGGACAATGGCCAGGATATCGCCAGGGGCCCGCCAAGGACGTTGCTATCTCCGGACAGCACGCTTATGTGGCGGCCGCAGGTTTGCACGTCATTGATATTAGCAATCCAGCCAATCCCCAGCGGGTGGGCGGATTCTCCGACACCATGGGAGCCGTTAATGGTGTGGCAATCTCGGGGCATTATGCCTACCTGGCCGATGGTTTTGAAGGATTGCTCATTCTGGATGTCGGCAATCCCGCCAATCCGCATCGGGTTGGGGCGTACGATATTCTAGGCCAAACATTCGATGTGGCCATTCAAGGGAATTACGCCTATGTGGTGGGGCCTGTTGGACTCCAAATTCTCGACATCAACGATCCGACATTTGTATTTCGGGTGGGAGAATTCGATACAGGCAATAGCGCCACGAGCGTCGCGGTTTCCAAAGATTATGCCTATGTCGTCTGTGACGCTTTTCCTGCCTCTGAACATTCAGGGCTTTTAGTGGTTGACATCCGCGAGCCGAATGCCTCTCGATTAGCGGGCAGCCTGGAGATGCCGAACCTTTTTAAACCGTCTCTCGCTTTGGCCGGTGACAACATCTACGTGACGGATGGAATCCTCTGGGTGATCGATGTCAGTGATCCAGCGCATTCAAGATTAATCGGGAGCCATGGTTCGACCTATGCTCAAGAAGTCGCGGTTGCGGGTGAGTATGCATATGTGGCGAATGGTGCCGACGGTTTTTTGATTGTCGACATCAGTAATGCCGGGTTACCGGGACCCATCGCAACCGCAAACACCACAGGGGAAGCCACTGCCGTTGCGATATCCGGGGGTGTGGCTTGCGTGGCGGACAGCTGGAGCGGACTGCATGTTTTTGACGTTAGCCATTCGTCGCAGCCGGCACTCCTGGGCACTATTGACCCCATCGGGGATGCTCGCGGCGTGGCGATGGCGGGCGATTACGTGTATCTCGCCGACGGAGATTTTCAGGTGATCGACGTCACAGATCCAACCAAGCCGCGAAAGACCGCAGGAATGGAGCTGCCCGGTTATGCGGGGGTTGTAGCGGTTTCCGGGAGCCATGTATACGTTTCCGAGGATCGTTTCGGAATTCACATAATCGATATTTCCAATCCCATCCTTCCCACCGAGGTGGCTCAGGTGGCGGGCGCCGCCAAAGACATTTACATTATGGGCAATTACGCTTTTGCGGTGGAAGCCGAGTTGCGTGTCCTTGACGTGTCTGATCCCGTCCGCCCAAACGTAATCGGAAGGTTGGCCCTGGGTCGTTCCGCTGATGGCGTCGTGACGGATGGTAATTATGCCTATATTGCAGCCGGTCCCGAAGGCCTCAAGGTCATCGACATTAAGGACCGAACCAATCCGAAGAAGGTCGCGGACTTGGATACGAGCGGAGACGCCCGCGCAGTGGCTGTGAGCGGCCACTATGCCTTCATCACCGACTACGAAGCCGGAGTGCAGATTATCGATATCAGTGATCCAGTGAATCCGAAGCGGGTGGGTGGTCTGGACACGGGTGGAAGAGCGCGGGACATCGTCATCGAGGGGCATTTCGCTTACGTGGCCAACGATGGACCAGGTGTAATCGTATTGGATATCACCCATCCCACAAATCCGCGCAACGCGGGGCAGTATCGTCCTCCCGGACTCGCATTTGGCATTGCGGGTCAGTCTGGACGAGTCAGTGTCGCTAGTGGTGACTGGGGACTCGCCATCCTCGAGTTCCAGTCGTATGTGCCGGAGGCGCCGCTAATCACAAGCCAACCTCAGTCACAAAACGCCGCCTTTGGGTCAACGGCTGCTTTTGTCATTACGGCGACTGGTCCGGAACCACTCGGATACGAATGGAAGAAAGACGGGACGGTTCTCACTGACGGTGGGCGCATCAGTGGGGCGACTACGCCCATCTTGCGAATTACGGCGATACAGGCCGGTGACATTGGGCAATACCACTGTATCGTTAGCAATGTGGCGGGCTCGGTTGCCAGCCAGACCGTCGAGTTGAGACTCTTGCCCACGCTGGTCGTAACCTCGGAACATCCCTTCAACATTGAGGGAGCGTTTGAATTCCTTTTCGTTGCTGAACCGGGAGTACAGTTCCGCGTTCAGTATTCGAGTGATCTACGAAATTGGATAGACCTCAAGAGCGTCGAGTCAACAGGAGATCCCATCCGCATCATCGATCCCGAGGCAAAACGACAATACACTCGTTTCTATCGGGCCATTGGCCCTTGAGATCAGCGTGCCACCGCCCGCATCCGAAGGCTTTGGATTAATTCAAAATATCCAAGGGGCGGTGAGATAGTGATCCGTATGGAAAGCACAAAGCGACTTTGGGTATACAATTATTGTCCCCCTTCAAGTCGGTCACTCTCAAAAAACGTTCGATTTTCAATCCGACGAAACTCTCGCCGCTCCTCTGGATCGCCGTGCGCCAGACCCGAACGCTTGTTTGCGATTTTTCTCCGAGTGACTACACTGTCCTGCAAAACGGATGGAAATTAAGCTATGGCATACGTGCATGGTTACTCCGAGCGTGAAACCCAAAGGCTTTATGAGCAGGCGGGGATTCTTGAAGACATACTCCATTCGGGAACGGCGTTTTCCGCAAACGCCAGGGTCCTTGAGGCCGGATGCGGCGTGGGAGCTCAGACGCGGCTTTTGATGAAGCGGAGCCCTGAGGCGGTGTTCACCTGCATCGACCTCTCCGAAAAGTCGCTGGCCACAGCCAGCCGGCTCAAGGCGCAGCCGGAATTCAGGAGAGTTACCTTTTTGAGGGAGGACATCACCCGGCTGGGTTTCGCCGAGGAAAGCTTTGACCATGTGTTTGTTTGTTTTGTCCTGGAGCATCTGGATGCGCCTGTTGCCGCGCTGAAGGAACTCAAGCGCGCGCTCAGAACGGGCGGAACGATCACCGTGATCGAGGGCGACCACGGTTCGTGCTTCTGGCATCCGGAGACGCCGGAATCCGTGGCGGCGTGGAACGGTTTGATTGCGGCTCAGCGGAACATTGGACATGACCCGAACATCGGACGCCGGCTGGCTCCATTGCTGACGGGCGCGGGGTTTGCCCTGCAGACATGCGAACCGGCCTGGCTTTACGCCGATCGTCTGAAACCGGCGTTGCGCGATGGGATGGTGGACCACATCATCGTCCCGATGGTGCAGTCGGCCGAGGAGCGGATATTGGCGGACCATCTCGTGCCGAAGCCGGTTTACGAAAAGGGCATCGCCGATCTGTCCCGCGTGGATCAACTGGACGAAGGGACTTTTTTTTATACCTGGTTCAAGGCGGTTGCCCGCAAACCTTAATGGTGGTCATTTTATGGGCGCCAACGACCACGCAGGCTCGAAACCGAAGGGCAAGTTGGCGGGAATCGGTTTTCAACCAGGTCCGGGCGAGAGGGATTCGCACCCCGGATCAAATACGCGCCGAAGAACCGGCGTGATCACCCCCCCGGGCGTGTTTCCTCATTCTCTGGCACGGTTCGTCTCCCGGATCCAAGGTTATGCGGCTTGGGCCATCGGCCTGGCATCTGTTTTCTTGCCTGCCGACACGTTCAGTGGAGGAGCTCTCGAACCCCTTTGCCTCGACAACATCGAGAAGACGGAGGTGAGATCAGCCCTGTCGGGCTTTGGTCTCGAGCAGACTCGTTACGTGACCCTGAATCCGCGGTTGTTGGCGCAATCCGGCTCGAGTCTACACCGACAAAAAGGCCGGTTTCACATGAACCTGTTTACCGATGCGCGGTGCGTCGGCGTGACTGAAACAACCGGTCTGACCTCTCGAGGGCGCTGGCGAGCCTCAGGCCGATTGGAGGATCAGCCGGGGAGTCGATTCCTTTTCGTGGGAGAGAGTGACGCCATGGCCGGGACTGTTTTCGTTCCAGATCGGGGGATGTTTCAAGTTCATTATGCGGCTCCCCGGATTCATCGCGCGTGCGAATTGATCCCCCCTGATGCCGGTTGTGCCTGCCTCTGGCCAAGCGGCGTCTCCCAGGCGGCCCCGGCCGCGAACCTATCCGCACCACGCTCGCGGTCCATCGCTCAACAAACGGTCGAGGCGGCATCTTCGCCAGTCACGGTGGTGGATCTTATGGTGCTTTATACGCCGGCCGCTCAAGAGGCCTCGGGGGGCGAGAGGGGCATGAACCTTCTCATCGATCTCGCTGTCGAGGAGGCCAACCTCTGCTATGCCAACAGCCAGGTTCAATTACGTTTGAATTTGGTTCACACGGGCGCCGTGCCATATCCCGAAAGTGGAAACCTGGGCGCGGACTTGAACCGATTGACGGCAACGAACGACGGTTTCCTGGATGATATTCACTCATGGAGGGATCAATACGCGGCCGACTTGGTCGCTTTGATCGTTGAGCAGGAGTCGAGTCGGTTGTATGCGGGCATCGCCAACCAGTTGTCCCGTCTTTCCCCTGCGGCTGCTTCCTCGGGCTTTGCGGTCATTCGGCGAGTCTATCTGACGGGGAATTATACCCTGGCGCACGAACTGGGCCATAACTTCGGATGCGACCATAACCGCGAAAACACCATCGGTCAGACCATGTTCACGTATGCCTATGGGTATCGGTTCACGGTCGGTGACCTGATTTATCGAACCGTAATGGCCAATCGCCCTGGCTGGCAAATTCCGCATTTCTCGAATCCGAATGTCCTGTTTCTCGGCGCGGCAACCGGAGTGCCGATCGAACAATCCCATGCGGCCGACAACGCCAGTGTTTTGAATCTGACCGCGCCCACAGTCGCTTTATTTCGGGAGGCGCAAGCACGCATCGCGTTTGCCACCAACCAAATCACCGCTGATCCGTCCTTGGGCTCAGTGTTGATCTCCTGTCTCCGAGGGGGAGAGACCCATTCGAGGGTCGCCGCCTATTACGTGACCAGGAACGATTCCGCCGAGGCCGGTCTGGATTACAGCGGACAAACCAACTGGATAACCTTCGAACCCGGCGTGATCGAGGCCGCCGTGAGCATACCCGTGGACCCTGACAGGTCTTTCAACGAACCGAGAACCTTCCGAGTGCATTTGATCCAGCCCGAAGGCCAATGCGCTTTGGGGTATCCCTCTGTGACGGTGGTCACCCTGCAATCCAGAGGTCCTGCCGCGCCAGGGGCTCTGGATCTGAGTTACCATACCGGAAACGGGGCCGATGGACGCGTGTTGGCCATGCTCGCAAGACCGGACGGCGGCCTTCTCATCGCCGGCGAGTTCCTCCACGTCCAGGGGATCTCGCGCGGCCGCATCGCTGAACTCACTCCCACCGGCGCTTTAAGCTCCGGTTTTGATCCTGGTCGTGGGGCCAAATACGCCATCTGCGCCCTCGCCGCCGCATCCGATCGCATGGTTTACATCGGTGGCGAGTTCAATGAGGTCAACGGCACCAACCGGGGCCATATTGCCCGTTTATTCCCGACGGGTTTGCTGGATCTCTCTTTTAAGCCGCATGCTCAGGATGACTTTAACCCCGACAATGGGCTCGGAGACTCTGTTTATGCCCTGAGTCTGCAATCCGATGGCCAGATCGTCGCTGGTGGTCGCTTCACCACCGTAAACCAGAGACCGTGCCTTCATGTTGCACGATTCCGTTCGAATGGTTCGCACGATTCTACCTTCGCCATGGACAACGGACCCGACGCACCCGTCTACGCTCTTGCGATCCAACCGGATGGAAAAATCCTGCTCGGCGGTGACTTTACCACGCTCAAGAATCATCCGTGCCCAGGCCTGGCCCGCCTCACACCCGGTGGCGACTTGGACCCCAGTTTTAATCCTCCTTTAGGACTGCAAGGACAGGTGCGCGCCTTGGCACTCCAGGCGGATGGCCGAGTTCTGGCCGCGGGCCGCTTTCTGCTCACCAGTGGATTGGCGTGGACCAACCTCGCCAGGTTCAATCCTGATGGTTCGCCGGACTTGTCCTTCGGCAACAGCACGGGACCCAATGACACGGTCCATTGCCTGGCCATCCAATCCGACGGACGGATTATCCTCGGCGGCGCGTTCACAGACCTGGGGGGAACACCCCGGAATCGCGTGGGCCGGCTCAACTCCGACGGATCCTTGGATGGACGGTTCAACGCGGGGAGTGGCCCCAACGACGCGGTCTACGCAGTCGCCCTGCAACCGGACGGCAACATAGGCATCGGGGGATGCTTTACTGCCGTGGATGACCAGCCCCGTTACGGCTTCGCTCGTTTGATAGGAGAACCGGCACGAATCCCGCCCCCCCTGGGGCTGCAGATTCACGGTTTCTCGGCTGATGGCTTGTGCCTGATCGGAGTGACCAACGTCTCAGGCTACGCCTGCTTGATTGAGACCTCGGACGATCTCCGGTTATGGGTGCCCGTTGTTACCAACCCTCCTACGGGTCTCGAGTTTATGTATCTGGATCCCCACGCATTCCAGCGCGCGCAGCGCTTTTACCGGGCACAAAACATAGTCACGCCCCCGTAGATCCTTGCTCAGATGGACGCCAACTGAGGATCGACGTGGTGATTGGCATTGGCCCGTGACTTTATTTGGGATACTTTTGCATACAACAACTGGATCCATCCTATGCAAAGCCATGCGGTGAATCGACGAAACGGCAGTCAGGAATTCCATGTGGCGGCCGGATTCCACTCGGCTGTGGGCAGTCGAGGGATCATGCGCGGAAACGAAAAGTGGGCCGCCAACCCTGGGACTCCAAGGGTACCGGCAATTTCGAATGGAAGACGAGTGCTGAGCCGGGCTTGGGTGGGTGTGATGGTATGGGCTGCGGTGATTTGCGCCAACACCGAGCGCGCGCAAGCGCAATGGCTTGCCCTGACGAACGTGACTCCACGGCTGGCCCACAGCGAACTGGGGGGGGCCTGCATCTCGATTGAATACGACCTCAACGACACCCAGATCACAGACCAGGCCCCTGCGTATGTTTTTGTCCGCTATCGTTTCCGGTCTGGATCTTCATGGAAACTTGTGTCCCCGCAATGCTTTCAAGGCCGGCAAATCGCCACGTCCGGCGGGCACAACCAATGTGTCTGGTGGGGCATCAGCCAGGCTGGGATTACCAATCTCGATCAGATCGAAATTCGTGTTCGCGGCCTGGCCATGGCCCGTGTCCCGGCGGGTATGTTCCGGCGAAAAAGCGTGCCTGGGGCGGGCCATGATTCCTCGAAGGGTGCGAAAGATCCCGCTTACTTGCCGGATTACCTGATCGCCCGTTGTGAGACCACCGTGGCCATGTATGCCGATTTTCTCAATGAATGCGGATCCGGCGGGCCCGGTTGGAATCCTAAAATGCCCGATCCCCAGCGCTGCGGGCTGGAGAAACGGCCTGCGGGCGGCTACCAAGCCTTGGCAGGCAGGGCGGAGTATCCCATCAACTATGTTTCGTGGTACGATGCCGTCGCGTTTCTTGATTGGTGCGGGCTGCGTCTGCCCACCGAAGCCGAATGGGAAAAGGCCTTCCGCGGAGGGCTTTATCTGGACGGGGATGACTCGAAAAAAGTGGCGAATCCGATGCCGGAAAGAACCTATCCCTGGGGCAATGAATCCCCCGACGAAGGAGGGGTCTATCGCTGCAATGTGGATGGGGATCAAGACGGTTTTGCCTTCACCTCGCCCGTCGGGAGTTTCCGACGATTCAACAGCCCGTATGGGGTTTGTGATCTCTCCGGCAATGTGGCGGAATGGACCCTGGACTGGTACCAGACATCGTATCATGCGGGCCTGGATGGCTTTCGCATCTTGCGCGGCGGTTCCTGGATGGATCCGTCGGCCGGAGTCGATGCGGTCAGCGCTCCCACCAGCCTTCCCTTGAAGGCCAGCAGCCTGATGGGATTCCGCGCGGTATTCAATCCTTAGGGTCTGCAACAATAAACTCCGGTACAAATTTGTGCCAAAACCTCAAGGGCCCATGATGAAATTACTGGCAGTGCCGGGAGACCTCACAAGCAGCGAAATCGTCGATACCGACAACGACGGCGGCTGGAGTTCCTATTATTTGGGAAGCCAGGCCTTTCGTTTTGCCGCCACGGGAGATCCCCAGGCGCGGTCCAACGCATGGGAAGTCTTCGCCGCCTTGGAACGACTCCGGACGCTCCCCGGGCGCAACGGGTTCTTCGCCCGGACCTTTGAACGCGCCGGATTCAAGTTCTCGGATCCAGACCGATGGCGAGACGTCCCGGGCGGTGACTGGGAGTGGAAAGGCCACACCAGCTGTGATGAATTTCTTTTTAGATACTGGCTGGGCCGGCATCTGGGATACATCCGCTGAGGTCGCCAAGACGAGACAAAGGCGAGAAACAAGAGATCGAATCCCTTTCCGCGTTTCCATAATGATGAACAAGCAACAATTGTTATGCCCGGTTTGCGGTGGAAATTGCCCACTCCTGGACGTGGTGGATCTCAATAAGTCTTGCGAAGAGGCCCGGGGAAAATACCTTGGCCTTTCCGGAGTTCCAGTCTATTACGCCCTTTGCACTCATTGTGGGTTTTGTTTCGCTCCGGATCTCTCTGCATGGTCGCTGCAGGAGTTTTCGGAACGGATCTACAATGATGACTACGCCTCCGTCGATCCCGACTATCTCGAGGCCCGACCTCGATCGAATGCCTCGAATCTGCTCTCTATGTTCGGCCGCTTGCCCGCAGCGGTCCGGCATCTGGACTATGGCGGAGGAAATGGGCTCCTGGCAAAGCGCTTGCGCGAGTCCCTGTGGAACTCCACATCCTATGATCCGTTTGTGGACAGGAACCTGAGCCTCGTCGAACTGGGAACCTTTGATCTGATTACCGCGTTCGAGGTGTTTGAGCATGTTCCGGATATTCAACGGCTCATGTCCGACTTGCGGACTCTCCTGGCGCCATCAGGCCTGATCCTGTTTTCGACCCTCTTATCGGATGGCAACCTGAAACAGGGACAACGCATCTCCTGGTGGTACGCGTCCCCTCGGAATGGACACATCAGCCTCTTGTCGCGCAATAGCCTGGCCATCCTCGCCGAAAAATACGGTTTCAATTGCGGCAGCTTCTCGAATGCGTTTCACGCCTTCTGGAGGGAAGTCCCCTCCTGGGCGGCCCATGTCATCCGGCTGAACCCGCCCGATTCGCCGCCGGCCCCTCGCCCGTAAGATCCCGACCAAAAATACATTCCATATTTTTGTAAGAACCTTTGACACGAGACGAGGATACTGTCATAGTGTCATAGGACAGTAGAGAATCAGACTGAGCGTATGGTGTTCCAGGTGAATTTTAAATCGGGACTGCCGGTTTACCTGCAGTTGGTCGATCAGATCAAGGCGGCGGCGGCTTCCGGGGCCTTGCGGGCGGGCGATGCGTTGCCTTCGATTCGCCCGCTGGCCGAGCAGTTGCGGGTGAACCGCAACACGGTGGCCAAGGCTTACACGGAGCTGGAGGGCCAGGGAGTGATCGAGACCTTGCCTGGCAAGGGTTGCTTTGTCCGGGAAAACGCCACCCCTTTTCGCAAGGAAGTGCGCGAGAGGCTGCTCAGCCAGGCGATCGACGCCGCGCTGGTGCAGGCGCATCACTTGCAGGTGCCGGCGGACGCTTTTTTGGAGCTGGTGCAGAAACGGCTCAAGGCCTTTGAGCGCCAAGCTCAGCAAAACTCAAACTCACCCCGATCTGAGAAAGAAAACGTATGAGCGAAACGATGTCCGTGATTGAGATTGAAAATTTGGTGCGGCTTTTTGGCAAGGCGGAAGCGGTCAACGGTCTCAGACTGGCCGTTCGGCCGGGTTGTTGTTATGGGTTCTTTGGCCGCAATGGCGCCGGCAAGACCACGACCATCAAGTGCCTACTGAATCTGCTGCGCCCAACCTTCGGGCGGATCCGTGTTTTTGGATTGGATCCCTCCCGTGATGAGGTGGCCATCAAGTCGCGGCTTTCCTATGTGCCGGACGCCGTGGCGTTTTATCCCTGGATGACGGTGCGGGAGACGTTGAATTACCTGGCTTCCTTTCGGGCTTCCTGGAACTGGAGCAAGGAGCGCGAACTGTTGGATCGATTTCGTCTTCGGGCCGACCAGGGGGTGAGCGGACTTTCCAAGGGGCAGAAAATGCAGCTGGCATTGATTGCGGCGATTGCGCCAGAGCCCGAGCTGTTGGTCCTGGACGAACCGACTTCGGGCCTGGATCCGATTGTCCGACGGGAGTTTATTCAGACTGTGATTGGCGCCTACCAGGAGGGGGATCCCGAACATCGGACCATTTTTGTGTCCACGCACCTGATCTCGGAGTTTGAGGGATTGATCGATGAGTTCACCATCATTGAGCAGGGGAGGACGGTGATGTCCCTCGAGGCAGATGCCGCCCGAGAGCAGTTTCACCGGATTCGGGCCCGTTTTACCGACGTTCCGCCGGCGTTGGATTTCAAGGAGATCGTCAAGGCAAACCGGGACGGGCGCGAATGGGAAGTGGTGGTGCGCGGCAATGTTCAGCCGGTCCTGGATCGGATGCAGGCCTGCCGGCCGGAATCGCTGACCCGGGAGGCGCTGAGCCTGGAGGAGATCTTCATGACCGCCTTGGCCTGACAACATCTGAGGATGCATACCCACTACGTTCAGCGATGGAGGAACGCGCATTTATGAAATGGCAATTGTTACGATACGAAGCCGGGACGCTGTTGCCGGCTGGATTGCTGGCGTTGCTGATCCAGTTTGTGCCGCCCCTGATCGGTGCGGACCCCGGTGTGGCCCTGCTGGTCTATGCGTTATCGGGCTTGGGGTTCGCGGCATGGAACTGTCAGTGGCCGTGGTATCAGAGCATCGATGTTCTAGCCGGTTTTGGAAAAGTGAATCTGCGCGTAGGCTGGAGATGTAAATGCTTGTTGCTCTTCCTGGTCTTGCTGACGCTGGCGTTGATCCCGGCCGGGTTCAGATGGCTCGGCGGGAATATGGGCGACGGGCTGTTGTGGATCATCGCGTTGGTGACGATCGCCTTGGCGACCAGCACGATGATACCGTTGTTGGTTCTGTTGCTCGAGAATGTCTGGATGGCGATTGCCGCGGGCGTTTCAGCGTGGTGTCTGATTGTGATTTCGACGGACCGGATCCCGGGATCGATTCTGCAAAGTTATGAACTAGGTTATGACCTGGGCGAAATGAGCTTCCTTATGGCGGTTCTGGTGTCTTGGATCGCGAGTCTGGCCAGTTATTGGGTGGGCCTGAAAGTATCGGTCTCCAAGGAGGGAGAGGGCGGAAAAGCCAGAGGCATGAATCGCATCGCCAAGGAATGCCGGAATCTGATGGCGCCCTGGACAATGGGGATCGCTCTGATGGTTTTGGCGGCGGTTGGGCTCGATCCCTCCTTGCTTTGGCCGGCCGGTTTTCTGGCCTGCGGTTTGGTGGCGGCGGCTGTTTTCGGCAACGAATTGAACCAGCACACCCTGGTTCTCTTGCTGGGCCAGCCCATTTCCCGGCGCCGGCTGTGGTATGAGAAGATGCTGGCGCTGGCCATTGCATTCCTGACAGTGATATCCCTGGTCACGGTATTGCTGATCGTCTTGCGTCCCGATGCCCGATCCATGGATTCGGTGGGCATAATGGGAGTATGTGTGTTCGCGGTTTTTGCGTCGGTGCCCATGCTGACATTGTGGTTGCGCAACAGCCTGGCCGCGATGGTGTTCACCCCCATCATTCACTTCTTGGCGGCGATGCTCGTGGTTGGACTGGGAAACTGGCTTTTGGGTGAAGCCTACGCAGATTATCAGGACGTTGTGGTTCAAGGGAGCCTCTTCCTGGTGATCGGACTGAGCGCCATTTTCTATTTGGCAGGCTGCTGCTTGTTTCAACGGTTTGAATGCCGTGAGACGCAGGCGGTGGATTTTCGGTGGCCGCGACTGCGAGCATGGTTTCCCCGGTTGGGTTCTGAGCGGACGCTGGCCTTGCCGGCCATGAGGGGACATCCGCTGACCAAGATCCTGTGGAAGGATCTGCATCTGCATCGCATCAACCTGATGCTGTCCGCGATCTTCTGTCTCGGATGCCTGGTCATGGTGGGGGTCCACTTCCTAAAAACTCGAGCCGAACTCGCCGGAGATCCGCAGACCTTTGAATTTGCATCCGAAGGTTTCTATCTGCTGCCGTTTTTTGTCTACTGGGTGGTGGCCCCCTTGTTGATTGGCGCGGTCGGAATTGCCGAGGAACGCCAGTTGGGCGTGCTGGAGTGGCATCTGCTCCTGCCTCCCTCCCGATGGCGGCAATGGTTCTGCAAACTAGTAACCGCCTATGGGATGTCGTTCCTGCTGGCCATGGTCCTGCCAGCGGCATGGCTGGGCGGGGTGTATCTCCCGCTTGGCATGATGGACAACGCGCGAGATATCCTGACTGCATACCACTGGATCTGCCTGGCGCTGCTGCTGGCGACGTCGGTTTCGATCTATGCGGCCTCACTCTCGACCAGCACCTTGAAGGCAGTCGTCAACAGTCTTGGACTTATGATTCTCGGCGTGACGGTGTGCCACGTCCTTAGCCGCCATCTCCCGCGCAATTCCTTGCTGATCATGCATTACGGTTTTGACGAAGGCGCCAATCTCTGGCTGAACCCACACAGCGTTTGCATCGCCCAGGGCGGAGTGTTGGCTCTTCTTTTTATAGTGATGCTGGGGCTCAGCTATACGAACTTCAAACGCTCCGAACGTTCGTGGCCCCAAACATTCCTGGTTCCCGCCGCGCTCGCCATCATCATCGGCTCAGGCTTTTCGGTTTGGATCAAGGTCTACCAGAAAGCGCAGGACCTAGGCTTGATCTGACTTTTTGTCCTCTTCCTACAGACTGGGAAGCAGGGGTAGGGCGCGACTGCCAGGCGCGCCGCGCGAAGAAGGGCCGGCTTGTCTCTCCGTGATTACCCCGAATAAGCAACAGGATTCAGGGATGGAAGCCAGCCCGGAAATTACCCACGGCCTCGCTCGTGCGAAGGGGGCGGTTGTAGAGGCGCAGGGACTGAATCGATCTGGAGATTCTGAGGTTGTCTGCTCCGTTTGGCGCACGCAACGTGGGACTAAACCGGCCCCAGCCGAATTGCCGTTCTTCACCGCCATCGCAGAGCACGCCGTTGACCACGAAAGTGATGATCTTGGGGCCGCCATCGACAGTGATAACCGTGTGCTGGAGCGCGCCGGCCTGGAGCGCGCCGCGATCGCTTTCCCAACTCGCCTCCTGGCGGCCATCGTTGAGGGTGAGACGAATTGTGCCTGCCCGGGTGGCCGACACCAGCACTCCCTTCCGACTCTCGCGGCGGCTGTCCAGCAAGGTCGTCTCGACCGCAAACGAATCGAGCTTGATCCATAGATCCAGGCTGAATCCAGAACGCAAATCCAGGCCGCGCTGGTCTTCCGATTTGAAATCACGTTTGTGAAATTCCGGCAGCGACGGCATGCTGGCCTCCTGAGGAACCGGCTGGGAAAGGTTTAATACGATCCCGTTTGACGCGACTTGCCTGTTGTCGAACTGGTTGAACAATCCGTCGATCAACACGGGGGGAATTTCGTGGACACGCCCGATGGTCTTCTGGGTTTCGGTCACGCAAAATTCTCCGTCCTGTTCCAGAAGATCGGGATAGCTCATGCGGACGAATGGATCATCGTCGTAGAGGAGGATTTCGGGCTGAGACCATTCGATCCTGAGTCCCTGGGGTGTTTCGATTTCGCGGCCAGCCATGAGCCAAGCTGGATTGCGATCGTCGTAAGGGCTGCGTCCTTCTTTTCCGGCGGCGCCCAACTCTCGGACAAACCGGTCTCCGTGGTTGTGAAACCAGTAAAGGAACTTACCGTTGGCACAGTTCCAGGCGAAGTTGGCCGCGCGCGGATGCTTCACACGACGACCGTCGGGCGTGTAGGTCTTGTAGGCGGGCTCGGTCCACGAACTGCCGCCATCGCGGCTGTAGGCGCACGCTGGCCAGCCATCAAGGGTGCGGTACACGCAATAGAGGGAGCCGTCACTTAGCCTAAGTTCCTGGAGAAATGAGTCAAAACATCAACTTTGTTGGGGTTTTGGCGAAATATGTAGCAAGTAATATTTGTTATAGTGTCCATATCTATATTGACATAACAGTAGAGGTGGTGTCAGACTG
>Ga0209507_1001575_pt1 | contig 17618 bp, 14 predicted proteins | sample AD_UKC028_MetaG_FD_184414 | JGI IMG/M metagenome (GOLD analysis project Ga0209507, IMG submission 184414) | Active sludge microbial communities of municipal wastewater-treating anaerobic digesters from USA - AD_UKC028_MetaG (SPAdes) (version 2) | ecosystem: Engineered > Bioreactor > Anaerobic >...
TCGGCAGGCAAAGTGATTTTCCCGATCCAGGTGGTGGACGTTCCGTTAACATCCAACTCGGTATAATCGCTTCCGTTCAGAGAATACCAGATGGAGGCATGTGCCGGCCTCGTGCCCCGTATGGTGATCACCCCGTCAGCAGTCGGTCCTGTCGTCACAATACGGGCAGGCGCTCGAATCTCAGGAGAAGTATAAGTCATCGGCTCCAGCACAACAGCTTCACTTGTCAGCTCGGTCGGAGTCCCCGAAATAGGCACTGTTTTTTTTGCGACGACCGAAATCGAACTGGAGCCAACCGGCAAATTGATTTTTCCGTTCCAATCGATAGAGCTTCCGGAAGCCACTAATGGGATATAATCATCGCCGTTGAGAGAATACCAAATGGAAGCATTCGGGGAACGCTTCCCGCGCCAACAGGTCCAGTTGCTCACGAAAGACATTCAACCGCAAGGCATAATCGCGTTGACGGAAATCAAGCGCGCCTTCCCCGGGCACGGACTCGACCGCGTGGTAATTCAGAACCGGCAGTATTTCGGCCGGATTCCCGCCCAATGTATGTGGCAATGTCGACCCCTCAGTATCATGCATCGTTATGAAACCTCTCGTTCTAGGATTAAGAAATAAGAAGTATGATGTAAGAGGTATGAAGTAGGAGAAAACGAAAAACAGATCATGGAAAAGACCTCCAATGATCGTGTAGTTTGAACAATTTTGCGCCCAATTCTTCATAGCCGGCTAAAAGTTTTCCGTAGGAATCTAAAAGCAAATAGCCGCAATCCAATGAGAACAACAACCAGCTTTTTGTTTCTTCGCAAGAACCGATGGCATCGATGAGGTGCCGTTTAAAGAGTTCCGGATAGCGGCGCTTACCCCAACCTTCTGCAATATTCGCGGACGACGAACGGGACGATCTGCGAATCTGGTCCACCAGTGAATATTTCTCTTCCTTGGGGAATGTCTTCGTCGCTTCGAATATTTTCATCGCCAGCTCATGCGCCAGCTGATACACATTCAAATCCCTGAATGTCTTTATCGCTTTTTCTTTTTTCATACTTCCTACCTCATATTTCATACTTCGTACTTCTTATTTCTCGGCGCTTTTTGCCGCACTCGAAGCGAAGCGTAGAGTGTACTCCTTAATCCTTTTTTAAAAGAATTCCAAAATCGCGATCTCGGGCCGGCACAGGAACCGTATCGGCAATGTATGGGTCCCGATCCCGCGGTTCACGTACATCTGCGTTGCGCCCTTCCGGAACAGGCCCTTCATATAGATGGTGCGGTTCGCGTACTTGGACAGCTTCACAAGGGCCGGGATTCCCACCTGCCCGCCGTGCGTGTGCCCGACAAGCACTAAAGGAATGCCATAGACCACGGCCTTATCCAGGATCTGCGGCCCGTGAGCCAGCAGGATCACAGGTTCCCCCGGCGGCACCGGGCGCATGGCCGCGTCTAAATTGTCGCTATGGTAAACCGGATCATTCACTCCCGCAATCCAGATATATTTCCCCGAAGGGAGCTCAACCCGCACGGATTCATTCAGAAGCATCTGCACTTGCAGCGGGGCAAACCGTCTCTGAAGTTCCTGCGGCCCTCGCGGCCCATTGCCCGTATTTCCGGCGACTCCGATGATCCCGATCCTGGCACGCAATTGGCCCAGCAATTTTTCGACTTGGGGCAGATAAGCCGAACTGTCGGCATAATCTCCGGTCATCAGGATCAGGTCCGGCTCAAGGGCGTTTATTTTCCGGATCAACTCTTTCTCGAGAAAACCGATTTCATGTTTCACGTGCAGGTCCGTGATATGGATCACCTTGATCCCTTCCAGCCGCTCCGCCAATCCGGCATCTTCAATCCGGACATGCTCCTCCCGAATCCAATTGGGTTCCAGAATATAAATGTCGAAGAAAAACAAAACGATGACGGCCGCGATCAGGGCTGAGAACTTGCCGGTTTTTCCAAACCGCCGCCGCCAAACCAGTATCCAGGCGGCCGCGGACACGGAAAGAATTGAAATCCCCAACAGGGTATATTTTAAAAGAGAAAATTTGGTCATGCTTTTCTTCCGTCCGCGGCGGCGGCATCGGATTCCGCAAGGGCTCCGAAGAGGTACGGCACCGTGGCGAGAAAAGTCATGGGCCGGTGATAGATCGGCTTGGCATAGATCAGCCCGTCCGTCAAAGGATCGGAAGTTCGCTTGTGATTGGCGGAAATTTCCTGAAACCCTTTTTCCGCCATGGCCAGATACTTGGGGTCGCGGGTCACAAGATAGGCATAGGCATAACCGTGAATGGCTTCCGGCGCGCCGTTCAAATAATTCAGCATGCGGCTCAGCATTTCAAAAACTTCAGGCTCCTGGGTCAATGCATGATACGCTATAAAGGCGCCCGTGTCATAACCGGTCATATAGAGCGGTGCCTTGGGACCGGACCAGGTTTTGAGCATGGGATTATAATTTTCCTGGAAACTGCCGTCCGCGTTCTGCCCTTTCAGAAAGATTTCGATCAATTTATCCGCGGCTTTTTTGTACCGCTCATCCCCTGTTGTTTGATAGAGAAGCACATCGCCCCACAAGGCGTTGGCCATGGCGCGCTGCGGCGCGATATTGGGGACATACGGGTACCCGACATACGTGAAAGGCTCCGTCAGAAAAAATTCTCCGACTTCATTCGCGACATCCCGCGCGCGTTCATCCCCGGTGATAAAGTGGTATAGCAAAAGCCCGACCACGCTCGTGTGGCTTGACTCATCGGTCCGCCCGCCCCAGTGGTTCCCGTTGTGCCGGTGCATGGCGCCGACCTGGGAATATTTCGGGTGCATGGCCTTGAGCCGCTTGTCGTTTGTGATCGTGTCGTAGTGGATGGTGTCCACATCCATGATGTGCCGCGCCAGATTTTCCCCGAACTTGAAATATTTATAGAACCCGCTGCGCAAGAATTGAAGGAGCGCGCCGGTATGCGTCCCCACGCCTTCGCAGTTATACCATCCCCACCGCCCGACCGGATACCAGCCCGGCTGAGAATATTTTTTTTCGTCATCCTGGTCGCGCCACCAGGTCAGGGTATCGCCGAAATCCAGCATGCCGTACCACTGAAAATTTTGCGGCTGGCGATCGGCCCAGTCAAAAAGCTTGTCCAGGATTTTCTCCGCGGTGGCGTTGGCCTTGGTCACGGGATAAAGACGGCCCGCCGCACCCGTGGCGTCGATCCAGTAAGGGTTCACGCGGATCTGAAGCGGTTCCATAAAAGATTGCGCGAGCGGCCGGGCTTTGGCCTTGTCCGCGTCATAGGGATGAAAATAAAAAATAAGTTCGTGCGTCTTCCCCACGCCGAACGCGCTGCCCCGGCCAAAAGCATCCGGCCCCTTGGCCTCGGCCGTGGTCGCCAAGCTTAACTCTCCGGCCTCTTCCGGCCACAGATCGATCTGGAGCGCGTTGTCCTCCGGCCGGTATTTGAACGCCTTAGGATAGTTCTCGCGAAAATTCCGAAGGGCGACCGTCACGCCGCGCGTCATGTCGGAAATATCAAACCAGCCTTCCAGCAACTTTTCGACCGGCGTGTTCCGGTTCCCGGTATGGACCGTGGCGGAGAGATAATCCCGCTGGTAAATGATCATCTCGGAAGTGGGAATGCCCCTGTCAGGTTCCATCTCGACCCGGCCGATCGTCAATTGGACACTGCCAGGATTCTTGAACGTCAAGGGCATCCGGATCCCGAAATCCTCGATCGTCTCGTTCTCCGGAAGCCGCATCATCTGATACGGACCGAACTGTTTGTTTTCCGGATAACCGGTATAGATCAGCGTGTGCGCGATCTTCACGTCCGTCTTGCCGAAATAAAAATAATAACGCACGACGATCTGGCAGTACCGGTGGCCGTCCGCGGACTGGAACCAGCCGCTCGCTTTCAGGACCACCCGCTGCCTGCCTTTTTCCTCGACCTCCAGACGGTAAGTTTTCGTGTCGAGGTCCGCGCGGTATTCCTTGCCGCGGAACCCGAGATAAAGACTGGCCCCGGACGTCAGCATTTCGTTTCCGCTGTAAATGCCGTCGCCGTTGGAATCCACGGACACTTTGTCAAAAAGGAAAAAGGATTTTTTGTCCAACACGGCCTTCAAGAGTCCGGTATTGACCGCGATCGTTTGAGCGTCCTCCTCGATCGTGATGCCGGGCCCGTAATCGATGGCCTCGATCGTCGACCCGTAATCAAGAAAAAATCCGAGGTCTTCCCCCGGCTGAAACGTCGCGAGAAAATGAAGCGCCGCCCATTGGACGGACCCGTCCGGCCACCGGCTGAGCACACGCGGCTGGAACGGAAGGTCCTCTTCCGCGTTGTTGCGCAGACGCAGGTTCCGGAGGGAACGGAGTTCTCCCTGCGGGAACGGCACCCCGCCCTGCACTTCGCCTTTCCACGCAAATCCCGGCGTTTCATTTTTAACGACAAACGGGACCCTCACGATCGGCGTCTTGGTCGCGCGGTCTTCTCCCGACCACGCGGGCTTGAGTTTGGCGAATCCGTAATCGAGCATATTGACCGCATGTTTTGTCTTCGCCTGCTTCGCCAGTGCCGCGCGCGCATCGGGAGTGGGCGTCAACCGGATCTCATCCACGTCAATCGCCTGGTCCTGCCTCAAGCGGTTCATGGAAAAGGATATTTGATTCACCTGCTGGATATTGAGGGACGCGGCGATGGTTTTCACCGGAATGGAAACCGCCTGCCACCGGTCCGGCGGAAGCGTCACAGGCCGCTGGTAATGCTTGCCCCAAAGGTCCGAGACCACCAGCATCACCGTCTGCGGGTCCTTCGCCTCATTAAAGAGATCCAGATCCAGCGACTCAAAGGACGTCCAGTCCGAGATCCCCTTGTGGGTCTTGATCAGGTCTTCAAGGACAATGCCGGAATAATCGCTCAGCCCCCGGAACGTGACCTTCGCGGAACGCAGTCCGTTGCTGGAGCGGTCCATATGGGGCATCATTTTCGCGTCCACCAGTTTCCACAGACGGATGTCCTGGTCATGCTCAAAATTCGACAGCACGTAACTGCCGTCCTTTTGCAACCCCGGAAACGGGACTCTTTCGCCCAGAAGAAAACGGAAAAACCCGCTCTGCCCGCGCGTCGCCACCGCGACCGCCACGATCACGATCACCGCCGCCACCAGAATGTTCTGGAGCCAGCGTTTCTTCTTTGATCCAGTTTCGAGTTCAAAGTTTTTAGTTTCGAGTTTCATGAAATACCACCCAAATTATGAATGAAGATGTAAGACGTAAGAGGTCATCAGGCCAAAGGTTTTAGGGTTATAAGATCATGCACAGAAACTGCCCGGACTTTTTTTGCCAAATCAAATGTCTTTTCACCGCAGTGGACGATACAGAGACGCGAAAGTTTTAAGTCCTTGAGCGCATGATACATCGAGGGAGTCATAGACGGAGCACTCGTCCGTTTGATCTCAAAACCATAGCGGAAGCGGCCCCGGCTGATGAGCAAATCAAGCTCACTGCCCGCATGGGTAGCCCAACTAAAACAATCTTCTCGATTCACTTTTAAAATCCGAATAAGCTGGCTTACGATGAATCCCTCCCACGAAGCGCCGATTTTGGGATGGCGTTCCAGATCGATTTCATTTTTGATGCCGAGTAAAGTATGCAGGATCCCTGTGTCCGCAACATAAATTTTGGGCGCTTTCACCTGCCGTTTGGAAATATTTTCATGCCAAGCGGGCAATTGCCGTATCACAAAAGCACCGGTCAATATATCGAGATAATGCCTGACGGTCGTATCCGCCAATCCAAAAGCCCTCGCAAATTCCGACGAATTCCATCGCTGACCATGGTAATGGGCAATCATATGCCAAAATCTGCGAAGCGTCTCAGCCCGCACCGTAATCCCCAACTGCGGCAGATCTCTTTCAAGAAATGTTTTAATAAAATTGCGCCGCCACAGTTCTGACTGCGCAAGCGATTTTGCCAGATAAGAATCCGGGAAGCCCCCTCTCAACCACAGGCGATCCATAGACTGAATGCCGATTTCCTCAATGTAAAATTCACCCAGTTCATGATAGGCAATCCGGCCGGCCAGGCTTTCGGATGAAACCTTCAATAAATCCGGAGAGGCACTTCCAAGAATGAGAAACCGGCGAGGGATCTTAGCATCGTCGGCAAGCACTCGAAGCATCGGGTAGAGGGAGGGTTTTCTTTGAATTTCGTCAATCACCACAAGACCCTGCAAAGATTTTAAAGCAAGCATGGGGTCCGACAAACGAGCGACATCCTCGGGATTTTCCAAATCAAAATAATGCACCGGCCCCTTAAACGATCTCCCGATCTCTAAAGCGATCGTTGTTTTGCCCACTTGTCGTGCGCCCACAATTCCCACCACCGGGAATTGCCTTAATAACTTTAAGATGGAAGCCGTCTCACTTTTTCGCTTTATCATGCTAAAACTATACCTTGAAAATTCGGTGTTGTCAACCGAGATTTCAATGTCACTTTCCCTTCTATTTTTTATGCTTACCTCTTCCCTTGTCTCCCGTTCCACGATCCACGAACCGCGGATCGGGTTCCGGGTTCAGAGTTTTTAGTTTCGAGTTTCATGACATACCACCCAAATTATGAATGAAGATGTAAGACGTAAGAGGTCAGAGGTAAGAGAAAATCTTACTTCTTAATTCTTACTTCTCTACTTCTTACTTCTTGATTTACCTCTCCACTTCAGAGTTCCGAGTTTCGAGGACCACGTGACGGTGTGCTGGTGTCCTGCCTCTCGTCAGGGACGGTTCTTGCGACAAGAACCGTCCCTAGCGCGTCCCTCGTCTCTCGCCCCGTTCCCCACTACGCTTCTCTCTTCATCACCGCGACAAGCGCCGCCAGAACCCAGAAATACGACGAGACATTATGATAAAAAATTTTTGTCTCATAAAAATTGCTCAACACAAACGCGGGAATACTGCCCAGAAACCCCAGGGCCAGCCCCTTGGCCCACCGGTCATGCGTCTTGAGGTAGAGCGCGAGCGTGTCCCAAAAGATCTTGATGAGCAGCCACAGGAACACGGCCAATGCCGGCAGTCCCATTTCCGCGCCGATCAGCAGATACGTGTTGTGCGCGTCCGTGGAAGCGGCTTTGGACCAGTAATGCACCAGTTTGGCCGGAAACAGATCATAGCCCACGCCCATAAACGGATGTTCCTTGATCATTTGCATGCCACCCTTGTAGATTTCAACGCGCCCCTGCAGACTCGGGTCCAGGACTTCGCGCACCTCGCCGGCCTGATACCGGCGCTCATACGTCTGGCCGAGCCGGTGCCGAACCCCGTCCGGTAAAAAAGCGGGATTCAAATACAAAAAAATCGAAACCCCGAGCAGTAAAACAAAAAGCAGCCGGCTCCGCAAAAAGACGATCCCATGCAGCGCGACTGCCAGCGCCAGATAAGCCCCACGCGAAAACGTGCACATCAGGGCCCGCACCATGACCAGAAAAGGGACCAGCAGCAGCCAATATTTCCGGTCGCGAAAGTTGATCAGAAAAAAACCGAGCATAAGAAACAAGGTGTATGCCAAAAATGCGCCCAGGACATTGGGATCCCCAAACACCACTTCGATACGGTCCGGCCGCCGCATATACTCCACCAGCGTGTAAACACCGATCAAGCCCGCCACCGCGCACAGGATGACGCAAATTTTTTTGCCCTCTTCACGGGTTTTCGCCAGATAAAGTACGAGCGTGTAAGCGAAAAAAGGCATCAGCCAGTTCAGATAAAAGGAAAGCGCGGCCTTGCCCAGATATTCCGCGCCGTAACTCATGCCGGACAAAATGGAGATGCCTCCGAGCGCCACGAAGCAGAGCATGGGCACTTTAAGCGGATGGGCAACGGACGCGGCGTTTTTTTCTTCCGCCCGCCGGCGCCACAGAGCCCACCCCGTAAGCAGTAAAAATAAATTAGCAGCGTTAAACACACCCGGCAGGAACGGCAGACTCATCCAGTTGCTCTGGCTGAACGGCAGGCACGCGAGGAAGCCGTAGAACGGTGTTTGCGCACTACCTAAAAAATCTTTTATTCCGTTAGTGTTTTTTTCCACAACTTGCTTTCTTCTCCGAGTTCCACAAACTACGGCCCACGCGCCACATGGTACTTGGTGCGTGATACGCTATTTCAGTTCTTTCTCTTAAATCAATATGATTATTAGACATAATTATTATGATTTTTAATCTTGACTCTAAAATCTCCTTGCTCTAGACTTCCCCGATATGGATCATCTAATCCCATCCGCTGTCATAGAATCAAAGATCTTTTTAATACGCGGTCAAAAGGTTATGCTCGACAAGGATTTGGCAAGCCTGTATGGCGTATCCACGGGTCATTTGAACCAAGCCGTTAGCCGCAATTTGTCTCGTTTTCCTGAGGACTTCATGTTTCAACTCAGTGATCAGGAATTCAAAAACTTGATGTTCCATTTTGGAACATCAAGCGGAGGCGGCATGCGCCGGCCAAAAGTCACTGCAAACTTGATATCACAAAATGTGACATCAAATTGGGGCGGCACCCGGAAAAAGCCACGCGCTTTTACGGAGCACGGCATTTTAAGCCTCTCCTCCGTCCTCCAAAGTCAAAGAGCGATTCAAGTCAATATTGCGATCATGCGAGCCTTCGTTCAGTTAAGACAAATGATTGCCCACCACAAAGAATTCGCGATAAAACTAACCGAGCTCGAACAACGCATTGAAAAACACGACCATGAAATTTGTGAAATTTTTGCTTACCTTCGAAAAATATTGTCGACCGAAGAAAAACCAAAGCGACAGATCGGTTTTCATCCATAAACCTCGGCGCTTTTTGCCGCACCGGTAACGCAAGAAACAAGATGTAAGACGTAAGAGGCTAGAAATCTGAAGTGCGAAACATGAAACAGGAAATAATGAAACACAAATCATGTGAAAGATCTCCAGTGATCGTGCAATTTAAATAATTTTGCGCCTAATTCTTCATAACCCGCCAAAAGTTTTTCGTAGGAATCAGAAAGCAAATAGCCACAATTCAATGAGAACAACAACCAGCACTTTGTTTCCTCGCAAGAACCAATGGCATCGATCAGGTGCCGCTTAAAAAGCTCAGTATAACGACGCTTACCCCACCTTTCTGCAATGTTTGCAGCTGACGAACGTGACGACCTGCGCCTCTGATCCACCAGTGAATATTTCTCTTCCTTCGGAAACGTCTTCGTCGCTTCAAAAATTTTTATCGCCAGTTCATGGGCTAATTGATAAACATTCAAATCCCTGAATGTCTTTATCGCTTTTTCTTTTTTTATACTTCCTACTTCGGACTTCATACTTCTTTTTTTCTCCTTAATTCTTAATCCTGCCTTTTCTTAATTCTTATTTCTTGCTTCCAAATAAATCTCCTCATGCCGCTTCACCATCTGCGCCACGCTGAACTCGCTGCGGACCCGGTCGAGCGCATTGGCGACGAGATTTTTTCTGAGCTCCGGGCTATCCGCGAATCGCGCCAACGCCTGCGCAAGGACTTCCGGATTTCCAACCGGGATCAAAAGACCGGTCTTTTCATGCTCCACACATTCGCTCACGCCGCCGACATCCGTGGCCGCCACCGGCACACTCGCCGCCATGGCCTCCAGCACGGTCATGGGAAAACCCTCGCGTTCCGAACAGAGCACAAACGCGTCCATGGCCGCGTAAAGCCCCGGCGTATCATCGCAAAATCCCGCGAAAATAATCTCATGCCTGAGATCCCAACCCCGCGCTTTTTCCTCCAGGGCTCGCCGCTCCGGACCGTCGCCGATCACAAGACCGCCGACATTGCGTCCCGATTTCTTAAGCCGCGCGACCGCCTCGATAAAATCCTCCTGGCGTTTCTGCGGCACCAGCCTGCCCACGGTCCCGATCAGAAACCGGTTCCTGGGAACCCTGAACCGCTCCCGCACCTTGTCACGTTCCTTGTCCTGCTTAAAAAATTCCGTGTCAATCCCGTTATAAATCACCGTTGTCCTGGACCGGAGCGCCGGCACCTTGTCTAAATAAAACGCCTCTACTTTTTTACTCACGCAAATCACTTTGCGGCTGATGCCTGCCACGATCCGGTCTATCCAGAAATGATAAGGTCTTTTCCAAAGGTCCACATTGTGCTCGGTCATGACAATCGGCACGCCGGTGATCCATGCCATCAGGCGCCCCCACAGATTCGAGGTAAAAAGATGCGAGTGGATCACATCGATCTTTTCGCGGCGTATCAGCTCCCGAAGTCTGCCCAAAAACCCGAAATCCACGCGCCCTTTTTTCCCGAGCGCTTCGATTTTGATGCCGGCCGCTTCCGCGCGAAAGGCATAGCGCCCTTTTTCATTCAAACAGCAGATCACGGGCTCGAATTTCTGCCGGTCCAGCCCCGCCGCGAGATTCAGCACCACCTGCTCCGCCCCGCCCTGGTCCAGGGACCAAATTAAATACAAAATCTTGATTTTCTTTGAACCGTTTTCACACTTCATTGAAAGCCCCTTGAATATTTCCTTGTCAAAATCAAAACCAACCACGCGGATTAAGGATTCAGAATTAAGGAATACGCAAAGCAGAAGTAGGAAATAAGATGTATGAAGTAAGATTTTTCATATTTCCTACCTCCGACCTCATACTTCAGTTTTCCCTTCTCCATCCCCCATTCCTCACTTGCGCCGATGCGCAAGTACCACACCGTGGCGCCCAAGGTTAACGCCTACGGCGACGGCCTTCCCGCATTCGGCATTCCGAATTCTCCATTTCGCCTCTCACCGTTACGCCCCACTCCCCACATGGTACTTGGTCCGTGCTACTCAATACGCTCTTTCAATCGAACTGCGGACCAAATCCCGGTCAAAAAGCCTCCGCTCCTGCTCGTCTTCCAGAAAACGCTCCACATCCGCTTGGGCCGCTTCAAAATCAATGCCCTCGATCCTCTCGAGCAAAAACGCCTTAAACGTTTCTCGGCTCAAATCCAGGCGCTTTTTCTCCGTCTGTTCAACGGCGTTATTCAAGAAAGTGAAATTCGGGACCGTTTTCCGCCCGACATACCAGATAAAATCATACCAATCCCGTCCCTTGTTATAGCCGCGGAAAAAACAGGCGTGCAGTTTGCCCGCGAACATGGACGGCAGGTCGTAATGCGCGACCCCGAAAAGATGGATCTTGTTCAGGATCGTATGAAGGATCACGGCCCCTTCCGGCGGACGCGTGTCCATGTCCCATTTGATCATCAGCTTTTCATCCGGCATGGCCGCCACGCCGAGGTCCTTGAACAGTCCGGGGAATTTGATCATCAGACTCTTGACCGCGCCCTGCTCCCGGGACTTGCCCTCCGCCTCGATCCCGTAAGACCGGTAGGATTTCAATAACGCTTCCGCGGCATCCCCAAACACGAACTCTTTTCCCGGAATCAGAGAAAAATCCAGATCCTCCGAAAAACGGCGCAAGTCAAAAAGGATCCTCAGCGCCGTCCCGCCAAGAAAAGCGGCAAAATCAAACATGCCCTTGTCACTCATGATCTTCAGGCACAAGACCTGAAGATATTCCCGGGCCATGTTCTTTTTCTGCTCCGCGGTCATCCCTTTCTGAAATTGATTCTGGATCAGATCGATCATGACTTCCCCTCCGCGAGTTCGATCACCGCGTCGAGCACGCGCATCAGTTTCGGAGAACAAAACAGTTCCCCGAACCGTTTCAGCTTCCCGGTCTTCAGACCAACCGCATTTTGAAAACGGTAGGACTTCATCATCATGGCCTTCACATCCTTCTGGAACAAATGGAGATTCAAATAAATAAAATCCACAACGGCTTTTTCAGGCTCGGCCATAAAAAAACGCGCCCCCGCATCGCCTTCGAGCCGGAAACCGCGAAAGGCCGCTGGACTGACATGCTGATAAATAAAAGTACCCAAAGGGTTGGTGAACCGCATCGTCTTTCGCGTGGTAATCGAAGTGACCGCGGCCACCCGTTCCGGAATCAGGTCATAAGACGCGAGCGCCGTTTCAAGACTGACATACGAAGGCGCATAGATCTGACAGGCAAGATACATGCCTCCGGGGTTCACCTTGCGGTCATTCTCATTCAGGACATAATAACCTTTACGCAAATGCCGGAGTAACCCTGCCTTGGCCCAGCGCGTCAGCTGATTCCGGACCGATTGCGGTGCCTCGCCGCTTTGCGAGATCACCAGCCGGCTGTCAATGAGCGGTAGATGCTGGAAAAATGCTCGAAACTTGTTGTAATTCATTTCTAACTATACTCCTTTTTGATTATCATTAGAAATGATTACATATAATACCTAAAAAGTCAAGCGCGCCACACCGATACGCCCACTCGCCCATTCGCAATCACGCCGTTACTCCGATACGCCCTTCGCCATCACGGCCTTCCCCTTACCGCATGAAGCAGGGCATGGAGCTCGTCATAAGCGCCCGCGAGCTTCAGACGGAATCTCTCCAACGTGTCATCGCCCGCGATCTCCGTGCGCCTTAGCAAAAACGGATTCTCCACAACCCTCGCATTTTTTTGTTGAACATAGCCATTCCAGCCCGGCCGGTTCGAACACGCGCCGAAATAGCCGGCCTCTTTCACGAAACGAACGGCTTCTTCATCATAAATACCGTACGGATAACAAAACAATGAAACCTCGCCTCCCAGTTCTTCCTCCAGCATTTTCTTGGATCCCAGAATTTCCCGCTTTTTGTCTTCCGCGCTCAAAGCATTTAATTTCGGATGGGTGATTGTGTGAGAACCAAACTCAATCCCCTGCCGGCGCATTTCGTTGATCTGCGACAGTGTTAAATAATCCGGCTGGCCGACTCTCCCGGCGATGCAAAAAACCGCAGCCGTGAACCCGCATTCCTTCAGCACCGGAAAGGCGTGTTCGAAATGATCCTGCCAGCCGTCATCAAACGTGATGGCAACAGATCCGTCCGCAGCTTTGCCCGTAAGAATATCCGAAAGCGAGACGATCCGATAATCCTGGTTTTTCAGATACTGCATCTGTTCGCGGAAACGGGCCGGCGGCACATTCAGGTAATCTGCCGCGCCATCCTGAACGCGGTGATAACACAGGATCCGCGTACATCGCGGCGCCGCGCGGTTCAGGCTTTTGACCGCGTTCACGCACCGGGCAAGCAGTAAAGAGGCCTTGGCCTTCGCGGGGGGGATGGGCCCATCTGTGGCAATCAGGCGTTTTCTGAATTCCCCGATATTTTTTTTCAGATCGAACTGTTCATGGACCACTTGATGCCCGGCCTCCGCCGTTCGCACCCGCAGCGCGTCATCGTGATAAAGACGCTCAAAGGCCTCGGCTAGTTTTTCGGGATTTTTATGCGGCACGAAAAATCCGGTCTCGCCTTCGACGATCAATTCCTCGACCGAACCGAAATGCGTGGTGATCACCGCCGTCCTGGCCGCGAGCGCTTCGATGATCACATTCGGAATCCCCCAATGCCATTCCGCCTGGGCCATTAAGACTGAGACATCCGCGCTTCTGCAATAAGGAATCACCTGGGTTTGCTTGAGCGCGCCGGTCATGGTGACATACGACTCGAGACCCAACGTCCCGATGAGCCCGCGTAACTCCGCCTCCATGGGTCCGCCACCGATGATCGTGCAGTGAAAATTTAGCCGCTTTTTTTTAAGGATCGCGAGCGCGTTCACAAGATGATCAAAACCTTTGTGTGGGTCCAGGGACCCCACCGAAAGGATCTGAAAAACGGGATTCCGTGTCTTGTCCCCGACATCGAAAAGAGAAAGGTCCAGGCCGTGATGATTGATCAGGATCTTGTCCGGATCGACACCTTTTGCCACCTCCCGCAGATACGTCTTGTTGCTTACTGTGCATGTGCCGACAAAAGTCGCGGCCATGATCTTCTCGCGAAGGTGCGTGGTGTTCAGATAAATATCGTGCGCGTGTCCCGTCATGCTGAACGGGATCCCGGTGATCCGGGAAGCCGCCATCGCCACGGAAGCAGGATACGTGGCCCAGTAGCCGTGAAAATGCGTGGCCTTGTTTTGGAGCGCCCAATCCGCGAGATACAGGGCCTTGGGGAAGAAGATGAGGTTCTTCCATAAAAAATTAAAACTTCCGAGATTCCCGCGCACGAGCTGAAAAAAAGCACCCAGCGTTTTGAGCGGCCGGGTGCAAAGCAATTTGATCCCGGCCCAAATCAGTCTCCAGGAAAAAAACGAAACATGAACTGTGCGGCTCAAAAGTTCCCGGGCCTGGTCATGGATCACTTTGTCTTTGGATTTTTTCAGGGAAAAGATCGCGATCGCTGTTTCTTTGGAGAGCGCGTACAATTCGCGCAAAATGAACGCCTCCGTGTAGCATGGAAATTGAGAAACGACAAAAACAATCCTCTTTGATGAAACCTCTTTACCAGTATTCATTTTTTATTATTCCTCTTTTTTGTTATGAAGCACGCGCTCGCAGTTCCAAATCCCGGATGAAAAGGTGACAGTCACCAAAAAGTGACTGTCACTTCACGCCGTTACATCATTCCGCCGTCACGCTTCTTAATTCTTACTTCTTTTTTACAGTTTCGAGTTCCACAAAACTGAGCTTTTTGACTAAAAGATATTTTCATTTACGCCAACACATTCAGGATGACCTTAATCATGGTTTCCTTTTCAGAGGGTTTACTGGCTGCAATCATAAGCGTCAGAGCCGCTAACGTATTATTTTCCACACGCCGGGATCGGTCTTTACGCAACAAAATATGATTTTTTTGAAGAAAACAAATGAAGAGAGCGGCCGCAATCCGTTTATTCCCATCGACAAAACTATGATTCTTGGTCACAAAATAAAGTAAATGCGCAGCTTTTTCTTCAAGGGTAGGATAAAGTTCCCGATGACCGAATGTCTGGTAAATCGTTTCCAACGAGCTTCTGAAGCTTTCATCTTTTTCTTGTCCAAAAAGAGGCGACCCTCTGAATTTTCGCTTCATGATCTCGATAATTTTTCGAGCTTCTTCGTAAGCAAGCTTGAATTTCGTCCGACGAGTTCCTTGAGGCTTTGAAAGCCGTCCATGATCGTAATCGTCCAGAAGATCCAATGCCCGCGAATACTCCGAAATCACCCGGATCAAACCCTTGGTCTCGTCAGAAAGAACCTCCAGATGCATAACATTCCCCAAAAGCTTAAGCGATTTTTGCAACTCAAGATATTTATGCTCCGCAACGCGAAGCCGTTTCTCGTTGAGGGTGAATCCGTCGATGAGATGTTTTTTCAAAACATTGGTTGCCCAGATCCTGAATTGTGTCCCCCTCTTGGAATTCACGCGATACCCGACCGAGATAATGGCGTCGAGGTTAAAATACTCAACCCGATAGGTCTTCCCATCAACCGCAGTTGTTGCAAAATTTGCAACAACTGAATTCCTATTCAGCTCATGACTCATGAATATGTTGCGCAGGTGACGCGATATAACCGATTTGTCTCTAGTAAACAATTCCCCAATCTGATTAAGGTTCAACCAAACAGTTTCTTTATCAAGCCTGACCTGAACTTTATTTTTATAAAGGACGATCGTCCCTTTAGATTGATCTTGAAAAGCCATCGATGCTCCTTTTTGAGCTTATCGCAATTTGCGATAACCTGCTCTGGGTCCAAAACTTCGAGTTTTATACTTTTAAAATTCTAAATTCGAATCTCGAAGCACGAAACAAACTATCTTGAAAGCAAGAAATCCTAATTTCTAAATTCGAAACAAATCTCAAATTCCAATTTCTGAAACAACAAAACCCCTTGTTTGGGATTTCTGATTTAGGCATTGTTATTTGTTTCGTATTTCAGATTTAGTGCTTCGGATTTTTTTCATTGTCCGTTTTTTTAAGTATAGCTCCAAAGATACACATAAGCTCCGTGGCTTCTTGCGCCAAAGCATCTTTCGTTTTCTTAGCAAGATCGTCGTCGACTGAGATCAAGCTGAGCCAATATTTGCTTTCTTTGGCTTCTTTTTTACAAATTTTAATTCGCATCACAAAATCCTTCTTGCTTAACGAATCATTGGCTTCAATGTAATTCGCCCCGACAGATCCTGACGAACGAACTAGTTGTTTTGCATCTTCAATATTGGACAAACTGCGCGGTAGTCTTTTAAGAAATTCACGGGTATTTTTCGCAAATCTCAAAGTTCGATCTTCTAAGTCGTATTGTTTGTGATTTTCCGATTTATTCATTGTTATTTGTTTCGAATTTCGTATTTAGTGTTTCGGATTTCATTGGGCGCGTTTCAGCGCACGATGGATGCGTAGAAGGCCTCATACTCCCCGATCATTTTCCGGAGCGTAAACCGCGCGAGCACCCGCTCGCGTCCCGCCTCACCCATCTGTTTGCGCAAAGCCGGATCTTTCGCAAGGGCCAGGATCTTTTCCGCGAGCCCGTCCGCGGAACTTGGCGGCACTAAAAAACCCTGGACGCCGTCCTCGATCGCTTCCCGGTTGCCTCCGACTTCCGTGGCGACGACCGGTTTACTGCCGGCCATGGCTTCCAAAACGGCGTTTGAAAAACCTTCGGTAAGCGACGGCAGGCAAAAAACGTCGCTCGCATCCAGAAAGGCCTTCACATCTTTGCGCGAACCCGCGAAATTGACGAACCGCCGCACCTTGAGCGCGGAGACCTGTTTTTCATATTCCTCCCTCAGCACGCCGTCCCCCACAAAAATGAACCGGATGTCCCGGAACTGTTCCGTGACCTTGGCGATCGCTTCGATCAGGAAAGGATACCCCTTGATCGTTTGCCGCATATTGGCGACCGTCAGCACGACCACTTCATGGTCTTTGACTTGAAACTCCTCGCGGATCTTTTTCCGGTCTTCACGATGAAGCCGGAACCGCCCTTCATCGATCCCGTTGTGGATCACATGCACCCGCTTCGGCTTGACCTTCTCGATCCGCTTCACGGCCCGCGACACCGCGTAGGAATTGACGAGGATATGCGACGCGTAACGGTTAAACAAACGCGCCAGAAGCACCTGCCGGCTCGTCATCCAGAACCCCTCATCACGCCGCGCCATCACGATCCCCTCGACCCCGACCCACTGCGCGGCAATGGAGCCCAGGATATCGGCCTTCAGAAAATGCAGCTGGACAATATCGATCTTCTCTTTTTTCATGATCCGGACCAGTTGCCGCAAAGCCTTCCAGGCATGGATCCCGTAGGCCTTGTGCACTTCAAATTCAAAAAGCGGGATATGGGCCGCGCGAAACTCTTCCTCCAGTTTGCCGCCTTTCTGCAGGACCGCGACAAACACCTGAAACCGCTTTTTATCCAGCCCCTTCGCGATCTCAAGCAGGTTCGTCTGCGTTCCCGCCGGCTCCAGTTTGTCGATGATGAATAAAATCCGGATTGGTAAAGATCGGGGCACGGGGCATGGGACGTGGGGCGTGGTCATGAACATACCTCGTGCGAATCGGCGACGGAGATCATGACGGACACCTTGAAGTATGAAGCAGGATGTACGAAGTAGGAAAAAACAAAAAGCGAATCATTCTTCATACTTCCTATCTCGTACTTCATACTTCGGTTTTCCATTCCGCATTCCCCATTCGTCATTCCCTCGTCTCTCGCCCTATTCCCCGTTTCACTTCTTCACTCTCACCACTTTCGCC
>Ga0209507_1001579_pt1 | contig 17581 bp, 18 predicted proteins | sample AD_UKC028_MetaG_FD_184414 | JGI IMG/M metagenome (GOLD analysis project Ga0209507, IMG submission 184414) | Active sludge microbial communities of municipal wastewater-treating anaerobic digesters from USA - AD_UKC028_MetaG (SPAdes) (version 2) | ecosystem: Engineered > Bioreactor > Anaerobic >...
TCATCAAGATTACGAAGCGCTTCCTCGCCAACATTGGGAATATCCCGTGTTATTTCTTCCTTGCCCAGTTTGGTATCGCGGGCCATGGTTTCAAACTCTTCAATATGAATCGATGTGTAAATATCTTCCTTGACGATTCTTTCACTGACCAGAATGGAGTCTTCATAGTTGTATCCACCCCAGGACATGAAGGCAACCATCACGTTGCGCCCTAACGCCAATTCGCCGTTATCCGTTGCCGGGCCATCGGCCAGGATATCTCTCTTCTGGACACGATCGCCAACAGCAATAATCGGTTTCTGGTTAAAGCAGGTGTCCTGATTGGAGCGTTGATACTTCGATAACGTATAAATATCAACACCGGTATCAAGGCCATCTTCTTCCGGCTTATCGGCGCGGATCACGATGCGCGAAGCGTCCACAGTTTCAACGACACCCGACCTCTTCGCAATGACTACTGCGCCTGAATCGCGGGCGACAATGGCTTCCATTCCTGTGCCGACCACCGGCACTTCTGGACACATGAGTGGCACGGCCTGACGCTGCATGTTGGATCCCATAAGCGCGCGGTTGGCATCGTCATGCTCCAGAAACGGAATTAGAGCAGCGGCAACGGAAACGAGCTGATTGGGGGCAACATCCATCAGTTTGATGTCTTCCGGCATAGCAGAGACAAAGTCGCCGCCTTTTCTAACTGAAATAAGTTCTTCTACAAATTTCCCTTTTTTATCGAGTGGCCGGTCGGCAGGCGCGATCATTTCATTTTCTTCTTCGATGGCCGTCATAAATTTCACATCTTCCATCACCTTGCCGTTTTCGACCATGCGGTACGGTGTTTCGATGAATCCAAATTCATTAACACGCGCATACGTACTGAGGGACACTATCAAGCCGATATTCGGACCTTCCGGCGTTTCGACCGGACAGATGCGCCCGTAATGCGTCGAATGAACGTCGCGAACTTCAAAGCCTGCGCGCTCGCGCGTCAGACCGCCGGGTCCCAGGGCAGACAGGCGTCGCTTATGAGTTATTTCCGACAGCGGATTGGTCTGATCCATAAACTGGGATAATTGGCTGGAACCGAAAAATTCATTAACCACCGCTGACACCGGTTTGGCGTTGATGAGATCGTGCGGCATCATGGTTTCGATATCCTGCAGACTCATTTTTTCCTTAATGGCCCGTTCCATGCGCACCAGGCCGATGCGGTATTGATTTTCAATAAGTTCGCCTACCGAGCGCACGCGCCGGTTTCCCAAGTGATCAATATCATCCACACTGCACTCGCCGGCTCCATTTTTCAAATCGATGAGATATTTGACGGACGACAGGATATCTTCATTGCGCAATACGGTTAAATCCGTCGAAACATTCAAACGCAGTTTGTAGTTCATCTTCGCCCGGCCGACATCCGATAAATCGTATGTTTCGGGCTCAAAAAATAGGCTGTTAAAAAACTTCGCTGCGGTCTCCGGTGTGGGGGGATTGCTGGGACGAAGCCTTCGGTAGATCTCCATAATCGCGTCTTCTGCCGTATCGATGCGATCCATCAGCAATGTGTCACGGATAGAGGCGTTATCGAGGTCTTCATCGATGTGAATGAACTTTAATTCTTTGACGTTCTTTTCCTGAGCAATCTCGAGTCCATTCAATGGCAACTCTTCGTTGCAACGGAAAAGAATCTCCCCAGTACTGGGATCATGAACATTCGACGAAAGGACTTTCCCGGTCAAATCCGCCTCTTTAATGGCCACACGTTTAACCCCGGCATCCATGATCTTCTTGAGCAGAGGTTTGGTGAGCTTGCGTCCTTTTTTAACAATCACTTCATCACTTTTCGGATCTTTAATATCTTCCGGAGCTTTTTGACCGGACAGAGATTCATCAACCGCGAAATAAACCTTTTCGCCTTCGAGGGTTATTTTTTCGATGTTGTAAAAATAGTTTAAGATAAATTCCGTCGAATTGCCCATAGCTTTCAACAGAATAGTGACAGGCATTTTCCGGCGGCGATCGATTCTGACATACAGTAAATCTTTGGAATCAAATTCCAGATCCAGCCAAGACCCCCGAATTGGAATTACGCGTGCCGAGTAAATCAGTTTACCGGAAGCAACCGTCTTTCCTTTGTCATGGTCAAAAAAGATACCGGGCGACCGATGCAACTGACTGACGATCACGCGCTCCGATCCATTGACGATAAACGTGCCGTTTTCCGTCATGAGTGGAATTTCACCGAAATAAATTTCCTGCTCTTTAATGTCGCGGATCGGCTTGGTCTCAGCCGCTTCACGATTGATCTTGCCGTCGGCAAGCCGGTCGGTGTCAAACACCACCAGTCTGACCAAAATTTTCAAAGGAGCCGCATAGGTCATGCCCTTCTGAATACACTCCTTCATATCATACCGGACATCACCAATCTTGTAGCTGACAAATTCCAGAGAACATTTTCCGCTGAAGTCCGAAATGGGAAACACGCTTCTGAAAGCGCCCTGCAAGCCGATGTTGCGTCGCTTCGCCAGCGGCACATCGGCTTGCAGGAACTTTTCGTAAGATCGTGTCTGGATCTCAATCAGATTGGGAATTTCCTGTATTTGTTTTACACGGCCAAAATTTTTTCTAAAGTCGCCCATAGTATCCTTAAAAATAAAATAAAAAAATAAGAGATTAGTTTACTTAATCTCGACGGTACCGCCCACTTCTTCAATTTTCTTCTTGATCTCGGCTGCTTCGTTTTTAGCGACGCCTTCTTTAATAGCCTTGGGCACGCCTTCCACCAGATCTTTGGCTTCTTTCAGGCCTAATCCGGTAATCGCACGGACCACTTTAATGACCTGAATCTTTTCTGCGCCAAAACCGGTGAGAATGGCATTGAACTCAGTCTGCTCCTCAGCGGCGGCAGCAGGTGCGGCACCGGGAGCCGCCATGGCGGCCATCACGGGAGCGGCGGCGGAAACACCGAATTTCTCTTCCAGTTCTTTTACCAGAGCGGAAAGCTCCAGCACGGTCATATTTTCAATGAATTTGATGACATCTTCTTTTGTTATTTGATCAGACATTTTTCCATTCCTCTTTCGTATGTATTGATTAGTTTAAAGGTTTTTTCTTATCACAATAGGCATTGAGCACTTGCACAAAGCTTCTTGGAACACCGCTCAAAACAGTGACAAACGATGTCGGCACCGCCGCCATAACTGAAACCAATCTGCCCAGAAGAACTTCTCTGCTGGGTAATTCGGCCAAAGCGGTAATATCCGATTTCGTTAACAGCTGGCCGTCAAGCACTCCGACTTTGATTTCCAATTCAGGATTTTTCTTCGCAAATTCAATCAATGCCTTCGTCGGGGCTACCGGGTCTTTATAGCTCAAGACAACGGCAACGGGCCACTTGAAATGATCCGCCAAAACAGAAAAGCCGGTCTCTCTTGAGGCAATGCCCAGCAGGGTATTTTTGACAACTTTTAATTCCGCATCGTTCTTACGCAATGCGTTTCTCAGGGCTTCCATTTTTTCAACATTCATAGCATTGAAACTGGTCAAAACGCCCAACTTGGCCTGCTTGAGTTTCTCCTGAAGCTCGGACACAGTTTGTTCTTTTGTTCTCCGATCCAATATATCAGCCTCCTTTCAAAATTATTTTTTTACTTGAGGCCGGAGAGTCTAGCCACATACAGAATGGAAAAACGGTTATCCTTCCTGCCCGATCCCCGTTTCCCGAAAAATGATTACCTCTAAAAACTCAGTAATTATTTTTTACTTTACGAGTCTCGACAGGCCTTGCTTCGTTTAAACTTCCGTACCTGTTGTCTTCGACCTATAATACTGCTATGCATGCGCGTCCGGTTTCTTGCTTGAGAAGCACCTTTCGCGAATTCATATTTATTATTTTAGTTTGCGCTCTTAATATCCAACGGGTCAATCCGAACACCCGCGCCCATTGTGCTGGATATTGCAATGCTTTTAATATAAGTTCCTTTGCTGGATGCGGGTTTCAATTTGATGATGATTTCCAGAAGCGCATTGATGTTTTCGCTTAATTTTTCAGCGCCAAAAGAAACTTTACCAACCGGTGAATGAATGATACCGGCTTTTTCCACGCGGAATTCCACTTTCCCTGCTTTAAGCTCTTTCACGGCATTGGCAATATCAAACGTTACCGTTCCGACTTTGGGATTGGGCATTAACCCGCGCGGACCCAAAATTTTAGCAATCTTGCCTACGGAACCCATCATATCCGGTGTCGCGATCACGCGATCAAAGTCCAACCAGCCGCCTTTTATTTTTTCAATGATTTCATCGTTGCCAACTAAATCTGCTCCGGCATCGAGGGCTTCTTTTTCTTTATCGCCCTTGGCAAAAACCAGCACGCGCACTGTTTTACCCAGGCCATTCGGAAGAACAACACTACCCCGAACCATCTGATCGGCATGAGCCGGATTAACGCCTAAACGGACGGCGGCATCCACCGTCTCATCAAATTTGGCCCCAACCATTGATACGATCATTTCCGTAGCCTCTTTAAGTGTGTAGCGCTTGGTCGGCTCAACCTTAGCTTTTGCAGCTATTATGCGTTTGCCTCGTCTTAACATGATAAAACCTCGTCTTTATTAACCTGCTATTTCGATTCCCATTGACCTTGCCGTACCGGCAATAATCTTGACCGCGCCCTCAATACTGACGGCGTTTAAATCATTGAATTTCAACTGTGCGATGTCCTGAACCTGTTTGGCCGTGACGGTTCCCACTTTTTCCCTTTTGGGATCAGCCGCTCCCTTGGCAACTTTTGCCGCCTGTTTGAGCAAGACAGACGCCGGCGGTGTTTTAGTAATGAAAGTAAATGATCGATCCGCGTAAACCGTAATCACAACGGGAATAATCATTCCTTCCTGATTCTGCGTCAACGCATTATAGGCCTTGCAAAACTCCATGATATTAACGCCGTGCTGTCCCAGCGCAGGTCCGATCGGGGGTGATGGTGTCGCCTTTCCCGCTTTAATCTGTAATTTAATATTCGCAATAACTTTTTTTGCCATAACAATCACCTGATCTAAAAATTTTTTAGGCTTTAACCTTGCACCTTGAAATCATTTATCCTTGCGTTACCTGGATGAAATCCAACTCCACCGGCGTCGGCCGACCGAAGATGCTGACAATCACCCTGAGTTTGCTCTTTTCGGGTCGGACTTCGTCGATGACCCCGTCAAAATTTGTGAAAGGGCCATCAATAATTTTGACATGATCTCCGACATCAAACTTAAATTTTGGTTTTGGCTTCAGTGTTCCTTCATCAATTCTTACCTTCAGATTCTCCACGTCTTTATCTGGAATCGGGGAAGGCTTATCTTTGCTACCGATAAAACCAGTTACTTTCGGCGTATTTTTAACAATATGCCAGTTTTCATCACTCATTTCCATCCGCACCAGAATATAACCTGGGAAAAACTTCCGTTTGGATGTTTTCTTCTCTCCCGAAATCAACTCCACAACATCTTCTTCCGGTATCAAAATATCGGCAAAACAATCCTGTGCACCGGCCAGTTCAATTCTTTCCTGAAGGCTCATCTTTACCTTATTCTCAAATCCCGAATAAGTATGTACGACGTACCATTTAAAAGCCATGAAGTTAACCTAAAATAAATTTGACTACTTTTGCGAGAATTAAATCAATGATTCCCAGATAAAGAGCCATGATCGCAACAATAACCATGACAACCCCGGTGGATGCTAATGTTTGTTTCCGAGTTGGCCAGGTGACCTTTTTCAACTCAGCCTTGGCCTGGGAAACAAACTGTAATGCCTTATTCATGATCAACTTGATTTTTTCCATATTCTCAGCCCTTTTTCGGGAAAAACTGGCAGGCCAGGAGGGACTTGAACCCCCAGCATCCGGATTTGGAGTCCGGCGCTCTATCCATTAGAGCTACTGGCCTGTCCTATTTCCGACTACTTTGTTTCCCTGTGCAGTTTGTGTCCTCGACAAAACTTGCAATATTTTTTCATTTCCAAGCGGTTTTGCATGGTGCGTTTATTTTTTGTCGTCGTATAATTTCGCTGCTTACATTCCGTACAAGCTAGAATAATATTATTTCGCATAATTCTCCTTCGCTGGAGCCCACGACCAGGATTGAACTGGTGACCTCATCCTTACCAAGGATGTGCTCTACCAACTGAGCTACGTGGGCACGGCTTTTAAACTTTTAAACCGGCATTAAAAAAATACCTGGAGCGGGAAACGGGATTCGAACCCGCGACCCTCAGCTTGGAAGGCTGACGCTCTAGCCCCTGAGCTACTCCCGCTTATCCGTCCATTAAAAACTGGTGGAGGGGGGAGGATTCGAACCTCCGTAGGCTCCGCCGGCAGATTTACAGTCTGCTCCCTTTGGCCGCTCGGGAACCCCTCCAGTTATATGACTCATCTGGAGCTGGCGATGGGACTCGAACCCGCAACCTGCTGATTACAAATCAGCTGCTCTACCGATTGAGCTACGCCAGCAAACCCATTTTAATTGCAATCGTTTCGCAGGCAGCCTTTCTTGCTTTGAACGCAAAAAAACGACTACACTGCTTCGTGCGAATTGCGGACTCTAATTTTTATGCTTGTTTTTGTCAAGTAAATTTTTAAATTATTTACAAATATACATGGGGAAAGAATATAAAGAGAATCTAAACCTTATCGTTGAAATAATCTGCCGAGAAAATATATATTTCAGTTTCTTTATCTTTCCATGCCTTGGGTGGCAGACCGGCTTTACAGCAGGTCTCTTTTAGAAAACTTTCCCTGTCCCAACCGTATTCAATGGCCACCTGCGGCAAAAGTAATCCAGAATTATATCCCCGGACAATGTACAATCCATGTTTTCCCACTTCAATGTCTTCAATATTATGAATCTTTTTTAAAGGGCTTAAAACAGAGATTTCAAAGCTTAACTCCCGAATTTCTTCATCCTTGACAGACGGGAAACGAGGATCATGAAAGGCTGCGGCGACAGCCATTTCCTGCACAGTGTCCCCGAGAGGTTTAACCGCCTTAATATAGCCGATGCAGCCGCGCAGATGACCCCGTTTCTTTAAGGTGACAAAAGCGCCTCTTTTTTCCTTAAGTATCGGCAAATCCATCGTTAATTTAGGTAATTCCTTATTGCCGGCCTTCGCAATAATTGCTCTTTTGGCTATTTCCAGAAGCGTCTTTTTTTCCTGATCTGTTAATTCCATTCCATCCTCCGTTTTTTATCGATAACAAACGGCTGATGCGTAACCCACCACGGAACTTTTATCGCCCGTCACATCTCCGGAATTTGCATATTTCAAAAGCAACATATGACGGGCTCCCAGTTTGTGCGAGGCAAGCATCATCACAACGATCGGCCCGCCACCGCAGGCCTCGACTTTATCGTCAGCCAGATTATCCAAAAGTCCTTCGACATCATCATCCTGAATGTGCTGAAGTATCCTGCCATCCAGTTGCATGGCTTTCTTATAATCATGAAAATGCGACAGATCACTGCTCGCTGCAATTAATACATGACGGTCTTTGGCAACCTGACCGATCACATCCGCCAGTTCCCGACAAGTCTCAGCATTCTGTTCCCCCATCACCATTGGAATAAAAGAAAAATCCTCCAGAACAACCTGCAGAAAAGGAAGTTGAATCTCCAGGGAATGTTCCTGCAAATGAGCGGCGGGAAAATCAACAACCATCTTACTCAGATTTTTTATTTCATTGACCAGCTTTTCATGAACCGGAATAACGCCTAACGGCGTTTCATAAGCGCCTTTACTGTATATCGATACACCTCGAAAAGCCACCCTGTGACTTGGCCCGATAAGAATAACCGCATCATATTTTTTGCGCTGAATCAGTTTGTAGGCGTATGCGGCCACCTGACCGGAATAAACATAACCAGCGTGAGGAGCAATCAGGCCGACAATGTCTCCTTTCAATTCCCGACCAGGTACGTTTTGGATATACCTGGCGATATCACCCCTCAAAACGGAAGGCTCACCGGGATACCAAGAACCGGCTATCACAGATTTTCTTATTGATCCCATATACTTATCTCTATTTAAAGCGCCAGATGGTGCCCTGCTGACTATCTGAAACTTCAACACCGAACCCAGCTAACTGACTTCTTAATGAATCCGCCTCCTGCCACTTGCCGGCTTTTCTGGCTGCTTCCCTTTTTTGAATAAGGCCGGCAATATCATGTGAAAGTGTCTGCTCTTCAAAATCCATTATCCCCAGTATTTTATTAATACTTTCAAGCTCTTTAATAATTTTCCCCGCATCCTGCCTGCTGATTTTCCCCTCCGCCACTGGCGCATTGACCTTTCCAATAAAATCAAAAAGTGCAGCCAAACCACTTGAAATATTAAGATCATCATTTAACGCATTGTCAAATTCAAGATGAAGGTCATAAACCCATTGATCGATATCGGGGAAATTTTGGACATCGTGACCAATTGCCCGCAGACGATAGACAAAAGTATCGATTTTTTTAATTGTGTTTTTTGCCGCCTGCAGCGCTTTCGCCGAATAATTGACCGGCTTGCGGTAATTCATTCCCAAAAGAAAAAAACGGATATCTCTGCCGCTATAACCATTCTGTTTCAGGTGAGAGATTGTTACCGCATTATTCAGAGAGCGTGACATCTTTCGACCATCCACCAGAATCAGTTCCGCGCCAATCCAGTAATTTGCGCCGCTATGGCCTGAATACGCCTTGTTAATCGCCACGATATTTTCGCAATGGGGAAAAGTTTCATCAGCCCCGCTGATATGAATATCGTAAGCCGTTCCCAGATATTTTTGAGCAATCGCCGCACACTCCAGATGCCAGCCCGGCCGAATATTACCCCACTTCGTCTTATGATAAATTCCTCTTTTCAGTTCACCCAGGCTAGCCCTTTTCAGGAGCGCAAAATCGGCCGGGCTGTCTTTTTCATAGTCGTCAAGATCAATCGATTTACCCAGGCGGGTCTTAGCCAAATCAACATTGGAAAGAAGACCATAATCTGCAAGCTTGGAGATATCGTAATAAACAGAATGCAATTTTTCGTATGCATAGCCTCTATCGACTAATTTTTCGACAATCTTGAGCATGGCATCAACATTTTCGGATGCTTTCACGTAAATATTGTCTGGACGAATATTCAAATATCGCGCATCGTCCAGGAAAATCTGTAAATATTTATTAGAATAATCCGCCAGCTCCATCGCTGCCTTTTCCGAGCCCTTAATAGATTTATCCGTAAAATCAACTATATCGATGACATGTTTGACTTGATACCCTTTAAACGTCAGATAACGGCAAAGCAAGTCGGACACCACAAGGCGCCGATAATTTCCCAGATGGGGCGCGTCATGGACAGTTGGACCGCAGGTATGCATTAAAACTTCTTCAGATTTCATCGGCCGGAAAAGTGTTTTTTGGCGTTTCAGAATATTGTAAAGGCTTACCGTGGCCAGTTCTTCTTTGTCCGCAAATAATTCCGTACTTAAGTAACGTTCGCCGCTGTCCGGGAAAATGACCACGATCAGTCCTTCTTTCATTTCACAGGCCTTCTGAGCGGCTACAAACATCGCCGCGCCGGAACTCATTCCCGCCAGGATGCCTTCCTCAAGGGCGAGCCTACGTGACATTTCAAAAGCATCTTTATCCAGAATGTTTACTTTCTCATCGAGACGCTTCTTATCAAATATTCCCGGGCGATAAGACTCGCGCATATTTTTGAGCCCTTGAATCTTATGCTGCAAATACGGTTCGACACCGATAATCCGGATCTGTCCATTTAACTCTTTGAGCCGCTTGGAAAGACCCATCGCGGTGCCTGTCGTCCCGAGGGTGGCTACAACAGCGGTTACCTGACCTTCAGTTTGATCCCAAATTTCCTGAGCGGTTCCAAAATAATGGGCGGCAATGTTGTCTTCGTTGTTAAATTGATCTGTTCCAAAATACTTGTCAGGATTTTCCCGCAACATCCGATAAGCAACTTCGATAGCACCATCGGTCCCTTGCGCGGCTGGGGTAAAATGCAGTTCGGCGCCCATCGCCCGCAGAATTTTTCTGCGCTCTTCACTCGCCGCTTCGGACATTGTGACACACAGCTTATAGCCTTTGGCCGCGGCGACCATGGCCAGTCCTATGCCTGTATTGCCGCTAGTTGCTTCCAGAATAATCTTATTGGAATTCAATTCTCCCCTTTTTTCGGCATTTTCAATCATGAACAGCGCGGTGCGGTCTTTGATGGAACCGCCCGGATTGGCGCTTTCCAGCTTGGCCAGAATTTTCACCTTCTTATTCGGATTTAGTCTCGTTATTTCCACAAGAGGAGTATTGCCAATACGATCAATAATACTTTTATAAGATTTTATCATAAAATACGACCTGTATATAAATAATAAGCCATTCCTTTATCAACAAAGGGTTCTTGACGAATCAAAAAATCATCCTGGATAAATAGTGGATCAGCTGTCCATTTTGGGCAGAGGAATTTTTATGAATGAGACACCTTCTTCTTTTAGGGCATCTTCTTCCTGCGGCGTCGTTGTCCCTTTAATATTTCGTTTTTCTTCATCGCCCACGTGTATTTTCAGGGCGACTTCGGCAAATTTATTCCCGACATCTTCAAAATTCTTTTCAATGAACTGATGCAGCCATTGAAGAGCCTGTGCCGATGCAATATCCTTATTCTCTTCTTGAGCCGAAATTTTTGAATCCTTTCCCATAATGGTAATGGAAGAAGGCGCTATCTCTACACTTGAGCTATTACAAATGGGACAGCAAATCAGTCTCTGAGCGTTTTGCTCAATCCAGGCCTGGCGGTCTTTAAACCAACCTTCGAACTTATGACCATTCTCACATTTCACATCGTAAATAATCACGGGTCGGGCACTCACTTTGCAACAAAATAATTAAATATATAAAAACATGTGGACATTTCGCGATAAATTTTATAACGTCCCTGGCCGTGTCGGGATGTGGCCCAGCTTGGTAGGGCACTGCGTTCGGGACGCAGGAGTCGCGCGTTCAAATCGCGCCATCCCGACCATCTTTTTATCTTTATCCCACAACAGACGCCAGTTTAAAGATCGGCAGATACATGGCGACAATCATGCCGCCAACAATACCGCCCAAGAAAACCATCATCACTGGTTCTAGAAGTGACGTCATGGCCTCTACCGCCGCATCCACCTCATCATCATAGAAATCAGCAATTTTATTAAGCATGGAATCCAGGGCGCCGGTGGCCTCACCCACCGCAATCATTTGGACAACCATCGGCGGGAAAACGCCTGATGCGGATAGCGGATCAGCAATAGATTGACCCTCGCTGATGCTTTGACGGGTTTTCATTAATGCATCTTCAACAACCACATTACCCGATGTTTTACTGACGATATTCAATCCTTCTAAAATCGGCACGCCAGAGCTCATCATGGTCGCCATGGTTCGAGAAAATTTGGCGACGGCCACTTTTCTAAACACGGGGCCAAAAATTGGCATACGAAGCGTGGCCGAATCCACCATCCAGCGGCCCTTCTCTGTTTTATAAAATTGACGAAAGGCAATCACCAGTACAATGATCACGGCAAGAATAACCCACCAATAACTCTGGGCAAATTCACTGGCCGCAATAACCATTGCTGTAGGACCGGGAAGCTCACTCCCCGCGCCTTCAAACATTTTCTGAAATACGGGAATAACCTTGAGCAGAAGTAAAGCAACAACCCCAAAAGAAATGACCAGAACGGCTAACGGGTAAGTCATGGCACTTTTAACCTTGGCCTTCAGCTTCATTGCTTTTTCCAGATAATTGGAAAGCCGCCCCAAAACAACATCCAGAATACCGCCCGCTTCGCCAGCAGCGATTAAGTTGACAAACAGTCCATCAAAAACTTTTGGGTATTTTTTCAGAGCATCCGTCAGGCTGGTGCCTCCTTCGATGTCTTCCTTAACAGACCGGATAATTTTGGCAAAAGCTTTGTTTTGCTCCTGCTGGGCCAGCAGATCCAAACATTGAATCAGAGGTAAACCGGCATTAATCATCGTAGAAAAAATCCGGCAAAAGACCACAACATCTTTCTCTTTCACACGGCCTGCCAGGAGAGGAATATATTCCGCCAGGTCTTTCGGCTTTTTTCGAACATCGATGGACTTAAATCCCTGTCGTCTCAAAAGCGTACGAACAGCCGACTCATCTGCAGCTTCCATTTCACCTTTTTTCACTTCGTCCTTTTTCGTTGTTCCTTCCCAGAGGAAAACCGGCATAGTTAAGAATCCTTTCTTTTAATGTTTTACTGACAGATGCATCATAAACTATCTTCCGTGGTGTTTCAACAAGTTAAAATACAAATTAGCATTTTTACTCCCGGCCTTTTTTTACTCCTGAACATTAGTTTTTTTCCTGTCGCTGGAGAAATATTTCATACTGAATGATCCCGGCGGCAACAGCGACATTGAAGGAATCAAAGTTTCCCGTCATCGGAATCTTAACTAAAAAATCGCATTTTTTCTTCACCAGCGGTCGTATTCCTTTGGCTTCGCCTCCCAAAACCAGGACCACCGGATTTTTAAAATTCTGATCTCGTATGTTCTTTCCTCCATGGGCATCAGCGCCATAAACCCAGAAACTTTTATCCTTCAAATAATCAATCGTCTGGGATAAATTCGTTACACGGGCAATCGGCAATTGTTCGGCGCTGCCGGCAGACGCTTTAATCACCGCCGGTGTGACACAGGCCGCACGATCTGTCGGAATGATCACACCATTCGCGCCCAAGCAATGAGCGCTACGGATGATCGACCCCAGATTCTGCGGATCGAGAATGCTGTCGAGAATTAAAATAAGGTCTTGCGATAAATGCGGGTTGCGGTTTTTTAACAAGTCATCGAGATCGGCATACACAAATGAATCGCGAAAACCGACAATTCCCTGATGATCCGTTCTACCCGTAACGTCATCAAGGTATCGACGTTCTCTCCATTCTACGGGTATTTTCTTTCGACGAGCTTCAGCAATAATTTGTTTGACAGATGAACCGCCGCGACCGTCAGCGATAATAATTTTTTTCAGGGATATTTCCTGTTGGGCGAGGAGAACTTTAATGGGATTAATGCCGTAAACTGCCTCCATGTTTTGCCTTCTATCCGCTAAGGGATGGTCATGCGCGGTTTCTAGCAGTCAGACCGTCGGCAATTTCCTGAATGATCCGGCGGCATGCTTCCAGCGGATCTTTGGCCTGCCGGATGGGCCTGCCTACAACAATGTAATCGGCGCCCGTTTGAATCGCTTCAAGGGCACTGAGCGTTCTTTTTTGGTCATCCTTTACCGGCTGGGCGGCGCTACGAATCCCAGGCGTCACAATAATAAAATCTTCACCCAAATTTTGTCTGAGCGTAACGATATCCTGGGGTGATGCCACAACACCGGATGCCCCCGATTTTTGAGCCATCTTAGCCAGACGAAGCACTAAATCATTCGTGGTTGTTTCGAAGCCAATTTCCGCAAGATCGCTGTTATTCAAACTGGTCAACACCGTCACCGCCAGAACCACGGGGCGGGTGATACCGCGCTTTTCAGCACTGGCGGCCACAGCGTCGACGGTTTCCCTAATCATCCTGCTGCCACCTGCCGCATGAACATTGAACATATCAACATTCAATGCGACGGCGGCTTCAGCGGCGCGGGCCACCGTATTGGGAATATCGTGAAACTTCAGATCCAAAAATACCCGGCCGCCTGTTTGCTTGATGCTTTCCACAATCTTCGGTCCGACGGACGTAAATAATTCCTTGCCGACTTTAAACATACCGACATGACCGGCAAGAAGCTCTATCCAGGATAATGCCTCCTCATATCCGGCCGCATCCAAAGCAAAGATCAGCTTGTCAGCGGGCTGATTACTCGAGATATTCTTCATCACCAATGAACTCTGTGTTATCCGGAATCGGTTTAAAATCTTCTTGGGATCCTTCTAAAAATTCGGGATGAGCGTAAACAACCTTTCCGGCCGCAATTTCCCTCAGGGCTAAAACAATCTCCCGATTTTTACTTTCCATCAATGGCTTGGAACCTTTGAGCAACTGGCGCGCCCGCTTGGAAGCGAGTGACACCAGACCAAATCTGGTTTGAGCCACCCTTAAAGAATCTTCTACTGTAATTCTTGCCATGAATCTAATACCTCCTGAACATCTCTATTAACATGATTTAAAAAAACTATCGATTTTAGAACTTAAACGGTTCGTTTTACATTTCTCCGCATGATAAATCGCGATCAGCTGTTTGGCGGCTGTTTCCAAATCTTCATTAAAAACGGTGTAGTCATACCACATAACTTCTTTTAATTCACGCTCGGCTTGAGTAAACCTTTTATCTATCACCTCCGGACTTTCATGCCCCCGCTTTTCCAGCCTTTTCAGGAGTTCATCCAAAGAGGGAGGCAGCACAAAAACAAAAATGCCGTCCTCAAATTTTTTCTTAATTTCTTTTGCGCCACGCGGCTCGATATCGAGCAATAAATCTTTCCCTCTGACTAAAACTTCATGCATCGCTTTACCGGACGTACCGTAAAAGTGTCCGTAATTCTCTATCCATTCGATAAACTCACCCTGATCAATCCGTCGTTGAAAATCTTCACGGGAGATAAAATGATAATCTTTTCCGTTGATCTCATTGGGACGCGGTGTCCGTGAGGTGTAGGATACGGAAAATTCAATTTCCGGACATGACGCAAGCAGCTTCCGGCAGATACTGCTTTTCCCCGTCCCTGAAGGTGCGGACAGCACGATGAACAATCCCTGATCCGACATATTCCTACTCAATATTCTGCGCCTGCTCGCGCAATTTGCTCAGCTCACTCTTCGCTTCAATAACTTGACGGGCGATTTCCACATCATTGGCTTTGGAACCAATCGTATTAATTTCACGATTCATTTCCTGCAAAAGAAAGTCGATTTTTCTGCCTTCGGCCTCGTCGCTTTGCAACAGCGCTTCGAACTGGCCGATATGGCTTTGCATACGAACAATCTCTTCGGTGATATCGCATCGATCAGCCATAATCGCCACTTCCTGGACCAGGCGGGCCGCGTCAAGTTCAAATCCTGCAGACAGTTCCTTAACCCTGTCTGAAAGACGTTTTTGATACTCCGTCACAACCTGCGGTGCACGCAACCGAATGGTTCCCATCATTCCACCAATGGCCTGGAGTCTCATTTGCATATCCGAAAACAAAGCAATCCCTTCATCCTGTCTCATGTTGACCAGCATCGATAAAGCTTCTTGCAGTGTTTTGTCCACCGAATTCAAAAAATCGCCCTGCAACTGCGTTTCCGCAGGCGGTGTAAAAATATCCCGAAAGCTGATGAAAGTTTTAAGGCCGATGGGCTCCTGTAGGTTGAATTCATTTTTCAGTTTGGTCAAAACATCAAAGTAGTTGTGCGCAACATCCAGATTCAAATTAACCTTGGATGATTCGGCGCCATCTCCCTCCAACCGGATCGAGACATCAATACGACCGCGTTTAAATCTTTCCCCTATTTTTTTCTTATACTCCATCTCAAGCGGGTAAAGCACGGCGGGCATCCTGAGGGCAATTTCCAGAAAGCGATGGTTGACGGATTTGGCTTCCACCACAATATTCCGACCGTCACAAATCGCTTCCACTCTGCCGTAACCAGTCATACTTTTAATCATGTTCAAACCTTTTGGCGAAATTATTTCATGCTATATCGGTTCGCCCGTTTTTAACTGCAGTAAATATCTCGACCGGATAGCGCTTAACATGGCCAATTGTTTCTCATCTGCATAATCCGGATATGTCCAGGGCAAAGAGCAAAACTTCTTACCCTGATAAATCAATGTCAAATCCGCGTAAATCCCGTCGCGTAAATAAGGCCGATGCGAATAACCTTTGCCGGTAGCCAAAATCAAATGAGACTGAGACAGATAACCGGGATCGATATTCACCTGACGGTGACCGGCAACCGCCGATTCTTCTTCAATGTCATTCGTCGTAAGCTTAATATTCGGTAACGTTTCCGGCCGAATCAACTTTTCTATCGACAGAAAGCGCCGGACGAGTTTCTCACCCATTTCCGGGCTATAATAATCCGTATAATCAAAAGATATCTGCTCGCTTACAAAATCAGGCTGACCATAAAGAGCAGACAACCTGTTGATGGTATCGTTTAATATCCCGGTCGCCGGGGCAAAAACGCTGAAGACCAGTTTGACCGGCAGGGCCTGTGTCGGTTTACTCATAATACGCTGATCAATTCTTCCCGTGAAACTGTGGAAGTCCCCACTTTACCCACAACAATACCTGCGGCGTGATTAGCCAGAGACGTTGCCTCCTTCAGATTTGCCTGCGAGGCTAGGGCCAGGGCCAGCACGCCGATCACAGTATCCCCCGCACCCGTCACATCGTAAACTTCTTTAGCTTGCGCCGAAAAGTGCGTGTGATCAATCTGACGGCCTCTTTCAAAAAGGCTCATGCCTTCTTCACCCCGTGTTACCAGCAGAGCCTGGAAATCAAATTTATTGAGAAGCGTTTCCCCCAGCCTTAGCAGATCATCCCCGTTGGCAATTTCGAGGCCTGCGGCGCGCTGCGCTTCATGATGATTGGGTGTAATGACGTGGACGCCTGCGTAAGTGGAAAAATCACTTTGTTTGGGATCGACGCAAAGAAAAATTTTTGAATCTTTGGCAATGTTTCTGATACCGTCAATCAATTCTCTGGATACGACGCCTTTGCTGTAATCGGAAATCACAATGGCGCCAATCTTAACACGCAGGGATTTCACATAGGCGAGAATTTTGGCTCTGCTTTTTTCCGAAATCAGATCTCTGCTTTCATGGTCAAAGCGAACCACTTGTTGCCCATGAGCAACAATTCTGGTTTTGAGAGTTGTCGGTCTTGCCTTTTCGACAATGATGCCGGCCGTATCTATTTCACGGTCTCTCAGTTGTTTGAGCAACCCCTGACCGATTTCATCGGCGCCGATCACACCTGTAACAAATACCTGGCCGCCCATGGCATAGATTGTGTTGAGAACATTGGCGCAGCCCCCCAGCATCACGGAGTCTTTCTGAACATCAACCACCGGTACTGGCGCCTCTGGAGAAATTCGCGATACCTTACCCCAGATGAAATGATCAACCATGACATCTCCGACGACCAACACACCAGAACGCGGGAAATTTGCAATGATTTCCAACGCCTTTTTTTTCGCGATATTCTTATTCACGTGTCAGCAAAACTCCCGAAAAATGAGGACTCTAAAAAAGAAAAAAAGCGCCGTATGCGCTATGTTTTTTATTTAAAATGTTGCGGGATGTTATTACTAAGAACCGAATTTGTCAATTATTTTCATCAGGAATGTTTTTACAGGGGATTCAGGTTGAATCAAAAAGGCCCGGAGATTATTTCTCCGGGCCTTTTTGATTAAAGTTATTTTAATTATGCATGATGCGACGTTTTCTTTTCCTCGCCGGACACAATCAACTTGCCTTCATGCTCCATCTCTCTGAGCCAACCCGGATGCTGCTTTTTTAAAACGGCTCTGTCCATCCAACCGGTAAC
>Ga0209507_1001584_pt1 | contig 17552 bp, 17 predicted proteins | sample AD_UKC028_MetaG_FD_184414 | JGI IMG/M metagenome (GOLD analysis project Ga0209507, IMG submission 184414) | Active sludge microbial communities of municipal wastewater-treating anaerobic digesters from USA - AD_UKC028_MetaG (SPAdes) (version 2) | ecosystem: Engineered > Bioreactor > Anaerobic >...
TTACTTGATCGATCCGGGAAAACCCGCTCAAAACGGACGGGTCGAGCGGTCCCACCGCTCAGACCAAGAGCGGCTGTATGACCGGATAGATCTGAAGACCATCACCGTGAGCGAATTGAGATCCAGGGTGAAAACTTGGAACGCATGCTACAATAATTTGGAGCATTGCGCTCTTAACGGACTCACTCCCAATGAGGCGTTGAGAGTGCAAAATGTGTTTGCCTAAAACAAATAAAGAATATTTTCTAAGAAACGCGCGCCGATAAAGCGCGCTTTATTATTTAAAGATCCCATTCATTCCGCGCCTAAAGATATCTTGGAAACCATAGCTTATTTTTTGCTTGCAAGTTTGCCGAAATATGAGATAATTCGGACAGAACTTTACTTTTAAGTAGGCAGGAGGAACAAAATTGGACTGCAAAAATTTGCGTCAGCCGGCCGTATACGCCACAGCCGCGATATTATTGGCGTTTGCTCTAGCCGCGTTTTCCGTGATCAGTACCGAAGTTGAAGCATTAATTATCACCCCAAGTATAGCCGTTATTGTTGTCGACAGCTGTTATTGGGAGCCTCGCCGGCAAAAAAGGCTAAATCAGGCCCGCAAATATTGAAAAACGGCGCGAACCAGCGCCGCTTTTGTTTGTGCAGAAGACGTTGCCAAATTATATTTTCTTTATCTTTGGGCCGGCCGCCGTGTCTTCTACCGAATACCCTAGTTTTTCGATCTGCTGCCGGTACTCATCGCTTTTTGACCAATCCTTTGCCTGGCGGGCGGCCTCGCGCAAGCGGACCAATTCCGAGATCTCGGCCGGAATATCGATCGTTTCCACAGCATCAAACTTGAAACCGAATACCCGGTCAAAATCAATCATCAAGGCCAGTTTTTCGGATTCGGACAATTTCGAATCTTTAACTGCTTCCCAAAGAACAGCCAAGGCCTTGGGCATATTAAGATCGTCATAGATGCCTGCTTCAAATTTTTCGCGGTAAGCCTCTGCTTCCCTGGATTTCAGGGAAACCGCGGTTATTCCGGCAGCCTTCATTGCCCTGACTTTCTCATAAAGGGTCTTTAGCGCGTTATCGGCGGCTTCGATCGATTCCCAGGAAAAGGAGAGGGGAATGCGGTAATGGGTGGTAAAGCACAAATACCGGTAGGCAAGGGGATCTATGTTTCTTTTCGCCAAATCGCCGACCAGCACGATATTTCCCGAAGATTTGGCGATCTTTTCGCCCTTTAAGTTAAGATAGTCGCCGTGCATCCAGAAATTGCACATCTGCTTGCCGTACGCTGCCTCGGCTTGGGCCAATTCGTTGGTATGGTGGATCAAAACATGGTCGATGCCCCCGCAATGGATATCAAAAGGTATCCCCAGGTTGTCGCAAGACATCACTACGCATTCGGTATGCCACCCCGGAAACCCCTTGCCCCAGGGCGAATCCCATTCCATCTGTCTTTTGACTCCGGACGGGGTAAATTTCCAAAGGGCGAAATCGCGGTCGTTCTTTTTTCCTTCAACCATTTCCACGCGCGCTCCGGCCTTGATATCCATTTTGTTTGGCCACAGCCGGCCGTATTCCTTAAGCTTGGCAGTATCGAAATAAACTCCGTCCGCGATGACGTAGGTAAAACCTTTTGCTTCAAGTTTTTTTATCAGTTCGATCTGGCCGGGTATGGTATCGGTCGCCTTAACCCAAACATCGGGTTCAATGATGTTGAGGGTAGCCAGGTCTTTCTGGAAAGCGTCGGTATACATTTGCGCGATATCCCAAACTGTCTTGTTCTCCCGCTTGGCGCCCTTTTCCATTTTATCCTCGCCGGTATCCTCGTCGCTGGTCAAATGGCCCACGTCGGTGATGTTCATCACGTGATTCACTTTATAGCCGGCATAGATCAAAACCCTTTTTAGAACATCTTCAAAAATATAGGTGCGCAGATTTCCCACATGAGCGTACCAATAAACCGTCGGCCCGCAGGTATATATCGATACCTCCCCGGCCTTTACCGGCTTGAATTCCTCTTTTTTCCGCGTAAGGCTGTTATATAGGTTGATCATATTGTTTAACAATTGATTAGAGCCGTGGCGCGTGGCTTTATGATGATATTAACAAAAAGGGCATTTTGCGCAACCGCCGTTGACGCAAATAATTAAAAATAGGATAATGTCAAAAAGCACATTTATAACTAGATTCCCCGAGGTGAGAGAGTACGAAACCAGTCTCTGGCATCCAAGATCCGAAAGATGCACGAAATAAGGGATTGATAGTTGTTTTGATCGATGCTCAAAATTTCCGGTATAAAGTACCCAACTGGACGTCGCTTCACGTAAATTATTACAAGCTTGGCGAAATTTTGTACCCGGACAAGCCGAAAATCAAGATCACTCGACGGATGAGGATCATATACTTCGATATGTTCTTGGTTGAAAAATCGGCAACCGAATTTCCAACGCTCGAAGCAAAAAACGGCTTTATAAACGGCCTGCAGACGGAAGGAGTGAAGGTAGAAACATGCGACATAAATACTCTGCCGGTGAAGCGCAACGGAAAAAGAGATTACAATATGGATCGGTTTATTATCAGCAATCTGGAAGATATTGCTGATGATCCGGACGTGTGCCACGTAATTTTGCTGTCGGGCGACGGCGATTTTTACCAGTATCTAAGACGGGCCGCCAATAACGGAAAACGGGTTTCGGTCGTCGCCATCCGAGACAGCCTGAATCCAAAGATCGGCAACGACAGCGACATCGAGGTAATATATTTTGAAACGATCAAAAAGGTTCTGATAGAGTAGCTTAGCTTGACTTTTATTAAAAACGTGTTAATGTTTTTTTAGATCGGGCAATGCCCGCGTACCGAAACGAGAATAGAGGGATTAAATGAAAGCAATAGTGGATTGCGCAGGGCTGATGATTGATTTCAGCCAAAGAGATGCGGAATTGTGGTTAGATGACGAGAAAAAGCCGGTTTTGACCGGCAGCGATGCCCAAGTCGCCATTCTGGCGATCCGGCAAGCATTGGGCAGATGCTGCCCAAGCCGAATCGAAAACCGGGGATACGCTCTCCGTTATGTCGGCAGCGACCAGCTCGTCGACCCGGTGCGGATCGCCAACTTTCTCGCCACCAGCGACCTGACATTGGAGAACCTGTATACGCACCTTATAGCCGCGTAAAAAAATGGGAAGCTTAAAGCTTCCCTTTAATTTGCCCAAATTTAAAGCACCCGCTTTCGCGGGTGCTTTTCGATAACTGTTAGCTTTTTTCTATTCGAAAACCGGCGTGCTCAAATATTTTTCGCCGCGGTCGGGGAAGATAGTGACAATCGTGCCTTTCTCGATCTTTTTAGCGATTGAACGCGCGACAAAAAACAAGGCGCCGGAACTGGCTCCAACTAAAACGCCGGATTTTTTGGCCAGTTCCCTTGCCGCCTCAAACGAATCGGAATCAGTCACTTCAACAATGGCGTCGATCAGCGACTTGGAATGGTCGCCGCACGGGAGGCTGGGTTCAAGTACCGGCGGAACATAGCCGTCCTTGATGGATTTCAGCCCTTCGATAATACAGCCTTGAACGGGCTGGACGCCGATTACTTGGGCCTTCGGATGCTTTTCCTTGAGGCGTTTCGCGATACCCGTGATCGTTCCGCCCGTTCCGATTCCGCCGACGAAATAGTCGATCCTGCCTTTGACTTGCTCCAGTATTTCCTTGCCGGTCGTCTTATAATGGGAGACGCAATTTTCCTGATTTTCAAATTGGTTAAGCATCACCAGGTTTTTATCGGCTTCGACCATCCGTTTGGTCATTTTTATCGCCGCGTCCCGCCATTCTTCGGGTTTTACCAGGATTAATTCGGCCCCGAAGGCCTTGATCATTTTCCGGCGTTCAACGCTCATGGATTCCGGCATTACGATTTTTATCTTATATCCCTTGATTGCGGCTACCATTGCCAGCGATATGCCCGTATTGCCGCTGGTCGGCTCAATGATGGTTTTTCCCTTGGCCAAAACTCCGGATTTTTCCGCTTTTTCAACCATAGCCAAAGCAATCCGGTCCTTGATCGATCCGGTTGGATTGGATCCTTCGAGCTTGGCAAACATTTTAACCTTGGGATTCCCTGTTTCTATTTGGATCATCGGCGTTTTTCCGATATAGTGAAGTATATTTTTCATTGTTTTGGTTTTTTGATCTTGCGGCCTGTTTATTAAAAAAGCCTCTTTGAGGCAATTAGATTTCGGCGTTAGTTGAAATCTCCTTGCCTAAAAGAGGCTGATACAGCAAATCACCGGGACGGCAAGCCTTAGGCTTGGGCTGTTGTCTGTTTTTATATTTAAGCTTTCCATAGTTTATATAAAAATATCAAACCGGCGTTTGATTGTCAATCGGATTGCCGCGTGATAAAATGGCCAAAGGTTGCCTAAAACATCCGTCCAGTCAAAAAATATGAAAAAAATCGATCTGCTTATCTCCGCCGGCATCGGCGCCATTACCGCTGTTTATTTTATTAATTTGCTCGGCCAGCCGGGCTTTGTGGAAAAACTGGGCGTTTTTGGCCCGATTTTATGGATACTCCTGCCTTTGTTCACCCTTTTGGCGCCCTTTTGCCTATGGATCGCTTTTTTGATCGGAAAAAAATATTTATTCGTATTTCAGCTGGCCAAATTTTTACTGATCGGCGTCCTCGCTACGATCTTTGATCTGGGAGCGCTAAGCGCGTTTATCGCGTATTTTTCCGTGAGTTCGGGCGCTTTGTATCTGGCGTTCAAAGCGGTATCTTTTATCATTGCCACTGTTTTGAAATATATTCCCGATAAGTTCTGGGCGTTTAAAAAACAAGATACGACCGGCGTAAAAAAAGAATTTTACCAATTTTTCGCGGTTACACTCGCTGGCTTGGTCATCAACGTCACCGTTGCGCATCTGATCGTAAACGTGCTGGGGCCGCAATTCGGCCTGCCGGCGCAATTATGGGGCAACCTCGGCGGCATCGGCGCGGTAATCGTAACCTTTGCCTGGAATTTTATCGGCTACAAATTCATCGTATTCAAGAAATAAGCAAGAAAAGCGCTAACAGCGAGAAAGCAACAAGAGTATGAATTAGATTCTAAACTTATTCGCCCTTTCAGCTCTGCACGCTGTTCCCGCTGTTCTTGCTTACCAACTAATTTACATGGAAAACCTAGTCTTATATCGCAAATACCGGCCCCAGCTATTCTCCGAAGTTGCCGGCCAGGACCATATCATCCAAACCCTGTCCAATTCCATTAAAAGCGGGCATGTTTCGCACGCTTATTTATTTTCCGGCACGCGCGGCTGCGGAAAAACCACAACCGCCCGGATCATGGCCAAGGCTTTGAACTGCCTCAATCGAAAAGACGGCGACGCCGAACCGTGCGGAAAATGTTCGTCTTGCCTTGAGATCGCCGGCGGTAATTCTATGGACTTAATCGAGATCGACGCCGCGTCGCATCGGGGAATTGACGATATCCGGGAACTGCGCGACGGCATTAAATACGTCCCAGCGAAATCCAAGTATAAGGTGTTTATCATCGATGAATGCCACCAGTTATCCAAGGACGCGGCCAACGCTCTTTTAAAAACCCTGGAAGAACCGCCCTCGCATGCCATATTTATTTTAGCCACCACCGAACTCCACAAAATGCTGCCCACGATCATTTCGCGCTGCCAGCGTTTTGATTTCCGAAAATTGCGCCTCGACGAACTTGTTGCCCGCTTAAAAGATCTGGCCAAGCGCGAAAACGTTAAGATAGAGAAAGCGGCTCTTGAGCTGGTTGCGCTCAACGCCGGGGGATCGGTTCGCGACGCCGAAAGCCTTTTGGGACAAGTGATATCTTTTGGCAGCAAAGAGAGGGAACGGGAGATCAAAGCCGGAGATATCCGGGACATACTGGGAATCGTAGAAATTAAACTGGTGGGGGATCTCATTGATCTGATCAAAGACAAAAAAACGGCGGAGGCCGTAAGCTTCATCGGCAGAGTTTCGGACAGGGGATACGACCTGCAGGAGTTCGCTAAAAGCACTATCGGCTATCTTCGCCAGGGATTAATCATGGCCCTCTCGGGATTGAATGATTCAGAAAGCGCCAGCCTGCTGTCGGCTTCGGGCTTAACTCCCGAAGAATTTGCCCGCTTGAAACAACAAACCGCCGGCTTGAAGATCGATCAGTTGAAAAAGGTTATCGAGCTGTTCCTAGCCGCCCAAGAAAAAATCCGCTATTCGCCCATACCCCAGCTGCCGTTGGAGCTGGCTGTTATTGAAAGTTGCCAGAATTCTGGTCAAAACTAAAAAAATGAAGCTCAAAAGAGCTTCAGCTGAAGGTATAGGAAACCTTCCTGGATGGGGTAAACACCACGTACTCGCCGTAGATTGGCGTGTACTCAAATGGCGTTTCCCGGCGGTCAATCTCTGAACCGTTATGATACAGCGCGACCGCCTTTATCTTGCCCACACTATCCCAGAGCCAGAAATCAAAACGATAAGCTCCGGTGAAAGTAGGTTGATACATGACGTAGGGCTCAATGCCCTTCATCGTGCCATCTGCGGGGTTCAGCAGGCCCTCCTCCACGGCCATTTGGACATCGTATATGTCTCCGGTCGTGGAATTGATAAACCGGAGTCTCTGCATATTCTTAATTTCGAACTCCGTATAGCCCATACGATCGGAGCGGCTACCGTTTTCGCCCACGATCATTACCGAGTAATCTTGCAATTCCTCGGTTTTAATAGTGTCGTTAAGCCATATATAAACTTCGATAAGAGGTTGCTCCCGGCCAACCAGCTCGAAGTTTACCTTGGTTATCTTCATCTCTTCCGTTGCGTTCCCGGCCAGGACCGGAGTCCAAACCAGGAATAAAACCAGCATTACAGCTGATGCCGCTAAGCACATCTGCTTCACAATCTCACCCTATTAAGATTTTAATAATTATATAATATTTTATGTTAATTGTCAAGTTTTGATCGTTTGAACAATCCAAACAAAATAAAAAGCGACCTGCGGTAATTCTATATAACGCAGTTATTAAACTTACCGCGCCTTGGAACCATTCGCGCGAATGGTTCCAAGGCGCTTTTTTTGTAAAAGAAAAACGCCTGGTTCAGGCGTTCAGCATGTGTAATGCCCGCTCAGCATGATTAAAGGTTGGAACAAAAGTTCCGGCTTTTCGTTGAGCGGCAATCGCTTGAGCTGCCGCAATCTTTTTGGCATCGTCTTGAGACTCCCAAGCTTCTAATTCTTCGGGCGTGATGTCGCGCCGCATATCTTCCCAAAACTCCGCTTCACTCTGGCCCCTTTCTTCGGCCGTATCGTCGCAATATACCCGGCCGCATCTTGGACATAATCCCGGCATTTTTACACCTCAGTTTATTACTCTCAGCTGATGTTTTGAGAATTATAGCGTATCATTAAATATATTTTTGTCAAGAAAAACCAGGCCGGATAATGACGAAAATCCCCGGAACCATTCGCGCGAATGTGCGAATGGTCGCTTATTAGTAACGGCTAGCTAATTATTAAATTCATCCATAAGACAACTCTAAAAAATCATAACGATCTTTAAATCAAAGTAAAAGAAAACCGCGCTTGCGCGGTTAGGGAAACCGGAGAATCCCAATGTATAAAAGCGACACGAAAGCAATATATATGGAAATATATAACCCAATCCTGATCGCCCGCCGGGAATTTACCTGGCTTACCGTAAAAAACGACAAGACGGGATATACTATTCCAACGATCATCGCCTGATGCCAGCCGAAGAGAAAGAAAATACATATCAAAAATTCCAGCATCCACACCAGCCCGAAGAACAGGCTGATCTGTTTTGACGAATACTTTTGATACTTTTCAAAACTGCGGTCAATGAACAATTCCAAGCTTGCCAGCTCTTTCAAAATCAAGCCTCCATGTTTTTTCTTGTTATAAAATACGTTAAAATTGAAAAAAGTCAAGCATAATCGCGAAGACTAAGTTGATTTTATCCCTATTTGGTAGTATGATAATGGCGTTAGTTTTTGCGGGATCGTCTAATGGTAGGACGGCACCCTTTGGAGGTGCTTATCTTGGTTCGAATCCAGGTCCCGCAGCTCTTCGTCGCCGCCGCTCCTCAGAGCCTGCGGCCGCAAGGCCAAATAAATAGAGCGACGAAGACACTGAGCGAAGCGAAGTGACGCATTTATGGAAAACTTCCTCGGAGTCTTCAAAAAAAACTGAGCGGGTAAGCGATTAAATTTATGACCTATTACACCTACATCCTCGAATGCGCCGACGGAAGTCTTTATGTTGGTTGCACCAATAACTTAGATAAAAGATTAAAGCAGCATAATAGTTCAAAATGGGGCGCGCATTACACAAAGATAAGGCGTCCGGTTAAGTTAAAATATTCAGAAACATTTGCTAACCTTAAAACAGCGAGAAGGCGAGAAACCGAAATTAAGGGTTGGCGCCGCGAAAAGAAACTAGGATTAATTAAACCTAAATCCGTCTGAAAAGACGGCTTTAGGTTTCTTAATGGACTATCAAAAAACCCACCTAGCTCTTTGTGCAAGGTATAACAGTTACCTTAGTGCAACTTAGGTGCCTTTAAGTGGTCAGCGTTATCGCACGTCTTGAATGTTTTTTTATTGACACTACCACAGAAAGTTCCGGCTAGCTGCTGCTACATTTCCAACAAGACGAAAAACGGCATTGTTAAAATTTCCACCCTTCCGGCGCCTATCCCTTGGGAGCTTATTGAAAAGGAATGGGGCCGATGCGGAAATTGTGTTTATGGTCACCGATTTTTTTTGAGTAAATGCCTTGCTGTCTGCATTTGACAATAACATCATAATATAATATAATAATTCCTTATTAAAATGTAACACGGAGGTAAAAATGAAGGTAGTCATTCTGGATAAGCAAGAGGGTAAAAGCTGGTCTGACAAAGAAATTTCCGCCCTTGAAAGGGAAAAAACCGAGTTTGAAATGTGGCGCGTGCTGCCTCACAGAATTGTGGTTGCTATTAAGCCGCTGAGCGGGCGTTCGTTCCAAGAAATATTCGGCCATGGTAATTTCAGGTGGATTATAAAGAACGATGGTCATAACAGGCCAGAGAAGCCTTGAGAGGATTGTTAATCCTCTTTTTTTTACTCCGGCGCTATATTAATGCAAAACATCGCTATTCCAGCCAATTTGATTTTTTAAAGAAAAGGTAAATCCTATGTTTGACATAATGGTTATTTTATTCTAGAAATAATCAGCTTTATTAACAATTGATTTAGGGGATGAAATATGGAACCGACGGCCGATGCGACAATCAACTTCGAAGAAACGTTTATGGCCGCAAATGAAGTTATCGCAGAAAGCGTCTGCGAAAATTGCGGCCAGCCGGACAGCAGCGTAATGTTAAGGAGAGGAAATACCCGCCTTTGCTGGCAATGCTATAAAAAACAGCTTGAAGAAGTTAAAAACTGCCGGTACTGGAAAGAACCCCGGTGCGCCAAATGCGGGAAAACTGAAGGCCTCAAAAAAGTTTACCTGGAAAATGTTTGGTATTGCCTAAAACATTTTCCCAAACACAAAAAAAAACACAAACAAGAAGCAAGGCCTAGAATTTTGTACGCTTGCGATGTGTGCGGTACGCTTAAGGGAGTCAGAAAGTACAGTGGCAAAGAAGAATGGTATTGCAAAGAGCATTGGCCGGCTAGAAAGATAGCGGGCAAGCCCAAGCAGCCATGCAAAGAATGCGGAACGCGCGAAAAAACGAGAAAATACCGGGGCAAGGACGAATGGTACTGCTCGGATCATTGGCCGCCCAGGAAGAAGCCGGCTAAGCCAAAACATCCGTGCCACGAATGCGGGACAACCGAGGGTGTAAGGAAGTACACAGGCAAGAAAGAATGGTACTGCAAGAAACATTGGCCCTCCAGACGATCGAAGCAAAAGATTTTTTCTCCGCTGGTTTGCCACAAATGCGGATCGGTTATCTTTATCACGCAAATCAAGTTAACCGGTGAATTAATTTGCTGGAAATGCGCTGAAATAAACCACGTTTGCTTAATTTGCGGAGATGAAATGGTTGAAATCGGCCGGCATGAGAAACATTACATCTGCGTGAGAGCGCGGAATAAAAACGGCCACAAAGACGTTAAATCGCATATTTAATCCTTGATTTAAACAAGAGCCTGCCGCTAGATTCGGCCGGTTTTTTTATTACGATTATTTTGCAAAGCTAAGTGTTTATGATCCAGAGCCCGCCTATCATTAAAACTATCGAAACAAGCTTTAGAGCAATAGCATCTTTAGAAATATCCTCTTTGATGATTTGCGGAAAGTAAATCGACAGGATATAGCCGAAAATCAGAACGAACCCCGGCAAAAAACCATTCAGCACCGCCACCAGGGAAACCGGCCCCAGATAAGCGGCGTACGTGGCGCACAAAAGCCCGGCGTAATAAATACATTCGTTTGCCGCCAAAATATACCAGGTTTGCGCATCGATTCTTTTGATCCGGCTCCAAAAACCATCTAAACCGAAAATCAGCAAAATTAGCGTACCCAGAAAAATCCCTCCGCAATTATAAACAATCGCATCCCAAAAATTAATATCGGCAGCCGCGAATTTAAACAGCACCAGCGGCAAGGACATGAGAAAACTGGCCAGCAAAGCCCACCAAAAAGCCTTCCTGATCTTAAAAATTCCTTTACTGGCTTTCTCTATCGATACAATAATGCCTCCGGCTAAAATCAGTATGAAACCGGTAAATTGCTTTAACGACAGCGTTTCTCCCAAAAGAACGTAGGAAAACACAAAAACTAAAACCGGTATGACCTGAAAGATGGGAGATATCCTTGAAATATCGTCTAAAGCAATCGCTTTGTAGTAAGGCAGTAAAAAAATTTGGCTTAACGCTCCGCCGGCCAGCAGAACGGCCGCCGAAATCAATCCCAGCGGCTCCAAACCCCTCAACAGCAAAATCAGCAAGCCGGTCAAAAACATGGCCGTACCGCCTATGATCGTTAAAAAAAGCGGATCTTTAATTTTCTTTTCGACCAAAAACTTATCCAAAAAATTGGATATTCCGTATAAAAATGGCGCCGCTATGGCAAATATCAGCCAAGGCATATTAGATCAAATAACTTTCTTAACCAGCAAAATCGACGTTTCCTTCGGCTTAAGGTCCAAATTTACTCGTTTGAAATCAAAGCGGTCGTAAAAGGAAACCGCTTTTTTTGTCGCCCAAACAAAAAGGACTTTTTTATCGCGCCTTATCACGTCATCGATCGACCATTTTACCAGCCGGGTACCGAATCCCTGCCGCTGGTATTCTTTTTTCACCGCGAACCAGTCTATTCCCATCATTTCTTCCGGAAAAGTGTTTATCCGGTAAGTACCCCCGATCGCAATCGGTTCATCGCCTAAAACCAATACTTTCCGCTTAAGATAGGTATACTTGTAAAATTTCCGGCTTTTCGCTTCGGCCTTAAGATCCAACCCTTCAAAAAAATGCCTTTTTGCCAGGCGCGCGTTATAAGCTCCCAGGGTCTCGCTGATTATTTTTGTGCATCTAAAAATATCGCTTTCCTTAAAATCTCTCATTGCCGGACGAAGCCTTTTTTCGCTGTTCATTGCCATGATAATCCCTAATCTGCGTTAGATTCAAAACGTTCTCGGCTGCTAGCTCTTCCTCTTCTTATTTATTTTATTAAAATTATTGATTTGTTGCCACACCGAACCGGAGGAAAATCATTCGAAATTTGCATAATCGGCCGGTTATGATACTTTGATTGCAAAAGGAAAAAGGAGGCAGGGAATGTACCAATCGTTCCAGATAGTGATGTCATGCGTATCCGAAGAGGGCGAATATGTTTATTTGGCCGTAAACCCGGCCGATATAGATAGACGCAGCAAACGAGCCAGGTTTTATCTTTGCACCGTAAGCCTTGATAAGAAAAAAGATCCTGCTGGCGAAATAAGATACAGATCTGTCGGCAGAAAGGTTGCTAACGGCTATCTGGATTATGAGCATTTTTGCGGGTGGGGCAGGTCTTTTTTCGTAATGGAAAGATGGAATCCCCAATATTCAATGGAGGCCTTAATACGGGAAACCAGAAGGATGTTGGACTTCAAAAGTTGATCGATCGATCAGCTTTTTTTTAAACCGGGCCTAAAAAGAAAAAGAGCGGCCGGCTCTTTATGCTTTAAATTATATCTAAGTCGTGGTCATGCCAGGGAACCCTCGGGATGCCCACCAGCGGTACGATTTTATCGTAAATTTTTGGATCCTCCGGAATTAGATCAGTTTCATCAATAATGTCGTCGAGAATCGACGTATCCAACACCCCCAAGTGTTCCTAATGTTCTATGAGTAATTTTAACATAATCCGCCTCATACGGCAATCGAATTGTCGCGGCTCTGTTAATCTGGTACGATGAAGGGGTTAAACGGAACAATGAAAGATCTGCTCAAGCGATATTTTGGATATGATGAATTCCGGCCAATGCAGGAAGAAATCGTCAATCACATCGTTAAGGGAAACGATTGTTTTGTTTTAATGCCGACCGGCGGCGGAAAATCCCTTTGCTACCAATTGCCGGCCCTGAAATTGGATGGCTTAACTTTGGTCGTCTCTCCGCTCATCGCCCTCATGAAAGACCAGGTTGACGCTCTGAAAACCTGCGGCGTAAGCGCCGAATTCATCAACTCCTCGTTGTCGCCAAAACAGATCGCTGAAATTTTTAACAAGCTAAGAAAAAACCTGGTAAAAATATTATATGTGGCGCCCGAACGTTTTTCTTTGCCGTCCTTCCAGGAATTCCTGAAAACGCTGCCTGTGAGCCTGGTAGCGGTGGACGAAGCGCATTGCATTTCCGAGTGGGGCCACGATTTCCGCCCGGATTACCGTCATCTTAGCCGGTTAAAATACCTTTTTCCAAAAACGCCCCTGGTAGCTCTCACCGCCACGGCCACCGCCAAAGTACGCGAAGATATTGCCAGCCAGCTTCAATTGGGCGGAGCCCGGGTTTTCATTTCGAGTTTTGACCGGAAAAACTTGCATGTGAGGGTTATCGAAAAAAAACAGGCGTTTCAAAAGCTGTCGGCCATCCTGCAGAAATACCGGCACGACCCAGTGATAATCTATTGCTTCTCAAGGAAAGAAACTGAAGACATCGCCCGCCAGCTGCGCTCGCAAAGATTCAAGGCAAAAGCCTACCACGCGGGCCTAAGCACCAAAGACCGCAACGCCGCGCAGGAGCTTTTTATTAAAGACGAAATTAATATCATCGTGGCAACGATCGCTTTCGGCATGGGCATAGACAAACCAGATGTCCGGCTGGTAGTGCATTACACTTATCCCAAAACGCTGGAAGGATATTACCAGGAAATCGGGCGCGCCGGGCGCGACGGCCTGCCCAGCGAATGCGTTCTGTTCTACACTTACGCCGATACCAGAAAGCACGAATTCTTCATCGACCAGATCCGGGACGATGAATCGCGGGAACGCTCGCGCCAAAAACTGCAAGAGGTTATGAATTACGCGAAGCTCTCAACCTGCCGCAAAAAGTACCTGCTTTCTTACTTCGGCGAGGAGCTGGCTCAAGGCAGCTGCGGCGCCTGCGATATTTGCCAGGCAAAAAGCGCAACGGCATCCGAGGCGGGCAAACCGGATTCCCCGGCCGAATTTGATGCCACGGCCGCCGCCAGAATGGTTCTTGCGGCCGCGGCTCTGCTGGAAAACCGCTTCGGGCAAAGCCACGTAATCGACGTACTGCTCGGAAAAAAACTGAAAAAGATCAAATACCACGGCCACAACCGGCTCTCGGTATATGGCATCGCCGCCGGCCAATCGGAAAAACAGCTTTCGCATGTCGCCGGCCAGTTGATCGATCTTGGCTATCTGGTTAAAAGCGAAGGGCGTTTTCCGACTCTTTCGATCACAAAAACAGGCATGGTATTCCTGCAAGGCAAAGAAACGCTTGCGCTCCCAAACCCCGGAAACGAAGAAAAGATTGAGAAATTGGTCCAGGCAAAAATCAAGAAAACCACGCTTGGCTACAACGAAGAACTATTCGAAATGCTCCGGGTATTGCGCAAGGAACTGGCTGATAAAGCCCAGGTACCGCCTTTCGTCATCTTTAACAACGTATCCTTGCAGGAAATGGCCCGTTACTTTCCCAGAACAAATGAAGAATTCGCGCGCATCAACGGCGTTGGGGCAATGAAACTGAAACAATTCGGAAAAACCTTTTTGAAAGCCATAAACAATTTCTTAAAGGAAAACAATATCGAGCGGGTAAATATTCCAAAAAATTAATGGCCTTGCCGGTATGCCGGTGTTTTTATTGCGCCGCGGGTTTGGTACAATGAGCCAATAAACTATCCCGGGGCAAAACCCGGGAGTATTCCTCCAGTTAAATAAGATAACTACAGCCATTATGAAAATAACTTTCTTGGGCGCAGCGCGTACTGTAACCGGTTCAAAGCACCTTGTGCAAACCGAGGGATATAATCTGTTGCTCGACTGCGGATTTTACCAGGGAGACAAAAAAGAATCCGACAGGTTAAACAGGGAGCTTCCGTTCCGAGCCGAAGATATAGACGCGGTAATCCTAACCCACGCCCACCTTGACCATTGCGGTACATTGCCGGTGCTTGTAAAGCAGGGATTTAAAGGGCGGATATACTGCACTCCCGCGACAGCCGAAATAGCCCGCCTGATATTGCTGAACTCAGCCTCGATCCAAAAAACAGATTCGGACTATTATAATGCCCACGTATCCGGCAGAGAGCCTGTTGCACCGATCTATACCGCCGAAGATGTCGAGAAGGCCGTAAAGCATTTTGAAGCCGTCCCATATTCCAATCCGGGCAATGTTTGGAAAACAATCAACGCCAATATCCGCTTCAAATTTTACGAGGCCGGCCACATTCTCGGTTCGGCCGCCGTGCTGCTGGAAATCAAGGAGAAAGGATCGGTAAAAAACGTGGCATATTCGGGCGACCTGGGCCGGGCAGACCTGCCTATCCTGCGCTCGCCGGAATTCATCCAAGAAAGCGTATCAACCCTGCTGATGGAATGCACTTACGGCAGCCGCATACACCGGCCGGTTGAGGTGGTTTGCGATGAATTAAAAGATATTATCAACGAAGCGGTAAAAACCAAAAGCCGGATCATCGTGCCGGCATTCTCATTAGGCCGCATCCAGGAATTAATATACGTCCTTCATAATTTAAGCCGTAAAAAATCCATCCCTGCCTTGCCCATTTACGTCGATAGCCCGCTGGCCGACGAGATTACGCGGGTCTTTACGCGCTATACTGATTATTTTGATGAACAATTCTGGAACGATTTTGGGAATGACGGCGATTCTCCTTTTTCCTTCGTTAACCTGATCAACGTCCGTTCGGTCGAAGAATCCAAAGCCCTCAACAACCAGAATATCCCTTTTATGGTGATCGCGGCTTCGGGGATGTGCGAAGGAGGAAGAATTTTGCACCATTTAAAAAGAAATATAGGCGATCCGAACAATATTATTTTAATAACCGGCTTTCAGGCCGAAAACACCCTGGGCCGAAGGATCCTGGAAGGCGTCAGCCCGATAAAGATCTATGGAAATTTTTACGATGTCCGCGCCAAAGTGATAGCTCTTAACGAATTAAGCGCCCATGCCGACCAAAAAGACCTGTTGGAATACGCGGGAAAGACCGAGGGATTAAAGAATTTGGTTTTAGTCCATAACGAACTGCCTCAAGCCGCAGCCTTCAAAAAAATAGCGGAAGCTGCTTATCCGCAGCTTTCCATCTCCATACCGGAGCTTGGCCAAAGCATTGAAATTTAGCAACGTTTAAAGCAAAACGAGGATCGGATAAGGCTCTTTTCCTTGACAAATATAGTGGGTTAATATATAATAATCTTATAACTTAAATCTCGTTAGTTTTTCAAAGTTTGGCGGACGCGCTCGCGGACGCTTGAGGCCCGCTCTAGAGGCCTTCATCTAAAGAAATTAACTGGCGACCTTGTACTGGCTGGCTTTTTAATTGGTCAAAAAACCTGAAGCGTAATTAGCTGGAAGTTATGGATAAAGCATATGGAAGCATATTACATGCAGAAGAAAAGAAGTTTTTCAAAACCTTCGTTTTCCGCCAGGCCTAGAAGGTTTGGCAATAGAAACACAAGTGGTAGCGGAAACCAAAGCAGCAGGGGAAGGTCGGCTAGCGCTCCCAGAAGGGGCCGCGGTATCAAGATCGACCCCGCCAAGTTTGTGAACAAAGCGGTAATGGCGAATGAAACCGCACGGCCCGAAATTGAATACAAATTCAATGATTTTTCGTTGAATAGCCAGCTGAAACACCAAATCGAAAATCGCGGCTATAAGATCGCTACGACCATCCAAGAGCAGACGATACCTCATATCTTGGCCGGCAAGGATGTGGTTGGCATTGCCGATACGGGAACAGGCAAAACCGCCGCGTTCCTGGTACCGCTGATCAATAAGGCTATGGCCGACAAGCGGTACAAAGTTTTGATAATCGCCCCAACGCGCGAACTCGCAGTCCAGATAAACCAGGAGCTGAAAGATCTAAGCAAAGGGTTGCATATTTATTCGGCCTGCTGCGTCGGAGGAGCCAATATCAGCCGCCAGATCTACGAATTGCGCCAGGATACAAGCTTTATAATCGGCACCCCGGGCAGGCTGAAGGACTTGGCCGAACGCAACCGCGTCCAGCTATTAAAATTCAGCGCAGTCGTGCTCGACGAAGCCGACCGGATGCTCGATATGGGATTCATAGCCGATATCCGCGCGATGCTAGCAAAAACGCCCCAAAACCGCCAAACATTGTTCTTCTCGGCAACCTTGTCGCGCGAGATCGAAAAACTGATCGGCGAATTTCTACGGGAGCCGGAACGCATCTTTTTGAAAACGCGCGACACTTCCAAGAACGTAGAACAGGACGTTGTAAGGGTTGGCAACGGGAAAAGCAAGATTGAAACCCTCCACAATCTTTTAAACAACAAGGAATTCGAAAAGGTTTTGATCTTCGGCCGCACTAAATACGGAGTCGAGCATCTTTACCAGACATTGCAGAAAAGGGGATTCAAAGCCGAATCGATCCACGGCAATAAAAATTTTTCCGGAAGACAGAGAGCCCTTGAACTCTTTAAAACCAACCGCGTTAACATTTTGGTCGCCACCGACGTGGCCGCGAGAGGATTGGACATTTCCGACATTACGCACGTCATCAACTTCGATATCCCGGAAACCTACGAGGACTATATCCACCGGATCGGCCGTACCGGAAGAGGCGAAAAATTCGGCAAAGCGCTCACGTTCATTGAATAGAGCTAGCCGCAAACAAACAGGGGCAACCCTGTTTTTTTTGTTAGCCGGTGAAATTTAGCTAATAAGCCACACGTTGATAATTTACTGATTGTGTTTTAGGTACGGACTTTTGGCGGTTTTGGAATTAATGATTTTCGGCCAAGATTTGATTCGGCGTTTTGCCTTTTAAGCCGCAATGCTTTGTATCGTTGTATTTCATATTCCAACAAACTAATTTT
>Ga0209507_1001592_pt1 | contig 17470 bp, 21 predicted proteins | sample AD_UKC028_MetaG_FD_184414 | JGI IMG/M metagenome (GOLD analysis project Ga0209507, IMG submission 184414) | Active sludge microbial communities of municipal wastewater-treating anaerobic digesters from USA - AD_UKC028_MetaG (SPAdes) (version 2) | ecosystem: Engineered > Bioreactor > Anaerobic >...
CGATGGTGAGCTCTTTGTCCAAGATCGGTTTGATCCATCTCAGCCGCTCCGCTGCTTTGCTTTCAGCCATAGTTTTCATGCTCCTCCCAGCTTAGCAAAAAGGCGCAAAATGTCCTTGCACATTACCCCTTTTTCTTGACTTTAAATTACCAGCGTTTATTATCTACAATTACGGTCAGTTATTTAAAAATTCATCAAAGAGGCAAGAGCATGAAAAAATTGGAAGGAATCGAAATAATAGGATCGGATGGAATTCCCGCGCCGCCGGCTGTTCAAAACGAGCTCAATATATTATTGTCGGCCTTTGACCTTTGCGTCAACGGGCATGGTTTGCCTCATGAAGCCATGGAGATAGCGAACCTGCTTGCAGCCATTTTAAAGGGGCATACCTTGCGCTGTAAACCCGGTTGCGCCTTGCCTGATTGGGCCGGCGAGCTGGTCAAGTTCTACTTGGAGAACGGCTTGCTTGCCATGGCTGCCAAGGCCGCCGCGCTTCGGGAGAAACCTTTGAACGCGAAAGAGCTTGATATTTATCGCCGCGCTCTTATTGAAAAAAAGAAATACCTGGCTCATTGTTCCGAGCTAGCCGATATATTGAGCCAAGCGGGGTTGATCATGCCGGCTGCCGCCGCGGCCAAACTTGCCGGACGCGACCTGACGGAGAGCAACTTGGAAGCGGTAAGACAGCAAATCTTGATGGGCAACCCAAATGTATCATTGGAATAGAACGGCAAAAACGTTCTTTTTTTTCTTGTAATTTCGCCGTTTTTTGATAAAGTGATAATGTCTTTCGGGCCCTTAGCTCAGTTGGTAGAGCGCCTCATTTGCAATGAGGAGGTCACCGGTTCGAGTCCGGTAGGGTCCACATTTATCTAATTATAATCATCAAAAAAAATGAAAAAATCACAACAAAATTTATTGAAGGCGATCACCGGCGAGTCGTTGGCGCGTAATAAATATACGTTTTACGCGCAAGAAGCAATTAAGGAAGGGTTGATCTGGATAGCGCGGGTTTTTGAAGAAACCGCGGATAATGAAAGGGTTCACGCAAAAGAAGAATTAGAGCTTATAGGCGAAAAAGTAGAAACGGCCAACACTTTGGATATACAGGGTTTGGGGAAAACCTTGGAGAATCTCCGCCATGCCGCCGCAGGAGAAAGGTACGAATGGGGGACGATGTATCCGGATTTCGAGCAGACCGCGCGGGAAGAAGGCGAGGAAAAAATCGCTTCCCTATTCGCAATGGTTAAAACCGTGGAAGCAAAGCACGAAGAAAGATTTACCTTTTTAGCGGACCGCTTGGAAGCGGGAACCTTATACCAGAGCGAAACCGAGATCGAATGGAAATGCCTGAATTGCGGTTATATCCACAAAGGCAACAGCGCGCCGGGAAAATGCCCGCTTTGCCAGAAACCCCAAGGCTGGTACATGGGCTTGGGCTTGGTAAGATAGCCTGATTGGCCTAATGGATTTATAAAAGTCTGCTTACTTTTTTTGGCATATCTGGAATGGAAAATACCGAACAAATCAAAAAAATCACGCCATACCGGGACATTAACGATGTGCTGTTTTTTTTGGCAATCGGCATCAAGGACATTCTTGGTCAGGACTTGGTCGGATTTTATCTAACCGGATCCCTGACTTACGGTGATTTCGTTGAGCAGAGGAGCGATATTGACCTGGCGGTTGTTTTAAAAAAACCAATGGCGCTTGAGAATTTGGAATTGGTCAAGCGGCTGCATTTGGACGCGGAGCGCCAACATGGAAAATGGGCAAAAAAGATCGAATGTTCATATATTCCGCTCGCCATGTTGAAAAATAAGCTGCCCCCGAAAGATCCGCGTCCTTATATGGGTGCCGGCATATTCTACCCGGCCGCGCCTTACGGTAATGAGTGGCTGATCAATAAATATTTTTTATGCAAATACGGCATTGCGCTGATCGGCCCGGATTTCAAAGATTTGGCCGGACCGGTTGATATTGCTGACGTGCAAAAAGCCTGCGTTAAAGATTTGCACAAGGAATGGGAGCCAAAGATAACCGATCCGGATTTTTTGGCGGACAGCCATCAGCAATCATACGTTGTTTTGAACCTATGCCGGATTCTTTATACGGTAAGGCGCGGCGAGGCTGTTTCCAAGAAAATGGCCGCCTCGTGGGTAGCCAAAGAGTATCCGCAATGGGAAAGCCTGATCAAAACCGCCGACAACTGGCATTATGGCGTAAAAATGGAACGTCTAATTGAAACGATCGATTTTATCAGATTTATCCTTGAAAAAGTAGGGGGAGGGGAGAAAAAATAATCCGCATTTGTAAATGACAAAATCATTGAAAATTTTGACCAAACGCCTGGATGCCGTTATAATGGCTTAACATTATGACAAACAAAAAAAATCTGGCTAATTTGGTTTTGGTCGTTTTATTTTGCGCGTTTTTGATTCTCGCTAATTCCATTTCGCTTGTAACTGACTGGTGGTGGTTTTCCGAGGTTGGCTATACCCAGGTCTTCCTTAAATCCCTGCTGGCCAAAGCGGAACTGTTCGGCGCGGCGGCGGTTTTTACCGCTGTTTTTTTGATTGGTAATTTATATCTTGCGGCCCGCTCTAAAATTACCTGGAAAGCGGTTTTGCCGGCAGCCATTGCCGGCCGGGCGGTAGACGTGGTTGATCACTCAGTAAAGAAAGCCGCTCTGGCAGCCAGCTTGGTTTTGGCGTTCTTTTTCGGCCTGGCGGCCGCTGCTCACTGGCAAGAGGTTTTAAAATTTGTTTCGGGCGCGCCGTTTAAAGCGGCTGATCCGATTTTTAACCAGGATGTTGGATTTTATACTTTTGTTCTTCCTATCGTTCAGATAGGGCTTGGTTTGCTGGAAACATTAATCATTGTCGCTTTGGCCGCCTGCGGTTTTATATATTTCTTAAGGGGCAGTTTTCATTTTACCGGGTTGAGATTGGCGGCTGGTTCCAAATCGCTTGACCGGATTCGGGTTGACCGTTTGGCCCGGATGCATCTTGGCATTCTGGCGGCGTTATTGTTCGCGGTTATTGCCGTCGGGGCATATCTTTCCCGCTTTAACCTTCTGACCAGCCAAAACGGCTTAGTGTTCGGCGCGACATTTACGGACGTATCAGTGAGGATGTTTGTGTTTCTTGTTTCCGCGGCAGCCGCCGTTATCGCCGCCGTATCGGCTCTTTATTGGTCGTGGAAATCGAAAATAATGCCGCTGGCCTGGGCTGTTGCTATCTATCTGCTCGTTGGTTTTTTGGGGCCGGTGGTTCCGTCTTTTGTCCAGAAACTTGTGGTGGCTCCTAATGAGCTGGTAAAAGAAACGCCGTATATCCAACACAACATCGCCGCTACGCGCCGCGCTTACGCTCTTGATAAAATCGAGGAACGGGAAATTTCGGGCGACAAGCCTATTACCGCGTCCGACATTGCTGCCAACAACCTGACGGTCAAGAATGTCCGGCTTTGGGACAGGGATCCTCTTCTGTCAACTTTTTCCCAGATCCAGGAGATCAGGACATATTATGAATTTTCCCAAGTCGATAACGACCGTTATGTCATCAACGGGGAAATCCGCCAGATCATGCTGTCGCCCCGGGAGCTGTCTTCGTCGAGCCTGCCCAACCGGAATTGGATCAACGAACGGCTTACGTTCACCCACGGGTACGGAGTGGCGGCCGGGCCGGTTAACCAAGTTACCCCGGAAGGCTTGCCGGTATTGTTCGTTAAGGATATACCGCCGAAATCCGACGTGAAAGAACTGGAGCTTGCGCGTCCGGAGATTTATTATGGCGAGATGCCCAACGATTACGTTGTTGTAAAAACCAAGTCGTTGGAATTCAACTATCCTAAAGGCGAGGAAAACGTTTACGCGGCTTACGAAGGAACGGGAGGCGTGCGGCTGGATTCATTGGCCAAACGCGTTTTTTACGCGCTTAAATTCCAGTCCCTGAAATTACTGCTGTCCAACGATATTACCAATGACAGCCGTATTCTATATCACCGGATCGTTGCCGAGCGCGTAGCCAAAATTGCGCCTTTTTTGGTCTTCGATAAAGATCCCTATATTGTCATTGCCGATAAAAGGATATATTGGGTTATTGATGCCTATACGACAAGCGACCGTTATCCATATTCCCAACCGCAGGTATTGGAAGGAAAACGCGTGAACTACGCGCGCAATTCGGTAAAGGCGGTGGTTGATGCTTTTAACGGCAGCGTTGTTTTTTACCAAGCCGATCAAGACGATCCGATTTTAAAAACCTACGGCGCGATTTTTCCTGGAATGTTTAAGCCGATGGCGGAAATGCCGGCGGAGCTGGCAAGCCACTTACGCTATCCCGAGGATATTTTCGCTCTTCAAACTGCGGCTTATTCGGTTTACCACATGGACGATTCGCAGATATTCTACAATAAAGAAGACCAATGGGAGATCGCGGCTATAGCAACCGACGGGAAAGGATCATCATCCGGTTCTATGCAGCCCCGCCATATCATCATGAAGCTGCCCGGGGAAACAAAGGAAGAATTCGTTTTAATGCTTCCTTTTACCCCCCGCGCGAAAGATAATCTGTCGGCCTGGATGGTGGCGCGCAACGACGGTGAAAATTACGGAAAATTGCTTGTTTACCGTTTTCCCAAGGATAAGCTGGTTTTCGGGCCCAAACAGATCATTGGCCGGATCAACCAGGATCCCGAGATCAGCCAGCAAATCTCGTTATGGAGCCAGGGCGGTTCGCAGGTGATCCAAGGCCCGCTGTTGGTGATTCCGATAGAAGAATCACTGATGTATGTGCGTCCGCTTTATCTTAAAGCCGAATCCGGAAAGATTCCAGAATTGAAAAGGGTGATCGTGGCGTATGATAATTCAATTGCCATGGCCGGAACGTTGGAAGAAGCCTTATCGAAGATCTTTGGTTCCGGATCGTCAAAATCCTCGGAAGAAAACGGAGAGGTAAAAACAAAGCCGTTATCCGCAAGCGATACTAAACGCGTTCAGGACGCGATCGCGGCCTACGAGGAAGCGATGCGGGCGCAAAAAAACGGCGATTGGGCGGGCTACGGTGAGGCGATAAAGAGATTGGGCGATATTTTGAAGCAGTAGATAAAAATACATTTATGGATGTTTTAGAATTCCGTTCAAAGATCAAGCCAAACGCAGTGATTTCGATTGGCGGCCGGGACTATACCGTGAAGGAGGTGGTCAAGTTCCGGTTCGACGACGGAAATTATTATATTAAATGTTTTTTGGAAGGCGGTTTTGTTTTCGCCGACGATCTTAGCGAGAATACATTTATTCTGGTTAAAGGAATAAAAACTCCGTTTAAGCGGCCCTTTCCGGAAAATTTGGAATTCGACGGTAAAAATTTCAAATTTCTTTTTTCCGCCCATGCGGTCGCCGAAGAGATCCAAGGGGACGAGGTTTTTAAAAAAGGGGAGAGCGAAAGATTTTGGGACTACGCGGCGGATGACGGAAGCTACCTAAGCCTGGGTATCAATGACCAGAGCGGCGAACGGTCGGATGATTGGGGAAGGATCGTTAATAACGGAGATGTCGCAATAAAATAGGAGGCCGGGTTAAATTTTTTACCGCTTGTCCGACATTTAAAACCAAATTAAAATTTTAGCCTGTTTTTCAGGTTTTTTCGTTATCATAAACCGTGCCAATTTTTCTTGACTTTATAGCTAAAAAATGCTATAATAACAGTTAGAAGGCTGAGGAATCATCTTCCACTGCCGGTTTAAAAAGGAGGTTAAGAGATGAAAGAAGTTATGGATTTAACGGATTTCTATAAGGGGAAACCCGTTCCAATGATGCTTGTTAAACTAGGTTTGAAGAAAGAGCTTCAAGCCTACGCCATCATCCTCGACGAGCAGCTCGGCTTACCGGCTGACATGCCTATCACCGAGAAGATGATGCTTGATGTTATCAAAGCTCATCAATTGGGTGACGAGGGTGAGATGAGGCAGCAGATCGGGCGCCTAAGATTTGACGCCATTGTGGCCAAATTCCAGGAACGGCTTCAGGCGCTTGGCATCATGTTCGGGATCACGCCCGAACAGGCAAAGAAGGCCGCATTTGGCATGGATCTCGATAAGGAGGATCTCGGAGAAAAGATCTTCGCCTTGTTCGGGAATAAGAAGGTTCCGGTGCCCGCTCAACTCGTAAAAACCGGGTTCCAGGGAGAGATCAAAGCCTACACTATCATCCTCAATGATCAGCTCGGCCTGCCGGCCGATATGCCCATCACCGAGAAGATGATGCTAGCGGCCATCCAAGCTCATCTGCTTAGTGGCAGAAACCGGACCGAAATGAAAGAGGCGATCGGACCGGCCCGGTTCGAGGGCATTATCAAAAAATTCGAAGAGCGCGAACGCGCTCACGAAATAATGTTCGGGATCACTCCCGGACAAGTAAGGGAAGTGGTTCTCAAGATGCGACCTTGAGCCAACGCTTCCTTTTTATTTTGGCATAAGGGGGTTCGCCAGAAAAAAAAGCCTGTATACATCGCCGCTTTCTATTGACATTATTTTAGAATAGTGATATAATAAAAAAAACTGCAAAGGCTAGTGCCTATGCATTGGATGGAGGTAACCGTTGATGTATCCATACGATTTAGAACATCTCCAAAAGGAGATTATGGAAGACTTAAGTCCGCAAGAAGTCGCCGCGAAAGATATAGGCTGGTGTAGCGCGAAATATCTTGAACTTACCGGATTGGTTCTCGGCGGCTTGTTCGACGATGAAGTATTCGATGACGCGGAAACGACTTTTGGCGCTTTTTACGCCGCGCTCCAAGCACGAATTACAGAGCTTGGCGGCACAGTCATTCCGTTTAGAGACGTTATAATTCCGGAAAATGTTTAGGTAAATTCCTAGATTTTTTCGGGAGAGTGAAGGAAGCGGTTCTCAAGAGGTGATCTTGGGCCAACGCTTCCTTTTTATTTTTGTTATAAATGTTGACAAATATTAGCAAAATGATATAATTTTTAAGTCAAGCCTATACGGCTTGAATTTGCATTTTTAAAATTCAAATTGGAAAGGGTGATGAAATGACCAAGAAGAAGATATTAGACGGGATTGTTTTGACCGGAAACGACTGGCCAAAGGATAAGATATTGGAAGTGTATCCGGGAGACTTTTCGGTTTGGGCCGAGGATTCCAATCCGCGGGGAAAATGTTTCTTGCGGGACCCCATTCTTAATGCGCCAAAAAGGCGGGCCCGCGGCGGGGTGTTCTATTTGAACACCATGACCTCGCGCGACAGTTTCTATGTGGAACTGTTCAATGCCGGCATCAGTTCGCGCAAAAAACGATATGCATTATTTATGGTTAAATCAAAGAATCCGGCCGAGGATAACTTTTTTGGCCAGATCAGGCTTGTTACCAACTATGCCTTGCGCGATTACTACGGGGCGCTGGACGCGGACGAGTGCGAAGAGTTCCCGCCCCAGATTTGCGGCGCCGGCGAAGCTATGTGGAGGTTCATGGGCCAGGAGGTTAATTCTTGCAACCTTGGAGAAAGAGATGCTTTCGAAGAATTTGACGGCGAGAGGATAAGATGCCGGATAAGGTTTGGACTCACTGTGGAGCGCAGCGTTAAAGTGCTTGACGGCCGCGGAAATCCTGATTTAGATTGCGTAATCCGCATGTGGTCGCAGCCGTATTATCCGCAGATTCCGTAAGGCTGGCTAGCCAGCCTTTTTTTCGTTAAAAATTGCTATCGGTTTTTTTCACGCCGCCGCCTTTGACAGCTTACTTGGCTTTGCTACTGAAAGGCGGGAGAATGAAAATTGTTGATGAAGATGAATGTCTCGAAAGGGAATGGATCGCCAGAAAAAGCGTCAGAGTCAACGAAAATGGCTATATCGCCAAAGGCGTAAATTTTTCCGATATTTGGCCCAAAAGCGAACAAGCGGAGGACTGGCCTGGCGATATGGACCTATTCATTCATTACGACGCCTTGTTGGATATTTACGATCATACATGGGGAACTAATTGCTAAGATCCTATGCATCCGCACCATTTAACGCATGGCTGCGGCTTGCTCGCTCATTTTGGCGCTAAAGATCAAACCTACAAAGGATATGAAGCTTGGTCGAACTTGCCAATTTGTGGGAGTCATAGTTTTCTATTTTAAAAAAGTTGAATTTATTTCAAATTTTTCTTTTATTGCGGCAAACCGGATATTTAAATAATAAAATTTCAACTTCCCTTTTTGCTTGACAATAGGTATTATATTGTGTTGAATATAATACAAAGGCCCAAAGACCATAAAATAATAATAAAATAATAAATAAAATAATATATAAAAAATCATGGATGCCAATAATTGGTCAGTAATTACAACAGAAGCTTTAAAGAACTCCTGGGTGGGAATGGTGGAATTTTTCCCCAAGCTGGTTATCGGCTTGCTTATTTTTGTCATCGGCTGGCTCATTTCATCCGGAGTCGGAAAAGTGGTTGCGGCCGCCCTTGATAAAATAGGGTTTGACCGTATATTTATAAAGGGCGGATGGAAAAGCGCTCTTGAAAAAGCCGATATCAAGGTTCACCCTTCGGAATTTCTCGGAGCGATCGTAAAATGGATCCTGGTCATAGTTTTTCTTTTGATCTTCGTTGAGATTTTGGGTTTCAGCCAGTTTGCCTTGTTTCTTAAAGAGGTGATCGCCTGGCTGCCTAATATCGTGATTGCCGCTGCCATTTTCGTGGTTTCGGTTATCATTGCCGATATCCTCGAGAAGATCATTAACGCTTCAGTGCGTGAAATCGGCGTCAAGCACGCCGAGTTTATCGGGTCGATGGTAAGGTGGTCAATCTATGTCTTTGCCGCTTTTGCCATCTTTATCCAATTGGGCGTGGCGCCCAGCATCATCAATACCCTGATCATGGGTATTGTCGGAATGTTTGCGCTGGCCTTCGGATTGGCGTTCGGCTTGGGAGGAAAAGAGGCCGCCGCCGACCTGATCAAAAGCGTTCGCAACAAGCTTTCCGAATAGCGTCGGTTTTAAGATAACGGAAAAAGGGCTTTTTGCCCTTTTGTCGTTTTAGGGAGCGCTTCAATTCCGTTATTAATTCGTTAAGAGGCGATAATTAAACGCTCCGCGATGGCTGTTTAGCTAGCTTTACAAAAAAGAAGTTCTGCGTTATGTAATCCGCAAAAGAAAATCAGCCGCTGAAATACCATGTTAAGGCATATTTTAGAACAGGAACTGGCGAAAGGGGAGGCGGCAGTATCCGTAGTCAAACTGGTTTCTTTGCTGGTCCAAGAAGCGCAGGAGCTAAAAGCTTCCGATATCCATATTGATCCGCAAAGGGAGTTGTTATGCGTGCGCTATCGGATCGACGGCTGGCTTTGCCGTGCCCATGACTTGCCTAAACAGCTTCACGGCGAAATTATCAGCCGGATCAAGATATTGTCGGGATTGCGCACCGATGAACACCAGGCGGCTCAAGACGGTCGTTTCCGGGCCAATCTCGACGGCCGGCGGCCTTACGATGTCCGCGTTTCCGTTGCTCCGACCTATTATGGGGAGAACGCCGTGTTGCGCTTGCTTTCCGATACGGCGGGGGAATTTACGCTGGCGGGGCTTGGTTTCAGCCAGGAAAACCAAAAAAAGATAGAGAATGCCGTTAAAAAGCCTTACGGAATGATTTTGGCTACCGGTCCGACGGGCAGCGGGAAAACCTCAACTCTTTATGCTTTGCTTAAATCTTTGAACCGGCCCGAGGTATCGATTGTTACCATCGAAGACCCGATAGAGTATTCCATTGACGGTATTGAGCAGATCCAGGTTAATTCGCGCACCAGCTTAACGTTTGCCAACGGTTTGCGCAGCATTTTACGCCAGGATCCAAACATCATCATGGTGGGGGAGATACGGGATCCGGAAACCGCGCATATTGCGGTCAACGCGGCTTTGACAGGCCATTTGGTTTTCTCTTCGCTGCATACTAATGACGCGTCAACCACACTGCCGCGGTTGCTTGATATGGGTGTTGAAAGTTATTTGATGGCTTCCACGGTTAATGCTGCCATCGGCCAGCGATTGGTCCGAAAGATTTGCTCTAACTGCAAGGAAGTTAAAAAGATCACGGAATTAGAGCTGAAAAGCTTGTCAGGCATTGTCGATGAGAGATTGTTAGGCGGACAAAATGAATTTTATTTCGGCAAAGGCTGCGATAAATGCGCGAATCTAGGTTATCGGGGCCGTATCGGCATTAATGAAGTGCTTGTGCCCGACGCCCAAATAAGGGCAGCGGTTTTGAAGAGATCATCGGCCGGGGAAATTAAAAAGATCGCGGTAAAGCAGGGAATGGCAACGATGGTGGAAGACGGATTTATAAAAGCCCAACAGGGAATTACTACGATCGAGGAGGTTTTGAGAATTATCCATGAATAGCATGATGAAAATTTTGAGGCGGATTTTTAACGCGGTCCGGGCGGAAACCAATAAAAAGAGTTTTAGCCGGATGGCGGTCCAGGGCCAGATTATTTTTGCCAAGAGGCTGGCGATTTTGATCAGAGCCGGCATTCCGATAGCCGAAAGCCTTAATATGCTGGAACAGCAAGCTAGCGGAAAATCCAATGCCGGGATTATGCGCGTTTTGCGCGAACGGATGGAACAAGGCCAGACCCTCGCGGCCGGAATGCGGTTTTGCAAGAATGCGTTTGACAATTTTTCCGTGAACGTCGTCGATATGGGCGAGATGAGCGGGACGCTGGCTTTAAATCTTCAATATCTGGCCTCCGAACTGAAGAAAAGACAGGAGTTAAGAAGGAGCATGGCCAGTGCTTTGGTCTATCCCTCAATACTGGCTCTTGCGTCCGCCGGTATTCTTATAATGCTGGTTGTTTGCGTGTTTCCTAAGGTGTTACCGATTTATCGCAGTTTTAATTACCAATTGCCGTGGAGCACGCGTTTTTTTGTCGCGGTTGGCGATATCGTGCAAAGCTATTGGCTTTTGATTGTTTCTGCTTCAGTATTTTTCGTTCTAACCGCGTTTTTTTTGTTCCGATTAAAGCCGGTCAGGCTTTGGTTTGACCGGAGTATCCTGTGCTTTCCGCTGCTGGGACCGTTATTAGCCAGTTATTCCATTGCGAACTTTTCCCGGATAACGGGCTTGCTTTTGGACAGCGGAATGGGTATTATCGAGACCTTGCGCATTGTCGCGGAAGCCATGGGAAATACAGCCTATCGCGCAAGGATCGTTATGCTGGCCGAAGGCGCGGCCCGCGGGGAAAAACTGTCGGATATGATGGCAACTGACCCCGTTTTGTTTCCGGTGATCGTCAGGCAGCTGATCGCGGTAGGGGAAACGGCCGGCAGTTTAAGCTCAAGCTTGTTGTATCTTGCCGAAATGTACGAAGAAGAGATGAATAATCTTGCCAGAAATCTCACAACGTGCCTTGAACCGGCTCTAATGGCTTTGATGGGCCTGATGGTTGGTTTTATCGCTTTATCGATAATAACGCCTATCTATGGTATCACCCAAATTTTTCGGCCGTAGTTTAAATCAAAAATTCGCTGGTTTGACCAATCAGGCCGTTTTTTTACAGGCCGGGTTTACGTTAATAGAGACGCTGATAACGGTTGCTCTAACGCTGGTTATCGCCGGCATGGGGCTGGCGGCCAGTTTGGATGGATACCGCGGCTACGCTTTTTCAAACGAACGGGATTTGGTTGTTAACGCGCTGCAGAAAGCCCGCGCCCAAGCCATTAACAACGTCTGCCGCGGCGATGGCTGTACTGACGGAAAACCTCACGGGGTGCGGGTGGAAAACGGCCGGTATGTGATTTTTCAGGGCTCCGCCTATGAAGACCGGGATAGTCTTTATGATGAGGTTGTCTTAGCAAACTATCAGGATCTTCAATTAGCGGCCAGTTCCGTTGATGTGGTTTTTTCCCAGCTTTCCGGAAACGTAAACCTGGCTTTTCCGGAGATAAGGATTGCTCTGTATGACGACTCCGGAAATACCTCGATTATCAAAGTAAGCGCCGAAGGCCGGATCAGTTGGGATTGATCCGATCGAATTCAAACGGATATATCAACAAGCAAAATGAAACCGAAACAAAAATTAAAGCAAGCCGGTTTTTCCACCTTGGAAATGATGATTGCCATGGCGCTGATGATTTTGGTATTGTCGGGAGCAAGCTCTGTAATTTTTAAAAATCAGTCCGGTGCCGGCGCGGCAATTATTAAAAGCCAATCGGTTTCAAACGACAGCCAAACGGGTTTGGAGGCTTTGCTCATCGCTCGGAAAAAACTTGATGAAGTTTATGAAACCGCCAGGCGCGATTACGAATCGGCGACGGATGTTTCCGAAACCTTGGTTAGCGGCATCAGTTACGAAACCGAAATTAAAAGCCATAATGCCACCCAATGCGGCAAACAAATATCAAGCGCCGTTTTCTGGACCCGGGAGGGCGGCCGCCGGGCGGAAGTGAAGCTTGAGACCTACGTTTCCAATTTATCCTTGATGTTCGATCTGGGGGGAAATTGCCAAACGGCCGTACCGAAGAAAGATTGGCGCAAACCGTTGGTATTGACTGCCGTGGAACGCGGACAGCTCGACGGGTCCAGAACCGTCGGTCTAAACATGATCGGGAATCAGATTTATGCTATCGGGAGCGCGAGCGAGGAAAATAAGCCCGATCTGTTGACCTTTGGATCAGCCGGTTTGGATATCGGGAATCCCGGAGGTTTAAGCATTAGCGGAAAAACCGATTGCCAAACCAAAGCGTATAACGCCATCGTTGTGGCCAATCATTCCGGCAGCGGCAGGACTTACGCTTATGTTGCCAATAATGCCGCCCAAAACCAGCTTCAAGTGATCGACGTTTCCGACCCAAGCCATCCGGTTGCGATAACCTTGGCCAACCGGACTTTGCCCGGGGTTGGAAATTCCTATCCCCAGGGCTGGAGCATTTATTTCTATAAAGACCGGATTTATATCGCTACGCGCGAAACGGCCGGGCCGGAATTCCATGTTTATGACGTAAGCGATCCGGCCAATCCCGTTCATCTCGGATCCAAAGAGATCAACCATAACGTGAATGCAATTGTTGTCCGCGATCAAGTTGTTGCCGGGGAGAAAAAAACCTTGGCGTACCTCGCGCTTTCCGCCACCAATCCGGCTGCGCCGGAGATGGAGGTGCTGGATGTGGCCAATCCAGCTGCGATACCTGCTCCGGTCGGAAAATTCTTTGCCGCCGGAACGCAGGAGGCAAAAAGCCTTTATTTGTTGGAAAAAAAAATATATCTTGGCCGCGCCAAGGGGAATAACGGCGCGCCAAACTTTTACGTGATAGACGTGGGCGATCCCGCCGCGCCTTCGAGCTGTCTTACTTGCAATTCGTCGAACGTAACGCATTACGCCAACAACGAAGACATCCGGGGAATGGTTGTGAGCGGAAAATACGCTTTTTTAGCGACGAGTTTCGGATTGCGGATTTTAAATGTAAGCGATCAGGCAAATATTGAGGTTCCCGCGGCGGCTCCGCACGGAGCGTTCCAAACCAGCAAAGGCTTGTCGGCGGTCGCGTTCGATAACGACCTGATCTACGCGGCTACTCCGGATGTACCGGGCGCCGGAGATTCGGCATTTTACGTATTCTATCCAAGCGAAGACTAAAATTATGAGCAGGGGATTTACTTTAATTGAAACTTTGATCTATCTGGCGCTGCTTTCCTTGATTTTTTTCGGTTTGTTTGTTTCTTTTTTCGCGATTGTCGAGGGCGCCGGCCGGGCAGCGGTTCAAAACAGGCTTCAGGACGAGGGCGGTTTCTTGCTGGCTAAGATCGGCTGGGCCATGAACGGAGCCGAAAGCGTTGTTGCCGACGGTTCGGGGCTGCAGGTATTAAGCGCCGGGAATACGCTGAAAATCTATTCCTGCGGAATCAACAATAAAGATCTTTGCTGGCAAAGCGATAACGCGAAATTGAACGATTCCCGGATTGAATTGGCAAACCCGGTTTTTAACGTATACAGCGACGGGAATGGCGTTGAATCCATGAAGGCCAGTTTTACTTTAAGGACCCGAACGGCAACGGGCCAGATCGTTGCCCGTGATTTTGAAACAACGGAATACTTAATGAAATGAACACTGGATATCCAAACGACAAAAAAGGCTTTATCGCGCTGATATCGGCGATCATGGTATCGGCTGTTTTAATGGTTGTCGTTGCCGCCGTCAGCGCCGCGAGCTTTAACACTCGCTTAAATGTTTTTGACCAGCAGAATAAGAAGGCGGGAGAGGCTTTGGCGAAAGCATGCGTGCAAAGAATTCTGGCGGAAGCCGTTAAAAGTTCGCGTTATGAAACGGTTTACGAGAAAACCGGATCGGAAACTGCGGGAGAAGGCGGAACGTGCCGGTTTTGCGCGCGAAAAGGGCCAAACAGCCTTGAATTTTTGATCGGTATCCGGGCGGAATACGCGGGAACCTATACGAATTTGAACATAACCGCAATTATGGATAAGGCTGAAAAAAATTTTAGCATTATTTCCTGGAAGGAGGATCAAACATATTCCGGATCCTGCGTTGTTCCCTGATTCGGCCAACAGTTGAAATAAAATAAAAAATGTTGTAGGACATTTTTAATAATTGATAGCCGGAATAAAAGATAAAATCCGGCAAAACGGATTATTCGAACCGTTAACCAAGACAGACAAAAACATGGACAAAACACTTAAAGCAGGAAAATTCGATCGTTTTGGTTTTTTTCCGAAGAAGCGAAGCCGTTCAGGTTTTACTTTAATCGAGATTCTGGTAGTGGTAGGCATGATATCTTTTCTGGCGGCTATAGTGCTGGTTGCCATCAATCCGGCTCGCCAGTTCGCCCAGGGACGGAATGCCCAGCGATCGGCCAACGTTAACGCCATTCTCAACGCGATCGGCCAAAATATAGCCGACAATAGGGGCGTGTTTTCCTGCGCAACCGGCGGCGCCGTTATTGACGGAACCGTTCGGACAATCGGCAATGCCGCCGCCCTGGTTGATAAGACCGATTTGCGAGGTTGTCTGGTGCCAGCCTATATTTCCGAGATACCGATGGATCCGGCGGACGGGGAGAACGATTGCAGCGATTTAACTTGTTCTGGCGGGAGCTATGATACCGGATACACCGCGGTCAGGAACGATATTACCGGAAGAATAAAAATATGCGCTCCGGGAGCGGTAAATGAATCAACGCTGGATCCTGACGGTTCGGGATCGGAAACCGTACCCGAGATCTGCGTCGAGCGTTAATTGTTTTTTATTTAACTGGCAGAATATTCCGGGGGCTCTGCCCCGGGGTAGTTTATTGCGGCGGGGCATCGGGCTCAAGCTCCGGTCTTTAGGTTATGGCTTGCGGTATTTTAAAAGGTTGGGAGCTTTGCCCTTTACAGGAACGCTTCGTTGCTATATTAAATATACAGCCAAGTTTGGGAGGTGAGAATTTGAACATTGCGTTGGGGCCAAACCAGCTATATGTGGAATCGCCCGATTTGCCGGACGACAGCGCCATTTTTATGTTTTATCCCGTGGTACTGGAGGGCGAAGGCGTCAAGATTTTAACCGCCAGGTCGGTCGAAGACATCGCCTGCGGCAACATATTTTGCCGGGTCAAGCCGCAATTTAAAAGGATGTTTTGGGAGCTCTTGAAAGTTTCTTCAAGAAAAACCGGTTTTCCGGCAATCCGGGAAATAACCATCTTCAACGGTATGCTCGCGGCCCAATTGCACGATAACGCCATGTGGGGCGGCGTTTGTTGTGAAATGATCGCGGCGCTTAAGCGGGGACTTTATCCGGGAAAAATTGTCGAGGTCATGGGCCTCGATTTCTAGCTAAAGCCTTTTTCAAGGCTTTTCTTTTTGACCGGCCTAGCCGATGCCAACTTAAAGAAGATTCCGTACAAGTTTATTCATTTATTCGCACATTCGCGCGAATGTGCGAATGGTGGTTAAGCTGGGTTGTCGAGGTCAAACTTTAACAGGATGAGAAGGCAACTCTTCGTAAAATTTTATTGACAAGGCCGATGAAATAATCAACAATATCTTTAGCTTCATTTAAAAGGGAGAGAATATGGTCGAGAATAGGCAAGGTAATTTCTTTGGAAAAAACAAAGACATCGAAAGATTTATCGAGGTATTCCGGGCGATGCTTCCGATCGTGGTTTTTCAATTTTGTTTCGGGTTTTTTATTTTTCTGTCCTGTGCCACACTGGGCGATTGGCGAGCCAGCGCGCTTCCGTTGAGCATCCTTGCAGCGGTCGCAATTTTCTTGAATATTTTATATATCGTCGTAAACTGGCGCAATCCGATGATATAGCTCCGCCACCAAACCCATTTTAAATGGGTTTTAATTTTGGCCGCGATTAAAACCGGGGCAAATGTATTTGACACCAGACTGTTTTTGTCTACAATCAGTTCAGTGCGCAAGAAGGTTTAAAAATGCCTGTAGATACAATACTGAAAAAGCCAAATAATGTGCGGTGGACAGATGAGGAGATTAAACTATTGGTTGACATGGGCGTGTGTGTTTTTCATTGCGGCAACCGCCCGGAAATTTTAACGCTACCGGGCCTGGCGCCCTGGTTAAAATCCGAGATAGCGGCGGCGCTGGGGCACAACGATTTCATCTACGAAACAAAAGATGCTTGATTTAACATGTTCGATTTTTTTTAAAAAACCCATTTAGCTGGGTTTTTCTTTTAAAACGAACTGTTGAGGTCAAACCTCAACAGTTCGTTGTCGGTTCAGCGAAAGCTTGCTCTCGGTCTTTCATTCGCACATTCGCGCGAATGTGCGAATGATTGGTGGCCTGGAGTCAGGTTGTGAGACGGGGCGCGCAATGCGGGTTCGGAATTTACGTTTTGGCTTATTTTTTCTTTACAAAATCGCAAATATCGCTATATTAAAGAACAGCAAATTGAAAAGGAGGCGATTGGTTATGAAAAGAGAACCAGAAGGGTTTTTGACGTTTCTCGCGGCCCTCGAGCACAGCGCCGAGGTGTTTTTTTTGCCTGTCGTTCTCACCGGAAAGTCCTGGGAGGCGCCATATCTGCGAACGGTTGCGGATATTGCCGAACAGGCTGGCAGCGACAACATTAAACCGCAGTTTAAAAGAATGTTTTGGCGCCTGCTTAAATTAAACATCGACGGCCGCCAAGCAATCGAACAGATCTTGGTGTTCGACAACTCCCTGCACATTTGGCTTGATGACGGCATACGCTGGGCCGACATCAGGGATAATGTAGCGCTCATTTTGCACCAGGGCCTTTATCCCGGCAAAACAATAAGTGTGAACGGACTTATAAACCGCATAAAGCCATAGCCTGGCTTTTTATTTTTACTACGTTTTCTAACCAGCACCTTGGAATCACTTTTGAAGTATTTCTTCCGGAGTTTTGAGATCGATTCCCATGTGTAATCTTTGGCCATTGTAGTATGGTAAATATTTAGCCAGCGCACGATTGTGCGCT
>Ga0209507_1001598_pt1 | contig 17444 bp, 12 predicted proteins | sample AD_UKC028_MetaG_FD_184414 | JGI IMG/M metagenome (GOLD analysis project Ga0209507, IMG submission 184414) | Active sludge microbial communities of municipal wastewater-treating anaerobic digesters from USA - AD_UKC028_MetaG (SPAdes) (version 2) | ecosystem: Engineered > Bioreactor > Anaerobic >...
ATGGACCCTGCTCAGGTGGAAGCCGCGATTACTGAGCGGACCCGCGTCATCATGCCGGTGCATCTGCATGGCCAACCCGCTGATCTGGATCCGATCCTGGAAATCGCCCGCCGCCATCGGCTCCTGGTCATCGAGGATGCCGCTCAGGCCCACGCCGCTGAATACCAGGGTCGGCGTGTGGGTTCCATCGGCGATCTGGGTTGTTTCAGCTTTTATCCGGGCAAAAATCTCGGGGCCTACGGCGAAGGCGGCATGGTGGTCACTAACAACGAAGAGTTCGCCCACACCATTCGGATGCTGCGCGACTGGGGCCAGGAGCGTAAATACCATCACGTGCTCAAGGGCTTCAATTATCGGATGGAAGGAATACAGGGGGCGATTTTGCGGGTGAAGCTGCGGCATCTGGATGCCTGGACCGAGGCCCGTCGCCGCCACGCCGCCCGTTACAACGCACTGCTGGCCGGCGTCGCCGTGCAAAAGCCGGTCGAAATGCCTTACGCCAAGCACGTTTACCACGTCTACGCCATTCGCACGCCCAGGCGCGATGTCTTGCAGGAATCGCTACAGGCACGGGACATTCAGACCGGCATTCACTATCCGATCCCGGTTCATTTGCAAAAAGCCTACGCCAACTTCGGTTATGGACCGGGAGATTTGCCGGTCACGGAACAGGCTTCGAACGAGCTGTTGTCCTTGCCGATGTTCGCCGAATTGGCGGATCAGCAAATCGAAGCGGTGTGCGCCGCAGTGCGGGAGGCCGCATGAGCTCAGAGGCCGACGCACGCAGGGTCGGCGCGGTGCATGGCTTGCGCGAAGCCAAACCCGATCCAGGCTACATCGCTGAATTGGCCAGCTATCTGCGCGAGCAATGCGGTCACGAAAATCTGCGCGAGCTTTACAGCCGGTTCGCTCACGGCGATGGAGTCTTTGATGCGTTGATGCGCCAAGTGTTCTGGCGCGCCCTGACGCGGCGCTGTGGCGATAGCCTGCGGGTAGAACCCGGCGCGGGTTTCAAACACCCCGAAACCTTCGAGATCGGCTCTGGGGTCTTTATCGGCAGCCAGAGTTATTTGCAAGGGCGGTTCGATGGCCGCTGCGTGATCGGCGACCACACCTGGATCGGACCGCACAGCTATTTCGATGCGCGCGATTTGGTGTTGGAGGATCACGTCGGTTGGGGACCCGGCGCCAAGGTCCTGGGGTCGGCCCATACCGGCGTGCCGGTGGATATCCCGATCATTCAAACCGACCTGGAGATCAAGCCGGTTCGGGTTCAGGCCTGGGCGGATATCGGGACCAACGCCGTTTTGTTGCCTGGCGTGACGGTCGGGCGAGGCGCCGTCGTCGGCGCCGGGGCCGTCGTGACCCAGGATGTGCCAGCGTTCGCCACGGTGGCCGGCGTTCCCGCTAAAATTATCGGTTGGCGAAAAGATCTCGCGGCGGGAGCGCAGTAAATGAGCCTCTCTTCCGCGCCACCCAACTCATAAGGATTCTCACCTCGTATGAAGCTGGAAGGCAAAAAAGTTCTGGTGACCGGCGGAGCTGGCTTTATTGGCTCCCATATTATCGGTGCGTTGCTCGATGAGGGCTGTGCGGAGATCGTCGCCATCGACAATATGGTGCGCGGTCGTCCCGAGAATTTGGCGGACGCCTTGGCGCACGATTCAGTGCGTTTGCTGGAAGGGGACATCCGCGACCACACGCTGATGGATGCCTTGGTGAAGGACGCCGACCTGGTCTTTCACCAGGCGGCGCTGCGCATCACCCAATGCGCCGAAGAACCCCGACAAGCGCTCGAAGTCATGGTGGGCGCCACCTACGATTTGCTGGAGCTGTGCGTCAAGCACCAGGTGGAGAAAGTCGTTGCGGCGTCCTCGGCTTCTATCTACGGCATGGCCGATCAGTTTCCCATCACCGAATCCCATCATCCTTACAACAACCGAACCTTGTACGGGGCCGCGAAGACGTTCAATGAAGGCCTGTTGCGCAGCTTTCAGCAAATGTATGGATTGAATTATGTGGCCCTGCGCTACTTCAATGTCTATGGCCCGCGCATGGACATCTGTGGCGTGTACACCGAAGTTTTGATCCGCTGGATGGAGCGGATTGCCGCCGGCGAGCCGCCGCTGATCTTCGGCCCGGGCGATCAGACCATGGATTTCGTCGAGGTCCGGGATGTCGCCCGCGCCAACATCCTGGCCGCGAAGGCCGAGGTGACGGACGAAGTGTTCAACGTCGCCAGTGGAACGGAAACCAGCCTCAATCAACTTGCCGACGCCCTGTTGCGGGTGATGGGTTCCAATTTGCGTCCGGAGCATCTCCCGGAACGAAAAGTGAATCCGGTACAACGGCGCCTGGCGGATATCGCTAAGGCGCAGCGGCTGCTTGGCTTTAAGGCGATGATCCCGCTCGAAGCTGGTTTAGACCGATTGGTGGGCTGGTGGCAAGCCCAGCAACGCGCCAGTTAGCGGCTTTTAAACTCAACTGAAACCGCCCCAATGATACCGATTACCAAACCGACGATAGGCGACGAAGAGGTTGCCGCCGCCGCCGAGGCGCTGCGTTCAGGCTGGGTGAGCCAGGGGCCCGCCGTGGCTCGGTTCGAACAGGCTTTTGCCGCCACCGTCGGCGCCAAGCACGCTTGCGCTGTTTCGAACTGCACCACGGCCCTGCATTTGGCGCTGCTCGCGGTCGGCGTCCAGCCGGGCGATGAAGTCATTACCGTCAGTCATTCGTTCATCGCAACTGCGAACAGCATCCGCTATTGCGGGGCCACGCCGGTGTTCGTGGACATCCTGCCCGATACTTTCAATCTCGATCCCGCGCTGATCGAAGCCGTGGTGACCGAACGGACCAAAGCCATTCTCTGCGTCCATCAGATCGGCCTGCCCTGCGATCTGGCTGGCATTATGGAGATTGCCGCCCGGCATGATTTGCCGGTGATCGAGGACGCGGCCTGCGCGATCGGCAGCGAGATTCGCGTCGGCGAGCGCTGGGAACGGATCGGCAAACCGCACGGGGATATCGCCTGTTTTTCGTTTCATCCGCGCAAGGTGATTACCACCGGCGAGGGCGGTATGCTCACCACCAGCAACGCCGACTGGGACCAGCGGTTTCGGCTGTTGCGCCAGCACTGCATGAGCGTGCCAGACACGACGCGGCACGGTTCGGCGCAGGTGATTTTTGAGACCTATCCCGATTTGGGTTTCAATTACCGCATGACCGACATTCAGGCGGCGGTGGGCTGTGAACAGCTTAAGCGCCTGCCGGAAATTATCGTCCAGCGCCGGGAGCTGGCGGCGCGCTATCAGGCGTTGCTTGCGGCCATTCCGGGTCTCGGCGTCCCGGTGGAGCCGGAATGGGCGCGGAGCAATTGGCAAAGTTTCTGCGTTTGGTTGCCGGCTGGCCGCGATCAGCGGCAGGTCATGCAGTCCATGCTGGATGCCGGGGTGGCGACCCGGCGAGGAATCATGTGCTCCCATCGGGAAGCGGCCTATGCTCCGGCGCGGACCTGGTCGTGTGGGATCGGACCGGGGAGTTGCCCGTGCGCCGCCGGTCGTTGCCAGCGGTTGCCGCACAGCGAGGAGGCGCAGGACCGAACGATCATTCTGCCCTTGTTTCCGCAAATGAGTTTCGCGCAGCAGGATCAGGTCGTCGCGGCGTTGCATCGCGCGCTGTTCGAATAGGGTGCAACCGGTCGAATACGCTTCTGGCTCGTCGAATAGGTAGTAGGGCGAGTATTTTGCTCGCCGGAGTTTAGCGGTTTTAGCCTTTATAACCAGTTGCTTATCAATCCATAGCATTCGACTGGTTAATCCCCTGTTAATAAGCCTGCATAAGCCTTCCTTGTTTCTTGTGTTGTCCCATCCCCTTGCTGGATGAATCGCCGGCTGGATGTACTGTTGCTCCCTAAAATCAACTCCCGCAAAGATCATGCCTGTTGAGTCCCCAGACTTGGAAAAGCTTATTTTAGTAATTCATGAAAATATATTTAACACTTCCATCGCCCGTAAAGGAGTAGTGTATGGATGACACATATGCTAAGCCCAAGCTGGTGCAAACCGAGAAACGTCGAGCAGATCGAACCAAGGCGCCTTTGTCTATTGCGCTTTTCCATTTTAATGCCAACCAGCATGGTGAACTTAACAATATCAATAAACTGTTTGACCTGCTTCGGAATAGTACCCGGGAAACTGATATCGTCGGCTATGTCAGCGACGACCTGATCGGTTTAATCCTTCCAGATACGAATGAAGAAAGGTTACAGAAATTTATGAAAAAGATCGTCAGTGGATATGCAGATCTTCCTTTTTCAGTCATCACTGGAACCTATCCCGACCAGATTTTTGATCGCTTTGTAATGGAAAATCGGGAGTCACCGGATTTTTATCCGCTATTTTTGGAAGATTCGAGGAAACCCAAGCAATTGGATTCTTCAAGCCCGGTATGGAGTTCGTGGATAGCTTTAAAACGCATCATCAGCCCCAATGATAACCGCCAAAGTGGGCCACACGCCGAACGGCATCGGCTGAATGACATTCCTCGATCACCATCCGTCGCTCCTCTTCCAAAATTCTACTTTCTGAAACAGTTACAACGCGAAAGGCGGCGGACGGATCGGACCAAAGTTCCTTTGTCGGTCGTTCTTTTTCGATTTGATGCTACCCTGCGTGGTAAAGCCAATTCTGTCCATCATCTTTTGGAACTGCTTCATGGCAGCATCCGGGAGACCGATCTGGTAGGTTATCTGGACGAGGACCTGATCGGCGTGCTCCTGTCAGATACCAACCAGGAAGGCGCACAACGATTCGTTAGCAAAATCGTCAAGGGATATAAAAATCCGCCATTCTCAACCCTGATTGGGATTTATCCCGATCAGATTTTTGATAACCTGCTAATGGAAACCGATGAGCGTGAAGATATCCACCATTTCTTTCTGGAAGATTCGATTAAACCCAAGCCATTGAGCTATTTATTGAAAAGGTTTCTGGATATCATGGGCTCCCTCGTGGGGCTTGTGCTCTTTTCACCGTTGATGCTGCTGACCGCGCTGGCGATTAAATTCACCTCACCGGGGCCTATCATTTTCAAGCAAATCCGTCTGGGCCAACGTGGGGTTCCTTTCGTCTTCTACAAATTCCGGTCCATGCTCACCAACACGGATGATCGAATCCATCGGGAGTATGTCACCCATCTAATCAAGGGCAATCTGAAGGAAATCAATCAGGGGGATCAGGAAACGCCCCTCTATAAGATCAAGGAGGATCCACGAGTGACCCGCGTCGGCCGAATCATTCGGAAAACCAGCATCGACGAGCTGCCGCAATTGTTCAACGTACTCAAGGGCGATATGAGTCTGGTGGGACCGCGGCCGCCACTGCCTTACGAGGTGGAGAAATACCAGTCCTGGCATCTCCGGCGCATCCTGGACGCCAAGCCCGGAATCACGGGACTCTGGCAGGTGGAGGGGCGAAGCCAGACTTCTTTTGATGATATGGTGCGGCTCGATCTGCAATACATTCGGAATTGGTCGCCGTGGCTCGATTTCAAGATTTTGTTGAAAACCGTCAAGGTGGTTCTGAAATCGGCGGGGGCCTTTTAATGAGCATAGACATTCTCCCCTCGCCCGCTGGCGGGAGGGGCTGGGGTGAGGGGGCAAAATGATTAGGCTTGGCCTTGTGGATTGCCCCGGCTGCGCTTTCAACGTCGGCCTGCGCACGCCACCACCTTTGCCGTCGAAGTGGGCGCTTTGAGATATGCCTGAAACGGTAGAAGCGGCCCCGGCTGAGGCGCACAGCTACGGCCAGATTCTGAAGTCCTCGGCCTTGATCGGTGGCTCGTCGGTGTTGGTCATCGTCGTTGGCATCGTGCGGACCAAGGTGATGGCGGTGTTGCTGGGGCCGGCGGGGTTCGGCTTGATGGGCTTGTACAGCTCGATTATCGATCTCGCCCTGGCCGTCGCCAGCATGGGCATCGGCAGCAGCGGGGTGCGCCAGATCGCCGAGGCGGTCAGTACCGGGAACGAGACCCGTATCGCCCGCACGGTCATCGTGCTGCGCCGAACGGCGGTTCTGCTCGGAATCCTGGGCGCGGTGCTCGTGGTGGTGTTTTCCGGCCCGCTGTCCATTTTGACCTTTGGCAGCGATCGGCACGCTGGTGCGGTCGCGCTGCTGGGTCTGGCGGTTTTTTTCCGTTCGGTATCCGCAGGGCAAGGCGCGCTGATCCAGGGCCTGCGGCGTATCGCTGATCTGGCCAAAATGGGGGTCTGGGGGGCGCTCCTGGGGGCGATGTTCAGCATCGTCCTGGTGTATTTCCTGGGCGAACAGGGGGTGGCGCCGTCGCTGGTCGTCACCGCCGCGATGGGGCTGGTGATCTCCTGGGGGTATAGCCGGAAGGTCAAGATCGAGTATCCCGCCATGACGCGCGCCGAAGTGAGGCAGGAAGCGGCCTCGCTCCTGAAGTTGGGGTTCGCGTTCATGGCGAGTGGCATCCTGATGATGGGGGCGGCCTATGCGGTCCGCGCCATCGTCCTGCGCCTGGATGGGCTTGATGCGGCCGGGTTTTATTCAGCGGCCTGGACCTTGGGGGGGCTTTATGTGGGGATCATTCTCCAGGCCATGGGGGCGGATTTCTACCCCAGGCTGGTCGGTGTCGCGAACGACAACCAAGAGTGTAACCGTTTAGTGAACGAGCAAACGCTGGTAAGCTTGTTGCTTGCCGGACCCGGTGTAATTGGGACTATTATCTTTGCTCCTTTGATTATCGCCTTATTCTATAGCTCAGAATTTGTGAAGGCCGTGGAAATTCTACGGTGGATTTGCCTTGGAATCGCTATGCGTACCGTCACCTGGCCCATGGGCTTCATCATTGTTGCTAAAAATCGCCAGTTGCTGTTTATAGTTGTAGAAGTCGCTTGGACACTGGCCAACCTAACGTTGACTTGGGTATTCGTCGACTCATTTGGGGTAAATGGTGCCGGTGTCGCTTTTTTTGGGTCATATCTTTTCCACTTCTGCCTCATATACCCAATAGTGCGATGGCTCACAGGATTTCGCTTATCGTCTCGAAATGCGCAAACGGCATGCGTATTTATTGCGCTTTTGATATTGGTTTTTCTCGGGTCTTTGCTGATGTCGCCATTGGTTTTAATGGCATTTGGAACGCTACTATTGATCTTGAGTGGAGTATACTCTCTCCGTGTATTGGTTAGCCTAATTCCATTTTCTGGAATACCGCTGAGCATCCGCTGGTTTTTAGGTTGGCTGTGAATAGGTTCAGCTACTCGTAATTAGCCGATTTGCGGCATAGTATTTAGAAGTTCACGTCATTTTATTAGCGCCTGTAATGACAGGGTTTTCGGTGCTCGCCTAGCTATTGCGCAGCGCCTAAATTCCGGGCGCTGCCCGCGAATTTTTTGATCGCTGTCGAGAACTACCAATGAAGCTTGTACTGTTCCTGCATGAATTGGCGCTGGGTGGGACTAGCATTAATGCCATCGAACTGGCAACGAAGCTTCACGATGCACTGGGTTACGAGGTGCTTATATTTGCACCACCTGGTCCGATGCTCCCTGTTGTGGAAAGATCTGGGCTTCGTTATGTCGCTGCCCCAGAGGCTAGGATGCATCCGTGCTTGCGCCGAATTCGCGCGTTGCGCGCCCTTGTGCGTACAGAGCATCCGGACTTGGTGTACGTTTGGGAGACTTGGGCGCTACTCGATGCATTCTACGGCGTTCATTTGCCTATGCGGGTACCAATCCTGCTGACTGATATGCAAATGTTTGCCGCGCGAATTCTTCCCAGGTCTGTACCAACTACTTTTGGAACGATTCAGCTTGTGGAGACGGCTAGAAAGGCTGGCATTCGTGATGTAAGGTTGCTCGTTCCTCCAGTAGATCTCGAAGCTAATCGCCCTGGTACGCACGATGCGTTATCAGTCCGTATCGCAATGGAAGTTGAACCCAATGAGATTCTTTTAGTAATTGTGTCTAGGCTGGTTCACACCATGAAGGCAGAGAGTCTTCACCTGGCGATCGACGCTGTCGAGCGATTAGGAAGAAATTCCCCGATTCGTCTGCTTATCGTTGGAGACGGCCCAGCACGTCGCGAGCTCGAAGCGCGTGCGGCCTCTGTCAATGGGGCTTTAAATCGAAAGGCCATTCTTCTACCTGGCGCCTGGCTGGATCCACGACCAGCCTATGCAGCCGCGGACATAGTTATTGGGATGGGTAGCTCTGCGTTGCGGGGCATGGCTTATGAGAAACCGGTCATTGTCGTTGGTGAGGGGGGGTTCGCCTCCACACTGACTCGGGAATCCATGGATTACTTTCACTACCACGGGTTGTTCGGGAAGGGGCGGGGCGCTATTGATGCTGGGTGCCTGCGAGACGCGATTGCAGAGCTAGCGGACTCGTTGGACCTGCGCCAGTCGTTGGGCGCCTTTTCGCTTGAATATGTACAACAGTACTATTCACTGGAGGTGGTGTCGAAGAAACTCGGGCAGATCTGTGAGGATGTAGTAAAGACCAAACTATCAATGAGAGCGACACTTGGAGACAGTATCCGTACTGGAGCGATCTATCTTCGGGAGCGCAGATTCCTATGGCGTGCATCACGGGCAGCGCCCACGCAACTCCTCTTTCCCGATGCGGCGGTTTCGAGCCAAAGCGCCGGCGGTGTCTGATATCGCTAAAGCAGGCACAAACTTATGAAAAACAAGCAATTGTATGTCATTATCACACCAGTGCGCGACGAGATCGCGTTCATCGAAAAGACATTGTCGTCGGTCGTGCAACAGACACTAAAGCCGCTGAAGTGGATCATCGTCGATGACGGTTCTACCGATGGCACTGATGCGGTCCTCGACCGCTTCGCTGCGGAGCACCCCTGGATTTCGGTTATCCATCGGAAGAATCGAGGATTCCGTGCGAATGGAAGCGGGGTTATGGATGCATTCTATGCAGGCTTTGCTCTCGTTGAGCAGACCGAATGGGACTTTGTAGTCAAGCTTGACGGAGACCTCTCCTTTGCGCCGAATTACTTTGAGTGTTGCCTCGCGAAGTTTGCGGCAGATCCGTATCTTGGGATTGGGGGTGGGACGGTTTGCGAGGATGTGCAGGGCAGTCTTTGTGTGGAATCGGCAGGCGATCCCCCGTTTCATGTACGTGGAGCCACGAAGATTTACCGGCGATCGTGTTGGGAACAGATTTCCCCTTTAATTAAGGCACCGGGTTGGGATACTTTGGACGAGGTTCGAGCCAATCTCCTCAATTGGAGTACTCGGACGTTTTCAGATCTGACCCTCGTCCAGCATAAACCCACAGGCAGCGCCGACGGTCCCTGGTCCAATGCGGTTAAGAATGGAAAGGCGAATTATCTTACAGGGTACCATCCGGCGTTTATGCTGGCGAAGTGCGCGAAGCGTGCGTTGCGCAAGCCCTACTTCATCGAGGCCATCGGCCTCGCAGCCGGCTTCCTGACAGGTTATGCCAAGCGCCTGCCTCAGAGCGCCGATACTGAGACGAAGCGATATCTGCAGGGGCAGCAAATACGCCGCTTGTTGATGCGCCCGAGTATCTACGGCTAACGCGCGAGAACCGCCATGTGTGGTATTTGCGGCAAGATGAATTTCGATCGAAGCGAGCCGGTTTCTCCGGATCTCCTTCGCCGCATGACCCGGGTCATTGAGCATCGTGGGCCGGATGGCGAAGGACACTATCTGGAGGGGTCTGTGGCTCTTGGGCATCGTCGCCTCAGTATCATCGACCTGCGCACGGGCGCTCAGCCTATGTCCAATGAAGACGGCTCAATCTGGGTGGTCTTCAACGGCGAAATCTATAACTTCGAGGCTCTTCGACGTGAGTTGGTCGAATGCGGCCACCAATTCAAGTCATCCAGCGACACGGAAGTCATCGTGCACTTGTATGAGGAACTCGGTGATGATTGTGTCAGCCGTTTTCAGGGTATGTTCGCCTTCGCACTGTGGGACCAGCGGCGCCAGCGCCTCCTGCTGGCGCGCGACCGGGTTGGAATCAAGCCCCTGTACTATGTGGTGACGAGAGCGGCGATCATATTCGCCTCGGAGATCAAGTCAATTCTTGCTGATCCATCCATCCAGCGGCGAGTTGATCTCGGTGCGATCAATCATTTTTTTACCTATTATTATATTCCGGGCGAAGCAACAGCCCTACGTGACATTCGCAAGCTGCTTCCGGGGCACTATCTTACCGTGGAAGGGGGCCGGGTCAGCACGCAACGCTATTGGGACCTGAAATTTGCAGCGGCGCGTACTTCGGCGACCCTTGATGAGTCCGCCGAGGCCTTGCGAGACTTGCTGAGCGAGACGGTCAAGAGCCATATGATCAGCGACGTTCCGGTGGGCGTTCTGCTTAGTGGCGGCGTCGATTCGACAGGTATGCTCCATTTCGCTGCACAGCATGCGAAAGGTCCCTTGCATAGCTTCACGATGGGCTTCAGCGAATCCAGTGTCCCGGACGAGCGGCCATATGCGCGGCTCGCGGCGCAGCGTTTTGGGAGCGCCCATCAAGAGACTACGATTTCGGCTGATACATTTCGCGACTTCTTACCGAGTTATGTATGGCATATGGAGGAGCCGGTCTGCGAGCCGCCAGCGGTGGCCCTGCACTTCGTGGCCCGCCTAGCGCGCGACAACGGTGTCAAGGTATTGCTCTCCGGTGAAGGTGGCGACGAAGCGTTTGCCGGATACCCCGAGTATCGCAATCTGCTCGCGCTGGAGGCAATCAAGGCCGGAGCTGGACCATTAAAGGGGCTTCTCAGCGCCGGTTTCGGCGCGCTCGAATGGGCGGGCTGGCGGCGTGGCGCCCATTACCGAGCGCTCGTTCGACAGCGGCTATCCGATTACTATTTCAGCCGAACCGCCACCCCAGAGACTCCGTTCAACCGCCTGAAGGGCGAACTCTACGGTCCGGCGCTGCAAGAAGAGAATGCTCGTTCCGCCGCTGACGCGCCGACGCGGCGCCTGCTGGAATCTGTGGCGGATCAGTCCATCCTTAACCAGCTACTTTACGTCGACTCGAAAAGCTGGCTGCCCGACGACTTGCTCGTGAAGGCGGACAAAATGACGATGGCGGCGTCCGTGGAGTTGCGGGTGCCTTTGCTGGACCATCATGTGCTGGAATTCGCCGCATCCTTGCCGACGTGCCACAAGGCGCTCGGGTGGTCCATGAAGCGCGTTCTGAAGCGGGTTCTCGAACCGACAGTCCCGGCAGAAATCCTCAACCGTAAAAAGGCCGGTTTTCCCGTCCCCTATGACCGATGGATGCGCAACGAGCTGCGCGACTACATTCATGACACAGTGCTGTCCGCCAAGTCGTTCAGTAGTCAATACCTGTGTAAGGATACGGTGATGCGCTTTATCGATGCTCAAGCGCAGAGCCAAGGTTGCTCCAAGGAGGTCTTCAGCCTGCTCGTGCTCGAACTTTGGCACTGGCAGTTTATCGCGTCCCCAACGGAGAGTATTGCACCCGACCCAGTGTCAACTTTGGCGGCTGTCGCCGGCAGTGCCTAAACGGCGCCTGCTTGACGGCGGCGCTAGCGGAGCAACCGCATGAACGCTATCGGGGCCTTTGTGCTGGTTCTTGCATCGATCCTGATACTTACCTTGCCGCGGCGGCTCGCCATCCTGCCGTTACTCCTGGCGGCCACCTATATGACTCGTGGGCAAGTGTTGGAGATTGGGCCGGCAAACTTTGACATTCCGAGGTTGCTCGTTGTTGTAGGGTTCCTGCGGGTGCTCGCCCGCAGCGAGCACTTATCGGATGGCTTGCACGGAGTGGATAAGCTGCTGCTGACCTGGGCAGTCACTCTAATCGGTATGAGCGCTTTCCACACCTCCGATGCCTGGATTTTCCGAATGGGGATCGTATGGACCGAGTTGGGTTGCTATTTCCTGTTCCGCATCTTCCTGCAAGACCTGGAAGATGTTCGCCGAACCTTCATGTTTCTATGCGTGGCCTTGCTCCCGCTCGCCGCACTGATGATGATCGAGAAGGTTACCGGTCACAATCCCTTTGGCGGACTGGGTGGCGTCGTGGAAAATTCACTGGTGCGGGATGGGCACGTGCGAGCGGCGGGGCCCTTCGCCCACCCGATTCTCGCAGGAACAGTCGGAGCGATGGTCATCGCCATGGGTCTTGCGCTACGGCAGGCTTTCCATGGGCGTGCTTTGGCTGGATTGCTAAGCGGCGGCGGCATCATCTTCGCTGCTACATCGAGCGGCCCCATCCTTACGGTCCTGTTCATCGGCATCGGCTTGGCCGCTTGGCGGCTCCGAGATAGCATGCGTACGGTGCGCTGGATTGTTTTCGTGGGAATAATCGCGCTGGACGCTGTGATGAAAGATCCGGTCTATTTTCTGATGGCCCGCATCGATATTAGCGGTGGAAGCCAAGGGTATTACCGAGCGCAACTGGTTCGATCATCGATCCAACATCTGTCTGAATGGTGGGCGACAGGTACCGACTACACGCGGCACTGGATGGCCTCCGGCATCTATGCCAATGATCGAATGGTTGACATCACCAACCATTTCCTGGCAATGGGAGTCATGGGCGGCCTACTCCTGATGATCGTATTCATCGCAATCATTGCTTATTCCTTTCGTGATGTCGGTCGCGCGCTCAAACAGCACGCTGAGGCTGGTATCGACCAGCAGCGATTCATCTGGACGCTGGGGGCCCTCCTGTTCGGATTCGTGATGACCTTCTGGTCGATCTCACTCTTCGATCAGTCCGTGCTCTATTTCTATTTGTGCCTAGCCGCCATTCAGTCGATCGTTCGCCAACCGGGCTTGATGCCGACGGCGACAGCCTTCCTTGCGGTTTCGCCGTCATCGCACAGTCGGGTCTGATGTGATGAGTTCCGAGGTATCCGTCCTCATCATCAGTTGGAATACGCGTGATCTTCTCGCGGCGTGCCTGGAATCGCTCCGGCGATCGAATCCGGTCTGCGTCAGGGAGATCATCGTGGTCGACAACGCGTCGGCGGATGGATCGCCCGAGATGGTCCAACATCGCTTCCCGGAGGTCAGGCTGATCTGCGCTGGATCCAACATCGGGTTCGCCAAGGGCAATAACCTTGCAATGCGGCATGCCATCGGCTCGATATTTGCCCTCGTGAACTCCGATGCGCTCGTCCACCCTGGCTGCATCGAGACTTTGGCTACATACCTTGAACAGCATCCGGAGGTCGGGCTCGTGGGACCGAGAGTAATCGGGGGTGATGGGCTACTGCAGCGCACCTGCCGGCATCTGCCGGGAATCTGGAACACTCTTTGCCGTGCGCTGGCGCTGGACCGCGCTTTTGGTGGGCGAGGGATATTCAGCGGTTACGAAGTGTCTCCCACCCGGCATGAGGTGCTGCACGAGACCGAGGTGCTCAGTGGGTGTTTCTGTCTGGCGCGCCGCAGCGCGGTCGAGCAGGTTGGAGGGCTGGACGAGCAATTCTTCTTCTACGGGGAGGACATTGACTGGTGCCGCCGGTTCAGGGACGCCGGTTGGAAGATGATGTTCGTCCCGCAGGCCACAGCCACCCATTTCGGAGGCGGCAGCACATCAAAGGCGCCACTCCGCTATAGCATCGAGATTCTAAAGGCCACGTTGAAATACTGGCGCAAATACCACGGTGTGGCAGGTCAGGCAGTCTGCCACGGGCTATTGGTCCTCCACCACGGTCTCCGGCTTCTTACTCGATCCGCCAAACGCGCCCTAGGCCGCGGCCGCTCGGCTGATAGCCGGTACAAGCTGAATGAAGATATAGCGTGTCTTCGCTGGCTCCTGTTCGGAACCGAGACTGATGATACTCGAGTGCCGACTGCATACTCGAGCCATCCTGATCATCCTTAGCATCCATGGCGGCGCAATCCATCTACATTGATGACAGCGTGCTGGCCCGCGACGTAGGTGGGCTACTAGCGGTACTGGAGCACCTGTTTCCGGTGCGCTTCCAAGGTGGCGGTGCAAGTGGCGATGCTCTCCTCGGTCGGATTTCCATCGGCCTTGGTGAGGGTACGTCCGCAGACATGCCGGTGCGCGTTCCTACCTTGATCGTCCCTGCTGCGATAGGCAGATCAGGCGATGCCAGCCTTGTGTACACCCGTATCCGGTTCGCGGATGATACTGAAGTGCCTTGGCCGTATCGTGGACGTTCGATCACGGTTCGGGCGGAACTCGATGCCAGTGTCCGGGCGGCGCTCGCGTCCTCGGCGCATAAGGTTCTCGCCGCCGACGCGGAGGGCAGGCCGATCTGGACCCTCGCCGAGCACCATCCGATTCGGATCCATCGCACGGCGCTGTGTCTACCTCATGCGCCGCTGGGCAACGATGCGGGCCTCGCCGCGAGCGAGGAGCGATTCATCCAGGTCCTGCCCCTATTCCATTTTTTACGGGAAATAACGGGGCCTGAAGGTTTCTCAAACCCACCCCTGCGTGCCGCCTTTATCATTGACGATCCGAATCTGCATTGGCCGACCTACGGTTATGTGGACTATCGCGCCATTGCTGCGAGCACGCGTCGCGACCGCTACCACGTCGCCCTTGCTACGATCCCCCTCGATGCGTGGTGGGTTCACGGCAAGACCGCCGAGATTTTCCGCACCCATGCCGATGGGCTTTCGTTGCTCATCCACGGTAACAACCACGCTCAGCAAGAGCTGGCCCAGGGCTATTCGGACGAGGTGATTGCAGCCTTGCTGCAACAGGCAATAGCGCGCATCCGGCAACTCGAGGCAAAGTCGGGCTTGGACGTCTCCCGCGTAATGGTTCCACCCCACGGCGCCTGCTCGTCGCGCGTGCTCGCCGGGTTGCCCGGCCAAGGCTTCGAATCAGCTTGCATTTCCGCCGCATCGCTGCGCGCCCATAATGCCGGGCAAGGATGGACGAACAACCTCGGCTTGGCGCCCAGCGAACTCGTCGAGAGCTGTCCTGTGCTGCCACGTTGGGCATTCGACCGTGCTAGCGACACAATCCTGCTTGCGGCAGCCTACCTCGGGCAGCCATTGATCCTGCGGGGGCATCACCAAGATCTCAAGAACGGCCTTGATCTTTTTCATGATTTTGCTTCTAAGATCAATGCTTTGGGCGATGTTCACTGGGGTAGCCTAGGCGAGTTGAGTCGGCTGAACTATCGCCGCCGCATCGAGGGTTCCACGATGCATGTTCAACCGCTTGGTACGCGGATCGTCGTTAAGGCGCCCGACGGAATCGAAACGATCCAAATCGAGACTGGCGGGCTCGACTGGCGGGTTCTACAGCCGCAAATCACGCTCGATTATACCTCCGGTCGCAGTGCTGAAGCGTCGGTCGTTGGTGGCCGCACCTATGACTTTTTCAGGCACAGGCGGCCAGCCTCGGTCGCACCCCCGAACGCCACAGGCGCCAAGCTCATCCTGCGCCGGATCCTCACAGAGGCCCGTGACCGTTTGCGATTTAATTGAACCAACAGCGGGCCAGACCACACGCTCCAACTATCAATCAATGAGCTTGAATTGAAATACTCGACCCGAAGAATAGACGCACCCAAGGTGCTGATGCTCGTTGAAAACAATGGCTTTCCCCGGGATTTCCGGGTCCGTCGGGAAGCGTATGCGCTGCGGGATCACGGTTGCCAGGTGAGCGTCGTATGCCCTCGCGAGGCCGCCCAACCCTGGCGCGAGCGTCTGGACGATGTGGAAGTATTCCGCTTTCCTGCCCCTCCTGGTGGATCGGGCCTGCTCAGCTACGCGCTGGAATTCGGCTACGCCACGGTGGCCATGCTAGTAATCTCCCTCTGGGTAGCACTGCGCCGGGGCGTCGATGTGGTGCATGCGGCCAATCCGCCTGATACCCTCTTTGTAATCGGCGCAGTGTTCAGGCTATTGGGTAAGCGCTTCGTGTTCGATCACCACGATCTGGCGCCGGAGGTGTATCTGTCGCGCTTCCGAGAGCCACGACGTGGCTTCGTCTACAAGATTTTGAAGCTGATGGAGCGCGCCTCCTATGCCGCTGCGAATGTGGTGATCGCCACCAACGAGTCCTATCGGCGGCGCGCGATCGACGAGGGTGGCAAGTCCCCCGATAAGGTCTTTGTAGTACGTAATGGTCCGCCGCTGTCCTACCAGTCCCTACCACCTCCGGAGGGACTCATCAAGCGAGCGCAGTACCTGATCGGTTACGTGGGGACCATCGGCCCCCAGGATGGGCTGGATTGCTGGCTGCGCGCGATCCATCACCTGGTGGAAACCTTCGGCCGACGCGATTTCCTGGCTGTCATCATCGGCGACGGTGATGCTATGCCTGGGCTTCGCCGCCTGGCGGTGGATCTGCGGATCGAGCCTTACGTGCTGTTCACCGGACGCTTGCCCGAGCACGATGCCCGACAGTACCTTTCCGCTGTGACTCTATGTGTGCAGCCGGATCCATCGAGTCCATTGAACGACCACTCGACGATGAACAAGCTGATGGAGTACATGGCGCTCGGTAAGCCGACTGTGGCCTTTGACCTGCATGAGACGCGAGTCTCCGGCGGGGACGCGGCGGTCTATGTGGCCGACAACGACGAGCGCGAGTTTGCCAGGCAAGTCGCGCGGCTACTCGACGCTCCGGACGAGCGGGCGCGCATGGGCGAGATCGGTCGGCAGCGCGTCGTCACCGCACTGGCCTGGGAGTTCTCGGTGCCGCACTTGGTGCGGGCCTATCAGGACGGGTTGGGGTTAAGCCCCCGTATGCCGTGCCGGCTGGTTGGCACTTCTGATCCGAATGAACGAACTTGAAAGGTTCTCTATGCTCAAAACAAAGGAGCGTCAGCAGTACAGAGGGTCGCGGGCTCTTCATCAGCGACAGTCAGGCCTGCAATCGGGCCACGACCTTATTGATCCGCTTCCTGCCCCAGCCAGCGCCGCGAGGACGATCAGCAACGCGAAGAATTTTCGGCGGTACCCCGCCGGTTTGGAGGCGTGGCCAGGAACCTGATGCACTACCCAGACCTGCCCTGAGTTAGAAGCTGTCTGGCAAAAAACCATCAGCAAATTCAGAGTTAATTTAAAAAACAACTAAGTTTTCAGCCCTGTTTGGCCCTAATCATGGGTACCTTGAACTTGGGAACCCGCTAAACAGCGAGAGTTTTTTCAAGACAGCTTCTTAATTGGAGTGACTTCGTAAGTGCCGTCGGATATCTCAACAAATCCAGAGATCAGGGCGACGCCATATCCGCACTGCATTGTCTGCGGAGGGGGCGGAAAAGTTATTCATCGCGAGCAACCAGATCGGCTGTTCGGAGCGTCGGGTCTTTGGAATCTAAGGCAATGCGCGAACGAGAGTTGCCGCCTCATATGGCTAGACCCCATGCCGGTACCAGAAGACATCGGCAAAGCCTATGCGTATTATTACACGCACACCTCGCACGGCTCCAGAAAGCGATCAGAGGGGCAAG
>Ga0209507_1001602_pt1 | contig 17431 bp, 16 predicted proteins | sample AD_UKC028_MetaG_FD_184414 | JGI IMG/M metagenome (GOLD analysis project Ga0209507, IMG submission 184414) | Active sludge microbial communities of municipal wastewater-treating anaerobic digesters from USA - AD_UKC028_MetaG (SPAdes) (version 2) | ecosystem: Engineered > Bioreactor > Anaerobic >...
TGGTAAGCGAAAAGGATATCCGCCGTTTTATGTGCGAAAGAGAGCTCGCTTCAATTTACAGGATTTCCAGTGACGTCATCGGAATCCCCGTTCGATACCGTGAAATACGACTTGCTTATCCAAAACCCTCCTATGCGTCCTACTACAAAGAATTCTTCCAGTGCCCGGTCGAATTCAATGCAGACGCTCACCTCCTCGTCTTCGACAGCAAATATCTCTTCCGTCAGCTTCCCATGGCGAATCCTCTCACTCGAAAGATTTACGAAAAAGAATGCAGGCAATTGTCCCTTCGCATTAAAAAACAGGAAACCATCGCCAAAAGAATTCATCAGGAAATCTTGTTTCATCAAGATGGTATCCCGAATTTCGATCAACTGGCCCGTTACATGAACATGTCGCGCCGCACGCTCAGTCGAAGGCTAGTTGAAGAAGGGACATCCTATAGGGACCTTTTGTCCGGCATCCTGAAAAAGAAGGCCGTCCACTTGCTTCAAACAACAACCCTTCCTGTAGAAAAGATCGCCGCGGAACTCGGCTATCATGATCTGGCAAACTTCTACCGCGCCTTCAAACGCTGGACCGGCCATAATCCCGGTAGGTACCGGGAAAAGAAGTCATGACACAGACAACGTGAACCAGTTTTGAATCCATCCAGTGGATTCTTCAAGCTGCATCATTCACATTTCGGTAGATCTCGTCATATTAATTCCTTTAAATCACGGCTCAATCCCTCGGGTAGCCTGGCACTGCCCTGTCTTGCCTCAGGTGATGCACAGATGGTGCAAAGATGTTGCATTTAATGTTGTGCTAATGTAAATGACCATGCGGAAAGAAGAATAATCTGAAAACAGACAATACAGAATCATGACTCCTGAGCAAGAAGCACATGATGCGGAGGATGACAACATGAACAAAAAAAAAGCATTGCCTGATATTGCATCAGCACATCATAAATTTATATCCACCGGCAAGATCGAGGCCGGTTCATTGCGCCCCGAGATAAAAGATTCCTGGATGCGGTGCCGCAAACTCGGCATTGATCCCTATGACGGTTCCTCACCGACCGTTCTGCGTGAATCCGAATTCGCCGCTTTACTATCCAGGAAAAAGAATCTGATCACAATAGCAGTCCCTTTCATGGAAAGACTTTATGAGTTGATACGAGATTCCGGTTTTGCCGTGGTTTTGACCGACGAACAGGGATTCATCCTGGAGATCATCAGAACCCCGGATCTGGAAGAAGCGATTATGAAGACGCAGATCAATTATCTGCCGGGGTCACGCTGGTTGGAGGAAGACGTCGGCACCAACGGCATCGATCTAGTCCTGAGGCTGCAAAAGCCTTATCAGATTTCAGGCGCGGAACATTACGCCATTGCGCACCACGTGGTGGCTTGTATCGGCGCCCCGATATTCAACGCGGACGGTCAACTTACCGGAACGCTGACGGCCAGCGGGTATACCCAGGCGACGCAAAAGCACACGGCGGCCATGATCGTCGCTGCGGTTGAGGTGATCACGGATGAGATTATGCTCCGGGAAAAAAATAATCAGCTCATCATCACGAACAACCGGCTGGCAAACGTTTTGACCAGCATGTCCGACGGCGTCATCGTCACGGATCACCGCGGCATTATTCAGCAGATGAATCCCGTTGCTCAACATATGCTGGGACATTCTATCGGAAAGGATTATCACGCCGCCATTTCAGACTTTTACGATGACGGTCTGATTTACCGTAACGATGTTTTGGACAAAGGCATTTCATACACCGATAAAGAAGTGGCTATCAAATCGAGAACCAGCTCTACACACATCCTGGCTACGGCCAACCCCATCAAAGACGAACAGGAACAAATCGTGGGTGGGATCATCGTTTTGACTCCGGCTGCAAAACTTCAAAAGTTGATCAAGCGCTACGCATCAACCTCTGCCAGATTCCATTTTAAAGAAATTATCGGCAAAAGTCCGGCCATGCAGTCCGCATTGGATTTGGCGGAAAGGGCGTCCCGGAAATCCAATACCATCCTGCTGGAGGGAGAAAGCGGCACGGGCAAAGAGATTTTTGCCCAGGCGATTCATAACAACAGCAGCCGGAAAAACGGCCCTTTTGTGGCCATCAATTGCGGCGCTCTCCCTCGGGAACTGATTTCAAGTGAACTGTTCGGTTACATGGAAGGCACCTTTACCGGCGCCAAGAAAGAGGGTCGGCCCGGCAAATTCGAGCTGGCCAACGGCGGAACAATTTTTCTGGATGAAGTGGCTGAAATGCCTCTCGAACAACAGGTGAACCTGCTTAGAGTCCTTCAGGAAAGAGCCATCACGAGAATCGGCAGCATCAAGGAAATTCCGATAGACGTGATGATCATTTGCGCGACCAACAAAGACCTCAAAATGGAGGTCATGAGAAATAATTTCCGGCAGGATCTTTACTATCGCCTCAACGTGATTTCCATCAAGATACCACCACTGCGGGAACGGCTGGAAGATATCCCTCTGCTGGTTGACTTTTTCATTTCCTGTATGAGCAATCCGGGCTCAAAATCCAAAATCACGGTAACGCCAGAAGTGATCGAATGTTTCAGCCGGTACAACTGGCCCGGCAATGTTCGCGAACTGCAGAACGTTATTGAAAAAATGTTGCTCTACTGTGATGGAGACATCATGGGTCTGGAACGCCTGCCGGCGGGAATTCCTCTGTATCCGGCAGGAAGGACAACGAATCATTATGCCCCTTCCCTGGAATCGGATTTCCTTCATTCAACCAGGAAAAGGAAGAGGGATAAAGTGAATGAAGAAGAACGGCAAAAACTTCTTTTGCTTTTATCCCGGTCAGGAGGCAACATCAGCTTCATTGCCAAAGAACTCGGCGTCAACCGGTGTACGGTCTACAGAAAAATGAAGCGCCATAATATCAACTGCGGTGCCGGATAACTAACAGGCCAAGGCAGAACGCCGGGCCACTGCTTATGAGAAAGCCGTTTGGAGTCGACTCCAAACGGCTATTCTAAATTAAGCTCTTTACCCCAAAACCACCAGTGTGCGACACAGTGGAAACAGTGATCAATACCTTACTTCTATATCAAACAGGTCATAATCGTCGGGAAGCACCTTCCATTTCAGCATGTGAACGTCGTGACTGGGAACGAGGATGTCCGCCATCAGATCCAGTTTGTTCAGGGACTGGACGTTCTGTCCCGGATTTAGAATGCAGGGACCGAATAAGCCCCCGAAACGCGCTCCGAAGACGTTGGCGATGTCCTGTTGAAATTCCGCAGCGGTGAAGTTGATGGTAGCCGTTTTAACGGACATGGTTTTTTGAATCAGATCTCCAAACAGTGTCGGGAAGCGTTTTGCGAAGCCGCCCAGCAGATAGGCGGCATCCCCCAGAAGGATCGCCTTGCCTTTGCTGGTGTTCACCATGGTGGCCTGATGACCGGCTGTATGACCGGGCGCGAGAATCAGATCGATGCCATCCGCCAGCTTGAAGTCGCCGTTGAGCAGCCTGAATCGGGGAACCAGATCAACCCAGTCTTTATGGGCAACACCGATCGCCTGCGTGCCCACCGGGTAAGTGGTTTCCAGCAGTTCCGTTTCCTGAACAAAAAACTTGGCGTTCGTGAAGAGCTTCATGTAGCCAGTGTGGTCATGATGCAGATGGGAGATAATAACTTTTGTGATCTTGGCTGGATCTACACCGGCGCGCTTGAGCACCTCCGTAATTTCCTCCTCCGGTTTTCGCGGCACCGGATTGAAGATCATTTTTCCGACGGTCGTTTCGGGATTGAAGCCTGCATCAACAATAATCTGTTCCCCGTTTCCTTCAATGAGAAACATAAAAACGGGAAGATCAGCGACATACACGCCCAACAGAGGTGCGCAGACGTTCCCCCAGTCCATGTGAAAATAGCCGGTCAACAAAGGCTTAATTTTGTATTCTTTCATTTTCTCCTCCCTGGATGATTCAACGGTTAAAATATCGTAGACGATGTTTTGCTGTTCCCATAACAACTGCGCAATGGATCGCGCGTTCCCGATCTTTCACTATTTCAATCTCACCACTTCAGCTGTTTCGTCGCAGCTCACATATATTGCACCGTCCGCGCCAACAGCGATTCCGGAAAAGAGGTAGGAGGGAGCGGCTTTGAACCCGGGCTTCTCTCCGGTTTTGAGATGTTCCGCAAGGATCGTCTTCTTTCCATCCGCAAGATTGATCTTGACCAGGCGGCCGATCTTGCTTTCGATCGCCAGCAAGGAACCGTCCTTGACAAAGGCGATGCCCTCCGGCTGCTCCAGGCCTTTTGCCACCACTTTCGGCTTGGCCAGAACTTCGCCCTCTGCAACGATCTGATAGATTTCACCCCGATACCAGTCCGCCGCATAAAGATTTTTCCCCTGGGCAGCTAGTCCGCTGGGATAGACCAGGCCGTCGGAAAAGGTTGAAACCGTGCCGAGAACGGCGCGCTGCAACCAGGCCGGGGCCTTGGATTCCTTCGGCTCGCCGGTCCCTACAAAAGCCAATCCTTTGGCCAGCGTTCGTCTTTTCCCATCGGGAGAAATGGCGACAACGCTATGTGTAAGAAGCTCCGACACAACCACATCATCCCCGAACATCATTGCATAAATCGGACGGTTGCTTTCGATGATGCGCGTGATGAGCATCTTGTTCAAGTCATAGAGCTCGACAACGTTGCTTTGCCAGGAGGTTATGACCAGTGTTTTTCCATCGGGCGTAGCCGCTGCCGTTATCGGCAGTCCGACGTACAGCATGAAACGGTAATCTTCCAGGAGCTTTTCCTGATCCTTTGTAATGGTTGCCCAGGGGTAAAAGCCGGAGGCAATGACCCGCGTTTGCTTGAACGTTTTGGTGTCGTAGAATTTTACATTCCAGATATCCGCGACGGCAAGCTCCTCTCCAGCGGGCGAGTTCACGATTCCGAGGCCGGAAGGAATCAAAAGGCCGGTGGGGGCCAATTCTTTGACGCTACCGTCCTCGAAAAGCTCCTGAATCCCTCCGAAGTGATTGCTCGCGATGAACATCCGGCCGCTTTTATCGATCGCAATATTGTCCAGACCGATGGTGAGTTTCTTGCCGATGATTTTTGTTTCTCCGGTCTTAAAGTCATGGCGCGACACCGTGCCGTTTATGAACTCGGTGACCAGCATCCGCCCCTGTGAATCGAATTTTACGCAGGAGGGTGGCGTCGGAATTCTAAAGACTACTTCTCGTTCGCCCGTCGCCAGGTTCCAGCGGATCACCTCGCCCCGCATGTTGAGGGGGGAATACATTTTCCCATCCGGCCCGAAAGATGTGCTGTTGGGCCAACCGACCTTTTCGGCGACAATCCTGATCTTGCCTGTCTTGAGATCGATCTCGGTCATCCGGTCGTCGCCGATACAGTGGCCGACATACAGTTTGGTCTCATCATTGGGGTTCAGACGGCATGAGTTGACCCAGGGACCGAGGTTTGCCACGAGCGAAACCTCGCCTTTGGGAGAGATTCTTCCGACATTGCCGGAAAAAATATCCGTATAATAAATGGTCCCATCTTTTGCGACCGTTACATCGTCGGGTCCTGAAATCAGGGGATGCCTGTACGTCTTGATGACTTTGCCCCTCCTAGTATCCATGACGAACACGGCCTTTGATTCGATGGATGCAATGACCAGATTGTCGTCATTATCAATGACAAGACCGTTCGACCCATGTATCTCGGGCGCGCGGATAACGGTGTCAACGGTCAGTGGGGTCTTCTGCGGGCTGCAGGCAGAGACCGCCATACAGACAAGCAAAGCTATTAATGCCATGGATGAAATCGTTCCGATCCGTCTGCGACGCTTCTGTGACTTCAACACCTTAAATAGATATCTCATTTCCCTGTTCTCCCTTCATGCAGTAAAAAGTGATTATTTCCATTCTTTCCAAAACGACAATTCGATGCCTTGTGCCTTCATCATTGGTTTACCTAGTAAACAATAAGAATAAAAAAATTATTTTTCCAAAATCCTGTCAGCCAATCGTCCAAGCGCGTTTAGCGTTTCCGTGATTATTCTTATTTCTTCATCGGTGAGACGGTTATAATACCTTTGAATCAGTTTCCCCCGTTTCTTGTGATATTGCAGATATCCTTTGTGCGCTTTTTTACCCTCGTCGGTTAACCGAAGACACACTTCCTTGCCATTCTTCGCACTCTTCAGAGACTCCACCAATCCCTTTGATGTCAGTTTTCTTATCATTTTGGGAACAGCGCCCTTTGTTATTCCAAGAAATTTTGCCAGTTCAGTTACATTGATATCAGGATGCCGGCCGATTCCATGGACCATGTGAATTTCAGACGGGTAAAGTTTCTGCTTAATTCCGAAGGATTTGGGGACCCTTTCCGAGGCCATATATTTACTCAGCACCTGGTAAAAAAGGTCGCCAACTTCCAAGTATTCTTTTTCATCCTTCATGGTCTATCGTTTACCAGGTAAACAAAAAAGAATCAACTTGTTTTCTTATTTGAACCGGAGCATATTTTTTATAACACAGTTTCAGCATCATCCGCGACATAGTAGCAACACATATGCAACAGCTCCACTGATGGTAATATTTTATAACTAATTAATAATACAGATGATATGAACTATTTTATGGTTAGGGCATAATTGGCATGCATATTGATTTTCTAACAATGTAGATTGAGAATTTTTCAAAGGCCGTTATATTACCGGAAGAAAGGAGATCCATGAGTGATGAAGCTGAAAGAAAAAGTCGCGCTGGTGACAGGCGGGGGAACCGGCATCGGCAAAGCCGTCGTCGAAATGCTGGTTCGTGAAGGAGCCAAAGTCGTGATCAACGGCGTCAATTTTATAAAATCCGACGCCAATCAGTATGAAAGTAAAAATGTTGGTGGGTTCACCGCGGCTGAACAGCTTGCCGGTGAATTAAAGAAAATTGGATACGACGCGATCGCCCTGGAAGCTGATATCACGGATGCCCAACAGATTGAGCAAATGGTTTCAAAAATCATCGAGGTATATGGACGGTTGGATATTCTGGTGCACGTAGCCGGCGTCATTATACAAAAATTTGTCGTGGAGACCACGGAAGAGGAATGGGACAACGTGGTCAATACCAACCTCAAGGGTACCTTCCTGATGAACAGAGCCGTCATTCCCCAAATGCAGGAACAGCAATTCGGCAGAATTGTGAATTTCTCTTCAATGGCCGGAAAAATCACCCCGATGGGTATGTCGGCTTACGCCGCGTCAAAATGGGGCGTCCGGGGATTCACAGGGTGCCTTTCCAAGGAAGTTGCTCACGACAACATTACGGTGAATGCCATCTGTCCCGGCATTGTGGGAACACAGATGTGGACTTCGCTGTCCACAACACTATCCATGCTTGGCGTGGGTGAAACGCCCGCCGAGGCATATGAGAACTACGTTACCGAGACGATTCCTCAGGGAGTGGCGCAGACGCCTGAAGATATTGCGGACGGTGTGCTGTATCTCATTACAGCTCCCCATGTTACCGGCATCGCTTTAAGCATTGACGGTGGAGTTACGAATTAATTTCCGTTCAATAAAATACAAAAAGGAGGATTTATTATGGGATTTGCAAACGCTGAGGAAGTTTACAAGATTTTTGGAATGACGTTGGATAAGATGAAAAAAGAGAATGAGGCGTTGTATAATTCGCTGGCCGGCGTTGACATGGTGCTCACACAGAAGCTTCCCAACCTCGATGCTACCATTACTCTGGAAATGAAGAATGGGATGATCAAGCCTACCTATGGCCCTATCGACATCAAACCCGATGCCATGACGACACAGAACGATGATATCTTTATCAAATTCTGGCAGGGCAAGCTCAACCTGATGATGGCCATGACCAAAGGGCAGGTGAAATCTTCCGGCGCGGTAACGAAAATGCTGAAACTACTGCCGAAGATTGGTCCGGTCTATAAATTATTTGCAGAAACGCTGAAGGAAGCGGGTCGGGAAGATCTCATCATTAAATGAGATGGGATGCGGCGTATAGAAACGGATAAGCTTTTTATGCGGCTCCATTTCAAATCGAAACGCAGTGGAAACGATTGTCGCCGGTTTCGACGGGCACAGAACGCATAAGTGTTTCCACCATTAGAAAGGAGTTATTCATGGCTAAAGACAAAGATACGTTACTTTCGATTTATGAGACGATGTATAAAATACGACGATTTGAGGAAAAGGCCTCCGAACTCTTTGCCGATTCCCTGATCCCGGGGTTTGTGCATCTCTACATTGGACAGGAAGCCGTTGCCACAGGCGTCTGTTCGAATCTTTCCGACAAAGACTTTATTGCGAGCACGCACCGGGGGCATGGGCATGTTATTGCCAAAGGGGCGGACGTAAAGCTGATGATGGCCGAGCTTTTCGGAAAGAAAGACGGATACTGCAAAGGCAGGGGTGGATCCATGCATGTTGCCGATGTTGAAAAGGGCATTCTGGGCGCAAACGGAATCGTAGGCGCTGGTCAGCCGCTTGCGACCGGGGCGGCCCTTGCCTGCAAAAAAAAGAAGACGGGTGGCGTCGCCATCTGCTTTTTCGGCGACGGCGCCAGCAACCGCGGCACCTTTCATGAGTCCATAAACCTTGCCGCTCTGTGGAATTTGCCGGCGATTTATGTCATCGAGAACAACTACTTCGGTGAGTTTTGCCCCATTGAAGAATCATGCAGCGTCCAGACCCTTTCCGTCCGGGCCGCCGCTTACGGGATACCGGGTGTAACGGTGGACGGCAATGATGTAATGGCAGTCCGTGAGGCCGCGGCCAAGTTGATTGAACGTGCCAGGAAAGGTGAAGGGCCGTCTATTCTGGAATGCCTGACTTGGAGACATCATGGCCATTTCGAAGGCGACCCTGCCGACTATAAACCTTCGGAGCAGCAGGAGGCATGGCTAGCCAAAGATCCGATTCCGAGATTCCGGAGCCACTTGATCGATAAAGAAAAGATTGCGTCCAAGACCGTTTTGGAGATCGAAGAACGCGTTAATGCAATGATCGAAGCGGCTGTAGAGTTTGCCAAGAACAGTCCGGATCCTGACCCGTCAGGTTTACTTGAAGCAGTATACGCATAAGGCAGAGGAGGAAAAGAACATGGAAGAGAGATCAATATGGTTTTCTCAAGCGATAAACGAGGCGCTTCAGCAGGAAATGAGGCGTGACCCGAATGTATATATGGCAGGCGAAGACATCGGTCCCGGAGGTGCTTTCGGGGTTACGAACGGTTTGATTGAAGAATTTGGTCCCGAGCGTATTATGGGCACCCCGATCAGTGAAACGGTCATTCTCGGGCATGCGGTTGGTGCTGCGTTGGCGGGTATGAGGCCGGTGGTGGAAATTCTATTTTCCGATTTTCTGTTTGTATGCGGCGATGAGTTGATCAATCAGGCTGCAAAAATGCACTTCATGTTTGGAGGCAAGGCAAAAGTTCCAATTGTCGTGCGATGCCCTGCAGGGGCGGGGCTAAGGGCTGCTGCACAGCATTCCCAATCCCCGGAATCCATGCTGATCAATTTCCCCGGTTTCAAAATTGCCTATCCTTCAACGCCGAGAGACGCCAAGGGCCTTCTGATTACGGCGATCCGAGATGACAATCCGGTGATCTTCTTTGAACATAAGATGCTTTACTGGATGATGGGGGATGTTCCGGAAGGCGATTTCACAGTTGAGTTTGGGAAGGCGGACATCCGGCGCGAAGGCAAAGATGTTACACTGATTTCCTGGGGACAGATGGTCAACACCTGCGCAGAGGCGGCAGAGGCTCTTTCCGCCGATGGTATCGAAGCCGAGATCGTGGATCCCAGGACCCTGGTTCCGTTTGATAAGGAAGCGGTGCTGGCGTCGGTAAAGAAGACCGGCAAGGTGGTCATCGTACATGAAGCTCCGAAAACAGGCGGCTTTGGTGGAGAAATCGCCGCTATGATCGCAGAGGAGGGCTTTGATTATCTTGATGCGCCAGTCGTGCGAGTAGGTGCGCCGTATATGCCGGTGCCTTTTTCACCAGTTCTGGAGGATGCTTACATTCCCAGTTCGGATACGATCATCAGTGCGGTGAAAAAACTGTTTTAAATGGGAAGAAGCTTGTCGCGGTGCCAATACGCGATGAAAATATCGTGCGATATGAAGGAGAACATCAATGGCAACACCAATACTCATGCCGAAACTGGGCCTGTCGATGAAGACAGGAACCATCAGTAAATGGATGAAAAATGAGGGAGACAAAGTTAAAAAAGGCGAATATCTCCTGGAAGTCACAACGGAGAAAATCACAAATAAGATTGAATCAAAAGTGGATGGGATATTGCTCGCGATCATAGCCCCGAAAGGGTCTGTGCTGCCGGTTGGCGCCTTGATCGGCGTGATCGGTGAAGCAGGCGAAGATATCGCGTCTATCATCGCCGAAGCTGCAGCCAAAGCTCCCGCGGCGGCTAAATCCGGAGCGGCCAAAACCGTAGCCGGCGCGGCGCACCCGGCGATATCCGCTGAGGCGCTGGGAAAAATCAAGATATCGCCCGCGGCCCGCAAGCTGGCGGAGGAAAATAGCGTTGATTACTCACAAATTACGGGAACGGGGCCTGAAGGACGCATAACCCGGGAAGATGTGGAAAAAGCCATCGCTGAAGGCGTTGGTCTGGCGGAATCCGAAGAGCAGAATGATCGTGAAACCGTGAAAGTGATTCCCTATGAAGGCATGCGTCAGGCAATCGGCGAAAACATGGCCAAAAGTTATACCTCGAATGCCCGAGTGACCCATCATGTCCGTGTGGACATGTCGGGAATTCTAGCTCTTCGCAAGAACGTCAATGAAGGCAAGGATGAGAAACACAAAATCTCAGTTACGGCGATCCTGACCAAGGCCGTGGCCCGGGCGCTGGAGCTGAACCCATGCCTCAACGCCTCCTTCACAGGAACCGAGATCAAAGTATGGAAAGACGTAAATATCGGAATGGCTGTGGCCCTGCAGGATGGGTTGATTGTTCCGGTGATTCGGAATGCAAACACCAAGCGGCTGTCCGAGGTAAATCGCGAGATCGTCGATCTGGCGAAACGCGCGCGCAAGAATAAGCTCACCGTGGATGAGATGGGCGGGGCAACATTTACGATCACCAATCTCGGTGGGTACGGGTCTGTCGATCATTTTACGCCGATCATCAATCCTCCGGAAGTCGCCATTCTGGGCGTCGGCAGAACGACGGAACAACCGGCGGTTGCAAACGGTCAGATCGTTATCCGTCCGATAATGGGGCTTTCCCTGGTGTTTGATCACAGGGTGGTTGACGGCGCGCCGGCGGCCGAATGGCTGGCTCTGTTGATTAGCCTGATTGAAAACCCGACGTCGATATTTGTATAAGCGTGGGCAACCACAAAGCCCGAGCCAATCATAGAGAACAGACATTTTTAGGAGGAACAAAAGTAATGGCAAAAGATCCCAACGAACTGCTTGAAGATATGAATAAAGGTTTTGGCGTGCTCAACGAGGACAGTCCCGAACTGATGGGTGCTTTCGTTAAGATGGACCAGGCTGCCTACGTCGAAGGCGAGCTGGAGCGAAAATATAAGGAATTGATCGGGCTGGCCATCGCCCTTTATGCCCGCTGCGAGTATTGCATGCCGATCCACGTCAAGCAGGCCATCGATGAAGGCGCCACCCGCGAGGAAATCCTCGAAGCCTGCGCGGTTGCTGTGGCCTTCGGCGGGTCGCCCTCCATGGCCTATCTCTCGACGTCGGTGATGAGAGCGCTGGATGAATTTGAAAAGTAAGTGAGGCTGGGCTCCGGCTTTCGAGCCTGTGGCACTATGGCAGAACAAGGGGTTGCAACTCCTTGTTCTAAACGTGAGATTCTTTGGTAAAAGTATCAGAATGACATTACGACGCAGTCTCTTCGACAGAATGACAAAGGTGTTTTCATGAAGAGGAAGGGCTATTTACTTTGCCCGGGTCTCCGGGAATACCACGCGATGCTCGATTTGCAAAGGCGCATCAATGGGGCCCTCAAGCGAAAAGCCATTCTTGATACCGTCATTTTTCTGGAGCATCATCCCTGCATTACCATTGGCACCCAGGGGAAACTCGAAAGTATTGTGGCCGACCGTCGGTTGCTCGAAGAGCAGGGCATCAAAATATACGAAACGGATCGGGGCGGAAACGTGACCTATCACGGCCCCGGCCAGATCGTTTGTTATCCGATTATCGACCTTCATCATTATGGCTGTGATGTGACAACTTACGCCAGGAATCTGGAAGATATGATCATTCAAACACTTCACGTTTTCGGGATTGAGGCAAGCCGAAAGGAAGGCTACCCAGGCGTGTGGGTGAATGGAAAAAGAAAAATCGCCGCAGAAGGAATATCCGTCAACGGTTGGATGACCATGCATGGTGTCGCACTCAATATATCACCGTCTATGGAACATTTCCGGTTTATCATCCCTTGCGGTCTCAAAGAATTCGAAGCGACGTCGATGACAGAGTGTCTTGGGTTAGCTGTTGATCTGTTGGCAGTGCAATCCGAGATGATCCGCCAGTTTTCCACACTGTTTGATATCGAGCTGGAAGAAATAAGTGAAGATAAGATTGTGGAGTTAATAGGCCATGAACAAGCTTAGACACCCCGAATGGCTTTCTATACCGGCCCCTTCGGATGAAACGATGGCCGGGGTCAAACGGTTGCTGGACAAAGGCGGGCTGCACACAGTCTGCGAAAGCGCGGAGTGCCCGAACATCGGCGAATGTTTTGCCAACCGCACCTGCACCTTCATGATCCTGGGGAATATCTGTACCAGGAAATGCCTGTTTTGCGCTGTGGAACACGGCCATCCCGGACCGATTAATTTTGATGAGCCTATTGCTATCGCGCGTGCGGCTGGAGATCTAAATCTAAAGCATGTCGTGATCACCACTGTAACTCGCGACGACCTGCCCGATGGGGGTGCCGGTCAATTTGTCGCGACTATTAAAGCCCTGCATAAAGAACTACCGGGTGCCACCGTTGAAGTTCTGATTTCCGATTTGAAAGGCCAGAACGAGCCACTGGTTGAAATCCTGCAAGCCGGGCCGGACATTCTAAACCACAATATCGAAACCGTGCCGCGGCTTTATAAATCCGTCCGTCCTCAGGCTTCCTACGCCCGGTCACTCGACATCCTGAAATGGACAAGCGAATGGGGAAAAGGCATTGTACCCAAATCCGGTCTGATGCTGGGGTTGGGGGAAACCTTTGAAGAGATCGTGCAGGTGTTAGATGACCTGCGGGAGGCGGGTTGCGGAATCGTAACCCTGGGGCAGTATCTGCGTCCGTCGCCCAAACACATACCCGTCAAGCGGTATGTTCCTCCCGATGAATTTGAAAGACTTGAAAAGATCGGGATGGACATGGGGTTTCCGGCGGTAAGCGCGGGCCCGCTGGTGCGCAGTTCCTACAACGCGTTGAATACCTATCAAAGAATATTAAGAAGAATATAAAAAAAAGGAGTGAGAAATCATGGCTATTGTTGAATCCTATGACGTACCGGAAGATCTTTACTATACGCGGGATCATGCCTGGGTGAGGATTGAAGGCAATCAAATTCGGATTGGTGTCACGGACTTCATGCAGAAGATGGCCGGGGAGATTACTTTTATCCGTCTGCCCCGTGCCGGAAAAGATCTTGAGCCGGATAAGACCCTCTTTACCCTTCAGTCTGGCAAGTGGTCGGGAAAAGTTCTGGCGCCCGTGGCGGGAAAAGTTGTGGATGCCAACAAGGATCTGGCCGCTGCACCAAAACCGATGAATGATGCTCCCTACGGAAATGGATGGGTGGCGGTTATGGAACCGGTCAATATGGCCGACGTGGCATCCAAACTACTCTTTGGGGAGACTGCCATTGCTTTCCTGAAGGATGAGATCAAGCACAACGCGCAACCGAAGCCATGAAGCAATCCGGAATGTGGGAATAAAGCGTATAAAGAAGAAACGTCCATGGCATCATCCGTAAAAATACATCTTTTACAATGCGGCAGCGTGAGAGTCGATCGATCGCTTCCTTTCAGGGAAAAGACGATTCACCCAGCGCCTTTTACAGGTGTTTTCCGCAGGAAGACCTGTCAGGTCTGGCTGCCGGTGTTTTCCTATCTGATAGAACATCCGAAGGGGTTGATCCTGATGGATACCGGCTGGCATACCGATGTCCGGGTCAACCAGATCAAACACCTGGGAATGATCCATTATCTGATCAACAAAGCGGATTTGCCTGCCGGTCAGGCGATTCATGAACAACTGGAACAACGCGGCATTAAAGTCAGCGATTTGGATTTTGTGGTATTAAGCCATCTTCATTCCGATCATGCCAGCGGTTTGAAACTGGTCCGTAGCGCAAAAAAAATTCTGGTCAGTGAACCGGAATGGATTTGTGCCAACGGTAAAGAGAAAATTCGCTATGTCCCGTCCATGTGGGAGGGCGTGAAGGTTGAAACCTACCGATTCAGCCCTTCCGAATACGGCCCGCAAAAATCTTCATTCGATTTATTTCGGGACAGCACGGTGCAATTCGTTCACACGCCCGGCCATACACGGGGTCTGGCTTGCACACTGATTCAATCGAAGAATAAGTACGTTCTTCTGTTTTTTGACGCAGGTTATGCGAGAAAGTCCTGGGAAAAAATGATTCCTCCCGGAACAGCCGTTGATAAAGAACAGGCATGGGAAGCCCTGGGATGGGTTAGGAAAATGAGTCAACCGGAGGGATGCATCGCGTCACTTGCTTCTCATGATACCGGAGTCCAGCCGCAGACGATTGAATTATAAAGATAAAGAAGGAGAATATTAATGCCGGGGATAAAAGATTTACGAAATAAGATAACCATCATTACCGGAGCGGGATCGGGCATCGGACGATCGACTGCTCTGGCGTTTGCCCGGAAGGGCGCGGATCTCGTTATCGCGGATCTCAGCGAAGAGAGACTTGCCGAGGTAGCCAGGGAAATCGAAGTTTTGGGCGCGCGCGTATTGACCCGTCAAGTTGATGTTTCCAAGCGAGAGGAAGTGGATGCCTTTGCGAAATTTGTTCACCGTGAACGCGGGCGCGTCGATATCCTGCACAACAATGCGGGAGTGAATTTGAGCGGGACGGTGGCGGAATCGAGCATCGAAAACTGGGAATGGATATTTGGCATCAATTTCTGGGGTGTGCTCTATGGAGTCAAAGCGTTTCTTCCTTACATGATTGAACGCAGGTACGGACATATTGTAAACACCGCATCGATGTTCGGCCTTTGCGCGCCACCAGCCACGCCGGCCTACAACGCCACTAAATTTGCGGTGGTGGGCCTGGGCGAAGGTTTAAGGGCCGAGGTAAGAAAATATAATATCGGAGTAACGACCCTCTGTCCCGGCATCGTCAATACCCGCATCGTAGCGGACAGCCGTATGGAGATAAAAGATAATTCTATTGTGACGCGTGATAATCTGGTTCAATTCTATGAAAAATTCGCTTTGAAACCTGAATGCGTGGCTAATGCCGTGGTGAAGGCGGTCCGTCATAATAAATCGGTTGTTCCGGTGGGGCCCGATGCGTGGGCTTTGTGGATGACCAAACGCTTTTCGCAGACTCTCAGTGATGGGATTATGATGCTGAGCAGCCGCATGCTCTTCGGAAAATCATGAACGGAAAACAAAACGATAAAAGAACAGATAAGATGGAATTGGCGGAAGAAAATTTTGAAAAAGTGTACCAGCTCGGCATGAGCTATCATAAATCATGCGCCGGCTGTGCTCAGTGTGCCGTAGCGGCTCTTCTGGAAGTTCTGGACATGGAAAACGATGATGTTTTTAAAGCTGCGAGTGGTCTATCCGGTGGCATCGGATTGAGTACGAACGGCAGTTGTGGGGCGTTTACCGGCGGCGCATTGGTGATAGGACTGCTTTTCGGCCGGGATATCGATGATTTTCTTTCCCCGATGGCAGCCATGACCTCCTATGACCTGGTCAAGGAACTGCGCGATTATTTTATGGCGGAATTTGGATCCTGTTGCTGTGCAGACATTCAGAAAAAGCTTGTTGGCCGAAGCTTCAACCTCAGGGATCCTGAGGATGCCGCGGCGTTTGTAACGCATGAAATGCATGATCACTGCGCAAGGGTGGTTGGCAAAGGAACGAGAAAAACACTGGAAATTATCACGGAACATTGGAAAAGGCAGTGAAATTTACAACAGATGATAAGGCTATGGACATGATGACACTTCAATCGATCCAGGAAGAATTCGGTGACAGGGCGACTGTGTCGCCGATGGAACGCGAGCTTTACTCCCGTGATCTTGGTCCCGTGCCGGCATTAATGGTGGATCCATTGTTTCAAACCATGGCGGATTTGATCGTGCGGCCGCAAACCACATCAGAAGTTGCAATGCTGGTGCGGCGCTGTGCGGCCGAAGGTATTCCCATCACGCCGCGCGCCGGGGCCAGCACCGTCTTCTTCAATGCCGTGCCTGTCAGGGGCGGGGTTGTGATGGATCTCAATAGTCTGAGCGGCGTCATCGCTCTTGATGACACGGCCAGGACGGTAACGGTTCGGACCGCAACGGTTTGGAGCGATCTTGAAGCATACCTGAACGATCGGGGACTGGCCTGCAAGTCGATGCCCTCCAGCGCTCCCGTCGCGACGGTCGGCGGCTGGCTGTGCATGATGGGCTACGGCATTGGCAGCCTCAAATACGGAAGCCTGATTTTCCAGGTGCGGTCGATGGAGGTTGTCCTGCCCGATGGCAGGGTGCAGCGTCTGTCCCATACGTCCGATCCATCTCTGGATTGGTTTGCGGCCTCCGAGGGGACGCTGGGAATCGTTACAGAGGTGGAACTGGAGATTCGCACCTTGACGCAGATGAAGCACTTTCTGCTACATATTCCCGATAACCTCATGGCGGAGCGGATCATCAGCCGGTTGCTTGGCGAAAAGATAATGCCCTACAATATGCACTTTTCGGATCAATATTTTGTGCGCGCTCTGAAAGACCTGGGGCTTTCCCATGCCTCGATAGACGCGGGTGGTCTTCTGATCGTCGATTATGAAGGCCCGGCGGAAGAACTCTCCTGCGCGGGAAAAATTATTCAGCGCCTGCTGAAAGAACATCCATCGGTTGCGCTAATGCCCGAATCCTTGGCTGAAACGGAATGGGAAGAACGTTACAAATCCATCCGCATTAAAAGGGGCGGACCGGCTGTTCTGGGTGGAGAAATGTGGCTTCCCGTGGCCAGTCTTCCTGCGTACCTGGATGATATCCGGAAAATGTCTAAAACCTACGGTGTCAATCTCATGTCTTACGGCCATATCGTGTCGCCTGATCGGGCCACGGTGATGACCCTGTTTTTTGCCGACGAGACCCAGACGCTCCGGTACATCATCAATCTCAGCCTCGTGAAGAAAATTC
>Ga0209507_1001603_pt1 | contig 17416 bp, 19 predicted proteins | sample AD_UKC028_MetaG_FD_184414 | JGI IMG/M metagenome (GOLD analysis project Ga0209507, IMG submission 184414) | Active sludge microbial communities of municipal wastewater-treating anaerobic digesters from USA - AD_UKC028_MetaG (SPAdes) (version 2) | ecosystem: Engineered > Bioreactor > Anaerobic >...
GTCCACGATGTTCACGATCTCATGGTAATACGTGATCAGGGGAAAACCGTTCATGACAAAGACCACCGCCCCTCCAACCAGACCCATGAAGTTGGCAAACAGGGTCAGGAGGGGCATCATGATGAGTGTTGCGAGCACTCGGGGCACCACCAGAAAGGCCACCGGATCCAGTCCCATCGTCGTCAAAGCGTTGATTTCCTCGTTGACCTTCATCGTGCCGATTTCCGCCGCAAAAGAAGAACCGGAACGCCCAGCCAGGATGATGGCGCTCATGAGGGGCCCGAGCTCCCGCAGGATGACCAAACCGATCAAGTCCGCCACATAGATATCCGCCCCAAACTGCCGCATGGGAATCGAGGCTTGAAAGGCCAGGATCAAGCCCATGAGGAAACTGATCAACGCCACAATGGGCAGGGCATCGACTCCGACATTCTCCGCCACCCACCAGAAATCGCCCCAGCGGACCTGGCGTGGATGCCGGCACGCCCGGGCCAGCGTGACGGTCAGTTCCCCGAGATAGGAGATCTGGGCGCGAGTGTCCCGCCATAGCTGGCAAGCGGCTTCCCCGACTTGTGCCGGCAAATGAACCGGATGCCGCCGGACCTGGGTCCGCAGAGGAAAATCCTGCACATGGAAGGCGTCCAGCAGTTGTTGAAACTCGTCTTTGAGACCCGCGATTTCGACCGAGCGCTGTCGGGAGGCTCCCGTGCGGCGCAGGTCGAGAATCATGCCGATGCCGGCGCCATCGCAGTAAGTGACCTCACTGGCATCGATCAGGAAATGCTGGGCCGATGTGGTGGCCAGGGTGTGGATGGCTTTTGGCCAGCAGGGATTCAAGGTCGTGGCGTCCATCCTTCCCTGGAGTTTCAGAACCAGCCGGCCGGCTTGCGGTTCGGACAATGACCAGTGTAATCCTTGAGGATCGGGACGCGGATCGGTAGGCGGCATTGGGTTCATGCGGAGGGACGGGCGTGCCCGAGTTCCGTCGGAAGCGAGGCCGTGTTGAAGGACTCGCCCCGCTGGGACTTCTTGTTGGACCAGATCCGCATATGGGCGCCAGGATTTTCTACACGCGGGCCCAACCGTTGCCTTTGAGCCTTGGCACTTCGGTGGGCCCCTTCGGGTTTCGGCTGAATATGGGGTCTGCGATTCCCGGGGTCAATATTTGACGAATGACACCGAATGAGGTTTATTTCGCACGTTGTGCAGACCGGATCGTCGTTGTTGTTGTACTGCCATTGTGCTTTCACCTCGCGGGTGCCCGAGGAGAAGCGCGCGCGGTTTTGGGACGCTTTGGCGGCATCCGGCCGGCGGTTTTGGGCGGTCGACGACCTTTGCCGGCTGGCCGCCACTCGGGATCCGGCCTTGCGTCAATGGATGGAACAGACGGAATTGACAGTGGTTGCCTGTTATCCGCGGGCCGTGCGCGGTTTGTTGAGCGCGGCTGGCGCGTGTTGGGACGGCCGGAAGCTCCAGGTGTATAATTTGCGTGATCAGGCGGTCGAAGAGATACTGGGGGCTTTACCCGCTCCGGAGGGAGGGGATGGGCGTCCTACGGCCGAAATGCCGCAGCGCCAGGGCAGTTGGACTCCTTGGTTTCCCGTGATTGATCGCGATCGCTGCCACAACTGCAAACAGTGTTTGAGCTTTTGTCTGTTTGGGGTTTACGAGCTGTCCGCCGAGGGCATCGTCGAGGTCCGCCAGCCTCAAAGCTGCAAGAACAACTGTCCGGCCTGCGCGCGGATCTGTCCCGAGGTGGCGATTCAGTTTCCGAAATTGAACGAGGCTCCGCTCAATGGGGCGCCCATTCTGGATGAACAACTGGAGCGGGCCAAAGTCAAGGTCAACCTGGACCAGATGTTGGGCTCCGACGCCTACGCCGCCTTGGCCGAGCGTCGAAAGAAGGCGCGTCAACGCCGGTTATTCGCCGTGACTCCGACAGATCTCACTCCCGGTGATGCGCCATAAGACGCGGATCGGAAAGAATCCGCGTGACGGGATCGCCTGAACCGCGTTTATTGAACCATCATGCTTTGGCAGTTGACCAGGCGGTTTTTGAGGGAGCCGGACAAGCGGTTGCTGTGCCGTTTTGCGTTTAGCTTTGGCTGGCGCGGCATGAGATCCGTCCGGGCTTTCCAACGCCGCCAGGCCCGGGGCATTTATTTCCCGGCGTTCATGTTTATTTCCATCACCAGCCTCTGTAACTTGCGCTGCCAGGGATGCTGGGTTTCGGTGTCACCCGCAAACGGTCGGCAATTGGACTTGGAGACCCTGGACAGGCTGATTGTTGAATGCAAAAAGCAAGGATCGTTTTTCTTTGGATTACTGGGCGGCGAACCCTTGCTGCATCCAGGGCTTTTCGAGTTGATCGGCCGCCATCGCGACTGTTATTTTCAGCTCTTTAGCAATGGAACCACGCTCACCGAATCGGTCGCCCGCACCCTGAGAAGCCTGGGGAATGTGACTCCGCTGATCAGCATCGAAGGCATACCTCAAGTCAGCGACGAACGCCGCGGCGGACGCGACGTGTATCGCCGGGCCATGGCCGGACTTGAACAGTGCCGGAAACAAAGGCTCATTACGGGAGTTGCCACCAGCGTGTGCCAGTCGAATTTCAATGACCTGGTATCCGATCGATTCGTGGACGATCTGATTCAACGCGGTGTTCTTTACCTCTGGTATTACATCTACCGTCCTGTGGGACCGAATCCATCGCCCGAACTCTGCCTGAATGAAGACCAGATCCTGCGGTTGCGCCAGTATATGGTCGATCTTCGCACTCGGGCTCCCATCGTGGTGGTGGACGCTTACTGGGATCAGGAAGGCCGCGCCCTCTGTCCGGCCGCGGTCGGGATCAGCCATCATATCAATCCCGCCGGGGATGTGGAACCTTGTCCCGTGGTTCAGTTCGCCCGGGAAAATGTCAAGGACGGCCAGGGACTGGTTGACCTGGTGGTGCAATCCGAATTTCTGGGGCGATTTCGGGATTTTGCCGCCCGCACAACGCGCGGATGCGTCCTTCTCGACCGCCCCGATCTGCTCCGGCAGTTTTTAAAGGAACAGAAGGCCCGGGACACGAGCGGACGGGAAACGGCCTTCGCGGAACTCGAGGCGATGGTGTCCCGTCCGGGGCATCATCTTCCGGGACGCGAAATTCCCGAAAAACATTGGGTTTATCGATTTGCCAAGAAACATTGGTTTTTTGGCTTTGGCGCCTATGGATAAGAAATGGGTGAGAACACCGGGATCCTATGACAATCATCTTCCTGATGGACAGAGTGCCTTATTATGACGGAATCCACGCCTGAACCTGCTCGCAAGCAAGAGCCGTCCAAGCCGTCCATTCACGGTAAGGTGGAACGTCGGGGCCTGGCGGGATGCTCCCGCGAGCTGGTGCCGCAGGACAAGGCTTTGCGCGAGCGGATTCGGAGCGGGGTCCGGGACTATGTCTCCCGGCAGAAACTGGTTCCGCCACTCTCGATGGAGGATCTTCGACGGCACACCGATATTCTCCTGAGCCAAATGGCATTGCCGTTGAAGCATCGCGATTTTGTGACTGTGCTCGTCGGCAACGAAGTCTGGTGGGACACCATGGCCGGCATTCCTTACGAACGCCGTGTTTTACTGCTGCCCCAGTGCCTTCGGAACAAACAGAACTGTCCTGCTGAAATGGACGAGATGGGGCTGCTTTGCGAGCAATGCGGACAGTGCTCGATTGGTCGGCTGCAAACAGAGGCCGAAGAATTGGGCTATGTCGTCCTGGTCGCCGAAGGGACGACCGTGGTCACGCGGTTGTTGGAGCAGGGACGGGTGGATGCGGTGATTGGGGTGAGTTGTCTGTCGGTCTTGGAACGCGCTTTTCCGCAAATGGCCACGCATGCCATCCCGGGGCTGGCCATTCCCTTGTTGCGGGACGGCTGCGATCTGACCGAGGTCGACCTGGATTGGGTGCGGCAGGCGCTCTATTTAAAGTCGGATCAGCCTTGGGCGGGACGACTGGATATAGACTGGCTGCGATTGGAGATGGACAGCTGGTTTCAGCCCGAGCCCCTGCGTCAGTTGATCGGCTATGAGCATACACGGACGGAAGACCTCGCGATTTCGTGGCTGGCTCGATCCGGAAAACGGTGGAGACCGTTGCTGGGGGTCTGCGCTTACAAGGTCCTCAGCAACTCCATTCTTCAACCGGTGCCTGGCGGCATGAAGAAAGTGGCTGTGGCCATGGAGTGTTTTCACAAGGCCTCCCTGGTGCACGACGACATCGAAGACGCCGACGATTTCCGATACGGCGAACCGACCTTGCATCGCCAGGCGGGAGTGCCCGTGGCGCTGAATGTCGGGGATTTTCTTCTGGGCGTTGGCTATCGGCTTTTGAGTGAATCCGGCGCTTCCGAGTCCCAGATTTCCCGCATGCTGGCGGTGGCGGCCGAGGGTCATTGCACCCTGTGCATGGGCCAAGGGGAAGAACTGGGCTGGATGCGCGAGCCGACAGCCCTGACTTCACGCCAGGTGCTCGATCTGTTCCGGCGAAAGACCGCGCCCGCCTTCGAGGTGGCCCTTCATCTGGGGGCGATTTACGCGGGGGCTGACGGCAATACCAGCCGGGTGCTCAAGGCCTTCAGCGAGTCTCTTGGCGTCGCTTACCAGATCAAAGACGATCTCGAGGACTTTCACGGCCGCGGCCAGGACCAGGATGCCCGACGGCCGTCGTTGTTATTTGCTTTGGCCTGGGAAGCCAGTTCTGGCGAAATCCAAGCCGCGATTGAACGTCAATGGTGTCATTTGCCGGATCGGCAGCACGATCCAGCCCCTTTGCCGGCCTTGGTCGAGGAATTGAAGGTCGAGGAGAAGGCCCGGCAACTTCTGGAACATTATCGGAATGAAGCCATTCGATCTCTCAGTCTCTTGCAGAACGCCCAACTGAAAGGACTGCTCCGGCGGTTGGTCGGACGAATTTTAGGGACGTGACATTTGGTCGGCGGGCGTGTCCAATGGACGATGACCGATCTCGCAGTCATGACTGAGATCCAGCGGCAAGGTCCTGATGCCACCGAGGCCCCCTCTTGGGGACGCCCCGAGTTTGCCACGATTTATGCCGATCATTCCCGGGCGATTTACTACCTGGTCCTGCGATTCCTGGGAGAGCCCGCCCAGGCCGAAGATGCCACACACGATGTTTTCCTGAAGGCATTCCGAAAATACGAGGATTTCCGTGGCGAGGCTTGTTTGCGCACGTGGCTTTACCGGATTGCGATCAACCATTGTCAAAACCTGCTGCGCAGCTGGCACCATCGTCATATCCTCTGTCAGGAATCCGATCCTTATTGGGAAACCAACGCCAGTCCCCAGGATAATCCCTTGCGGGTTTTGGAAACCAAAGAACTGGGACAGCGCATCCAGAAGACGCTGGATCACCTGCCCGATGAATACCGCCTCCTCTTGTTGTTGGTGGCTGATGAACGGATGAGCTACGACGAAGTGGCTGAACTGACCCGCCAGACGGCCGACGCAGTCCGCGGCAAGCTGCATCGCGCCCGCAAGGCCTTTGCCGAGTATTTCCCCCAAACGGCCTGACCATGAAACACCAATTCTCATCCTCGGAGGAACACCAGCACACCACCGGCAGCCAGCGGCAGAACACGCAGGAAACCCAGTCGACCGCCGGTCATGAGTTTGCGACACCGGAGGAAATGCTGCGTTTTGACGCGTCCCGAACAATCCCGCCGCCGGGAGTGGCGATCCGGCTGCGTGAATCGCTCATCCGGGAGCCGGTTCCCGCGCCGGCATGGTGGCGCCGGCTCTGGCCCTGGTAAAGTCCCGCTCCGGTAAGGACCCGTGAAAGCCTTTTTTAAGCGTTTTTTTGAAGTTCTGACCCCGGGGGTTGCCTGGGTGCTGATGACCATCCTGCTGGGCTATGTGCTTTCCCGTTGTGGCGCAATTCCGTTGTTGTGGATCGTGCCGTCGGATGTGATGAAGGGGCATGTCTGGAGGTTGGTCACCCATGCCTTCGTGCCGACAAGCTTCTTCGAACTGATTTTTAATGGCTTGTTTATCGTCATGATCGGTTATTGGCTGGGACGGGTCTGGTCGTGCCGCGAGCTTTACCTGTTTTGTGTGTTGTCGGCGCTGGCCACGGGCGTGGTCAAGATGGCGCTCGGCTTTTGGGACAATAGAGGTTTATTTGGCACCTTGCCGTTGACTTTTGGATTATTGGTCGCCTGGGCCCGAATGTTTGGGCATGAAAAAGTGCTTTTTATGATGCTTTGGGAAATGTCGATCTGGCAGGTGGCGGTGCTGATCGCCATTCTGGACATCATCATGATGGCCGGTTGTCCCTGTTTCGGGTGGGCCAACCTGCTGGCCGTCTGCGGGGCTTCGGCGGCGTCCTGGTTGTTCCTCAGTCTCCGCTGGAAACGGAATCTCGGTTACGAAAGCCGCCCGCAATCCAATCAACGCATCCACCGCCTCGAAATGTGATTATGATGGCATCGTATCCCACTACGGGGAGACGAGGGCATGCTTCCTCGAGGCGGACATCGCGGAGGCAACGGGCGGCGATGAGGGCTCGCGCAGTGCGCGCCGCCCTCGCGGATTGCCAGCTCTGTGTCCATCGGTGTGGCGTGAATCGTTTGGCCGGTGAACGGGGGCCTTGCGGCGCCGGGCTTGAATCGCGCTTCTTCTCCTTGCAGACAGAAGTCTCCGACGAATTGGAACTGATCCCGACCTTTGCGATCACCTTCAGCGGTTGTGATCTGCGATGTCCGTTCTGCATTACCGCACCGCCCAGTTGGCAGGCCGATTTGGGACAGCGGCTGTCGGCAGCCGAGGTGGCCCATCGCGCCATGCAAGCCCTGGAGCAAGGGGCGCGAACGATCATGTTTCTGGGGGGCGAGCCAACCATCCATTTGGCAACGGTTTTGGATGTAATCTCCCTTTTGCCGGATTCAGCTCGTTTGATATGGAAAACCAATGGCCGATGCACCGCCGAGGCGCGACGCTGGCTGGAGGGTTTGATCGAGGGTTGGGTGGTGGATTTCAAGTTCGGCAATCCGGATTGTTCCCGCAGGTTGGTGGGGGATTCCGGCTACATGACGGCCGTCCAGGAAACCCTGGTCTGGGCGGCCGAACACAGCGATCTGGTGGTGCGCCACTTGGTCATGCCCGGCCACGTCGCCTGTTGCTGGCAGCCGGTGGCGGCCTGGCTGGCTGAACGTCTGCCAGGCGTTAAAGTGAATCTGCGCACCGGATTCTGGCCTGCCCGAATGATGGCCGGTTTTCCTGAACTCCAAAGATTTGTCGAACCCGAGGAAGCGCAGCAGGCGTCCCGGATAGCGACCCAATACCAATTGCGTTTAATTTCCTGATACCTATGGATACGGGCAGGCGGCATTCTGAACCCTTGGATACCACTGAGCTCTTGATCCTGGAAGACGGCCGGATCCTGGTGCATAATCTGACTCCGGAATTTGCCGCCGTCCTCCGGGAATTGGATCGGGAAGATCCAGGGATGAACCGGCGTGCGGTGTCAGCGGTCAGCAGCGGGGTGCACAAGATAAAGAAGCAGGATACACCATGAGTTTTGACCAGGAAATCGAGACCTTGATTCGGGCGCGTTACCCCATCCTTTACGTCGTAACCTCCGAGGAAGCCCGCCTGCAAAGCCTACTGGTCGAGGTGGCACAGCGCAGACAGAAAAAGATTTTTGAATGGAGCTACACCACGGGCGTGGTGCCGGCGGGAACCTCGATCCAATCCCAAAAACATCGGAATGCCGCCACCAAGGACCCCCTCATGGCCCTCGACCAAGTGCTCGAACAAGTCGAGCCCGCCGTTTTTGTGTTCAAGGATTTTCATCCCTTCCTGGCCCGCAACAATTTCGCCGTGATCCGAAAACTCAAGGAGATCGCGCTGAACCTGAAGAACAGCTACAAGACCGTGGTGCTCGTCTCCCCGATGATGGAGATTCCGCCCGAACTCGAGAAGGAAATCACGGTGCTGAATTTCCCCCTGCCTGGCTACCAGGAGTTGTCGGATCTGTTGGCCAAAATTATCCAGGATGTTAAAGACTTTAGGAATATCCGAATCGACATCGACGAGGAAGGTCGAGAACGGCTGCTGCGAGCGGCCATGGGATTGACTCTGGGCGAGGCGGAGAATGTGTTTGCCAAGATCATTGTCAAAGACGGCGGACTGAGCGGGAACGATGTGCACGAAGTCTTTGCCGAGAAACAGCAGATCATTCGCAAGAGCGGTCTTTTAGAGTATTATTCGGCCTCGGAGACCTTTTCTCAGGTGGGCGGATTGGCCATTCTCAAGGATTGGCTGCAGAAGCGCTCGGTGGCTTTTACCGAGGAAGCCCGGACGTTCGGGTTGCCGGCGCCGAAGGGGATTCTGATGCTGGGCGTGCAGGGATGCGGCAAGAGCTTATGCGCCAAGGCGGTGTCCAGCCTTTGGCAGCTCCCGTTGCTGCGCTTCGACATGGGCCGCATGTTCAACAGCCTGGTGGGATCTTCGGAGGAGAATGTCCGGCGGGCCATCGCGGTCGCCGAATCGGTCGCGCCGGCAATCCTGTGGGTTGATGAGATTGACAAGGCCTTTGCGGGATCGCAAGTGTCCGGGAGTACCGACGGCGGCACCACAGCCCGGGTTTTTGGCACTTTTCTCACCTGGCTTTCCGAAAAGACCTCCTCCGTCTTTGTGGCCGCCACTGCCAATGACATCTCCAATCTGCCCCCCGAGCTGATGCGCAAAGGGCGCCTGGACGAGATCTTCTTCGTGGACCTTCCGGCAGACGACGAACGCCAGGAGATTTTCTCGATCCACCTGGGCAAACGAGGACGCGAGACCGCGCAGTTCGATCTGGACAAACTGGCCGCTGCGGCTGCGGATTTCAGCGGGGCCGAAATCGAGCAAGCCATCATCAGCGCGCTTTACGATGCCTTCTATGCGGGAGAAGACATTACGACCGCCCATGTGCTTGAGGCGGTGAAACAGACGGTGCCCTTGTCAAAGACCATGGATGAGCAGATCAACCGGCTCCGAGCCTGGGCTCAGGGGCGGGCGCGCAACGCCAGTGTGATGATACAATATCGGGAACCCACCCGTCGGATGGAACTGTAACCGCCGGGAGGCCGGCACTCCATTTTATGTTGGCCATGCCTGACTGGCTGTCGGTGCTGGACCGGATCGCGGGAGCGCTCGTGATACTCGCCCTGGCTGGCTGGTTCTTTTACCGCGTCCTTAAACGCAGCGTGGATCCCGGCCGGGTGATTAAGAAACTGATCTACACGCTGGCGGTCTTAATTTACATTGCTTTTGCGGTGGTGCCAACTGTGGCCCAGGGAGGGTTCGTGGGGGGATTCGGGGGCATACCTATGGCGGCGGTCGGAGGGCTGTTGCTGGCCATCATCTGGGGATCGGATGTCGGAGCCCTGCTGTCGCGTCCCCTGGAGAACCTGTTTACTGGTGGCGCTGTGGAAATGGAGCCGACTCCTCAGTATTCCGCGGCCGAGGCCCTGCGCAAGAAAGGGAACTACCCGGCGGCGCTGGCAGCGGTGCATGCCCAACTGGCCCGTTTTCCCGAGGATTTCACCGGGTTGATGTTGCTTGCCGAAATCCATGCCCAGAACTTGCGGGACTTGTCCGAGGCACGGGAGATTGTGGAACGAATTCTGGGCCGATCAGGCGCTCCGCCCGAACGGCTCGCTTATGCTTTGAATCGGCTGGCCGATTGGGAACTGCAGTTGGCCCAGGATCCGAGCGCCGCAAGGGCCGTGGTGGCGCGGATCATCGAGCTTTTTCCCGATACCCAGATCGCGGCCCTGGCCGAGCAAAGACTGTCCCATCTGCCCACCGAGCAGTTTCTTCATGAAAAGGATGATCCGACACGGATCGAGGTTCGCCATATTACCCAAAAACTGGGTTTGACCGGTCATCACGAACAGTTTTTAGCGGCCCAGGAAACCCCGGCCCAAGCGGTGGAGCGCCTCGAAGCCCAGTTGGCGCAGTATCCCAACGACTGGGAAGCTCGCGAGGAATTGGCCAAGGTCTGCGCCGAGTCGCTTCAACAAGTCGATCGCGCGGTTGAACAGATGGAGTATCTGATCGCCCAGCCTCACGCCCCCGCCAAAAAGACCGCTCTGTGGCTTAATGAGTTGGCCGATATCCATCTGAAGTACGGTGCTGGACTGGATAAAGGCCGGGAGACACTCCAGCGGATCATCGACCTTTTTCCGGGGGGAGCCGCCGCCGAGGCCGCCATGAACCGCCTCATGCGATTAAAGATCGAACTCAACGCCCGAAAGTCCGGCACGACCGTCAAGCTCGAAAAGACCGACCGGCATCCCGGCCGGCCCCCGAAATACTGATCGGGAGGGGGCGTTGAACCGCGTGAGCAATCTCCCGCGTCGATGTCTGAAAACAGAGGAAAGGAATTCATTTTATGAGTTGTGTTTGCATCCTGGCGCCGGTGGTGGTGGCGTCGTGGCCCGCCTTTAGCATGGCGGTCGTGTCGGCGGCAACCTCGCTCGGTTACACGCTGGCGGAAGGCGCCCTCGCGTATGATAAGAACCGGCAGAAGTCCAGGGTCAAGAATCAGATCGAGCTGCAGATTGACCAAAGCGAGTTGGTCACCGGCAGCTTGTCGCGGGATCAGCGCATTCGGGTTGTCAGAGGCAATGTGACGGTGACATTCTCCCGCGATGCCCGCGGCAAGGCCTCGCTCTGCGTGGAGGGCGAGGGCCATACCGATGAGGCCCTCCGAGCGATGGGCGAGGAACTCAGCAAGCGGGTGGTTCAGAGATATGTCTATCAACGGATCATGGATGAGATGCGGGCGCGCCAGTTCATGGTGGTCGAGGAACAGACCGAAGAAAACCAAGCCATTCGGCTGAAGGTTCGCCGTTGGGAGAATTGATTATGCCGGAACGCGAATTCGATATGACGATCCACCCGGACGGAACGGTGGAGGTGCATGTGAAGGGCTATAAGGGCAAGGCTTGCCTCGAAGCGGCGCGAATGCTCGAACAAATCGTGGGCGAGATGAAAGCTCAACGGGAAACGAGCGAGTTCTATGAACCGGATGAGCAGGTTCAATATCGCATCGACCAGAGGCATTGAGCATGGCGGATGTCTCGTTCTATCCTCCCCGGGCGCCGCGGGTGCGGTTTTTTCGGGAGCTTTGGTACCGATTGCGGCGGCTGATCAAGGCCGAGAAAGTCGAAGCGGGTTATTACCGGATACAGCCGAGCGTGCTGGCGTTTCTTGTTCCGGGATATGGATTCCTGGCGGCGCGCCGGCGGTTTTATGCCGGGGCCATCGTGCTCGGTTGGTTGACGCTGGCGCTGGTGTTCCTGATACGGATGGGATATCCGGAAGGCAACGTGGCCATGGGATTGATGATTTCCTTGCACGCGAGCTCGGCCGTTTTTCTATTTGTGCGCACCAGTTGCGCGGAAGATCTGTCCCAACGCCTGGGAATCGCCCTGTTGGTGTTGGGGGGGCTGATGGTGTTTCTTTATTTGCCACTGATTTACCTGGTGTTGCCGCGGTTCTTGATTCCATTGGATTATGAGGGCAAAGTGGTCATCGTGCGGGTGGGCGGAAATCCAGCCCAGGTGCGGCGGGGGGAATGGGTGGCCTACCGGACCCTCGGAACGTATAATTATGGGGGCATCCGTGTGTTCGAGGGCCATGGGTTGGAGCAGGTGCTGGCCCTGCCTGGTGACACCATTCATTTTCACAAGACACACTTTGAAGTGGGCCAGGCCTCTTATCCGCGGCGGCCTTATATGCCGGAACAAGGCGAATGGCAGGTGGAACCGGATTGCTGGATCATCTGGCCCAGATTGGAGCGCCGGGCAAACTATGCGCCAAACATGGACGGCACGATTGGGGTGGTCTGGCGCGACCTGGCGCATGTGCCCCGGGGGAATTTTATCGGACGTCCTATGAAACACTGGTTTTGGCGGAAACAACAACTGTTATGAGCCGTTTTTCGAACCTTGAGTTTTCCGCGAACGAAGAACATCGCGCGGCCGAACAGGAATCCGTCAAAGACGAGGTCTCTTTCATGGCCGAAGCGCAGAGCTTTCTCGAGTTGGGGGAGTTCGAGCGGGCCTTGCGGTCCTATTCGAAGGTGCTGGAGTTTAATCCGCAGAGAGCCGAGGCCTGGACTGGCCAGGTGCGAATGTTGATCGAGTTGGGGGAGTTCAAAGAGGCCAAGCTTTGGGCCGACAAAGCCTTGGAACGGTTTCCCCAGGAATCGGAGTTGTTGGCGGCCAAGGCGGTGGCCTTGGGACGCATGGGAGATAGCGAAGCGGCTCTGGCGTTTTCGGATGCCTCTTTCGAGGAGAGGGGAGAAAGCCCTTATCTTTGGCTGGCTCGAGCCGATGTTTTCATGGCTCGCAAGGAAAAGCAGGCCGATTTCTGTCTGCAAAAGGCCCTGGCCTTGGCCGCCAACAACTGGATGTTTCATTGGTTGGCCGCCCGGCTTTACTATGTTTACCGCAAGTTTGCAGCCTCCTTAAAGATCGCTCAACAGGCCCTGGCCTTGGATGCCGCCCAGAGTGTGCTCTGGTTTCAGATCGGTCTCTGCCAGGAGGCCCTTGGCATTGCGCAGTCCCGCGAGTCTTACGAACGGGCCCTCGAGTTGAATCCGGACAACCAGACCGTCCGCGCCAAACTCGATAGCGCCGCCACCCCGAGCCCTTGGAGGCGCTTCCACGGCTGGTGGCAAAGAAAGTTCTCCGCATGAGCCATCCCCAACTCGACCGATTGTTGCTGGGCGCAGTCGAATGCCAGGCCTCGGACCTCCACCTGATCGCAGGGATCCCGCCGGCCTTTCGACTCAACGGCGAGATCATCTTTGCCGATCACGAGGCCCTCTCGCCCGAACTGCTTGCCGCCATGACCCAGGGCCTGCTGAATCCCGAACAGGAGGCCAAGTTCGAACGGGACTGGGAATTGTGCATCTCGTTGCGGCATGAGCTGGCGGGCCGGGTGCGCATCACGTTTTATCGCCGCAACGGCTCTCCCGAATTGAGCGTCCGTTTTTGCGGGCATTCGATCCACACCCGGGAGATCCTGGGATTGCCCGCCAAGATCGACGATTTGGCCCGTAAACCCAACGGCCTCGTCCTGGTCACCGGCCCCACCGGCGCCGGGAAAACCACCACCCTCAACTACCTGGTCGATCTCATCAACCGCGAGCGCCGCTGCAAAATTATTACCATCGAGGATCCCATCGAGTTCGTCCACGAGAACAACAAGGCCATCATCGTCCAACAGGAGGTCCTGACCGATGTTCGCAGCTTTGATCGGGCCTTGATTCACGCGTTGCGCCAGGATCCCGATGTCCTCGTGGTGGGCGAAATGCGCGATCCAGAGGCCATCTCCATGGCCCTGACCGCCGCTGAAACCGGGCATTTGGTCATGGCCACCCTGCATTCTCCAAGTGTCACGCACGCTGTGGAACGGATCGTCGGCGTTTTTGAAGGGAGCGCCCAGCGCCAGGTCATCCTCCAACTCGCCAACGCCCTCCAGGGCATCATCGCCCAGGACCTCCTTCCCGCGGCGGACCGCCAGCGCCGCGTCCTCGCTTACGAACTCCTGGTCGTCACCCCCGCCGTCCGAAATATCATCCGCGAAAACCATCTTCATCTCCTCGAAAACACCATTCAAACCGGCGGCAAGGATGGCATGATGCTCATGGACGCCAGCCTCTACGATCTCTATTCCAAGTGTCTCATCACCTACGACACCGCCTTGAGCCGGGCCAGGCATCCCGACCGGATCAGCAAAAAAATCCAGAGCGGAAGCGAATAGGACGAAATCCAGAGCGGAAGCACTCGACTCCTCATGATCCTATTAAATAATTATCAATAAAATAAAGTATAGTGACAGAATGTCTTAAGATGACATATCACTTAAAAGTGAATTTACAGCCGCAAAAGGACTTCGGCTTATGAAGCATGCCGACATTCAGCGGTTGCTCGAGGACGGCTTGATCAGCCAACAACAGCATGACCTGATCGCGGAGCGATACGGGCTCAAGGAATCGGCGAATCGAGTCTTGGTCGTCTTCTCGATGATCGGGGCCGTGCTGGTGGTGGCGGGCATCATTTTGATCATAGGATCCAACTGGGAAGAGATTCCCCGGGCAATCAAGGTGGCCGGAGGGTTGTTTCTGATGCTCGGGGCGTATGGCGGAGGCTACTATCTGAGGGACGTTCGCCGGGAGCATACTGTGATTGGCGAGATGCTCTATTTTTTGGGCGCCGGACTATTTCTGGCGAACATCGCGTTAATTGGCCAAATATACAACTTATCGTCGAGGTCTCCCAACGGGATTCTGCTCTGGTGGATTGGCATTGCAGGATTGCCTTGGGTGCTGCGATCTCTCGCGTTGCATGTGGCCAGTCTGATTGCATTTCTGCTTTTATTGGGATGCGAGACTTTCATGGGCAGGGGAAGGCTCTTCTTCTGCGGCGACCAGAGGATCGTCGCGGTATGGGCGGTAATTGGATTGGCGGTGTATTCACTGGGAACGGTTTTGCACCGCACTTCCTATCGGAAATTCAGCAAGGTCACCGAAGTCATAGGATTGCTGATATTCAACGCGATGTCATTGCCTTTGATCTACAAGTGGTTCTACCACTCTTACGCGTGGCGGAATCCTCCGGCGATGCCAGGGGCGCTGGCTTATCTGGGGATCTGCGCCCTCACACTGATTCTTGCTTTATGGGGATTAGAGAAGCGCGAGGGTCTGGACAAGACTTGGCGGTATGTATGGGGGGCAACCTTGGGAGGGGCGGTTCTCATGACGATTGGCGCGGTGTGGTTGTCGCCGATTGTGGCCTTTGAAAACTATTACCATGCGCATTCCCCAGCCTACAATTCAAGCTACTGGATGTTTGCGACTGTCGTTCTTTTTGTCTTTGCCATCCTGCAGATTCAGGTGGGCATCAAAGTCTCATCGTCGGGGTATGTGAACCTCGCCATGGTGATGATTGCCCTGATTATCATATCAGCCTACATCACCCTGATCGGTTCCATGGCCAGGACAGGCCTGACGTTTGTCGCGGGAGGCGTGCTCTTGATTGGGACAGGGATTTTCCTGGAGAAGAGACGACGGGTTTTGCTTGGAACCCTGAGGTCATCGATGCCGCAGGAGGCAAAATGAAACACGTGATGCTGGCGGGGATTGTTGGCTTGCAGGTTCTTTGGATTTTGGGGACCGCATTCACGCAGGAGATCAGACTGGGGACAGGCACTGTGATTCGATTGGAGACCCGGCCCGTGGATCCGCGCGACCTGCTGCGCGGGGATTACGTCATTCTGAACTATGCGATCAACACCGTCTGGAAAGACCGGTTTGTGGGGCCTGTTCCCGAGGAAGAACAGGCGCCAGGAAAGACCGTTTATGTCGTGCTTGCTCCTCAAGGAGGATTCCATGCCGTAACAAGGATTTCTTTGACTCCACTGAAGCCAGGGGTGGGTGAGGTGATGATCACCGGCAAGATCGCCAAGGGACGATGGGAGTCGTCTGGCAGTTTTCGGATTGAATATGGAATCGAGCGATATTACGTGCCAGAGGGGACCGGCAATCCGCGGGGCAAGATCACCGTGGATGTCGCCGTCAGTTGGAACGGGAAGACCTCCATCAAGCAGGTTTACATTGATGGCCGCCCGTATGCCGAGGTCATGGCGTCCCAGAAGACCCGCTGAACAATTTATACACGACCCTTTCGGGAACGGTCTTTCCGCGTCAGACTTCGGCAGGAACCGCCAGAATGCTCCTCGTGCGTCAATTTGGGCATGTCGGCATGCGGTTAACCGCGCCTGGTTCAGCGCCATGTCGGCGGCCCTCATAGCTTTCTTACCTGCTGGTTTCGTACCGCGTACAGCATAATCCCTTTGCGTTCGCCCGCTTGTCGCAGCACAGACAAATCCAGGCGGGCTTCCGAAGATGGCGCCATTTCGATGTCCATTCGGTTCATCTTTGGACCAGCGGTGCGAATGATGCGGAGCACCTCGTCCTGTGTCATCTGACCTACAGAAAACCCAAGGCTTTCCAAAGTCTCTGACTGCGCCATCTTCAACAGTCCAGCCGACGTCACGTTCATGCAGTTGGGCATGTTGACTCTACTGAGGCGCATCTTGCGGACCATCGTATCGCAGGCTGCGTCGGTGATGGCCATCTGCCGCAAGCCCAGCCTTGTAAGAGTGGGAATCTGTGACAGGTCTTCGATCCCTCGATCTGTAATCAGCCGACAATCGGTAAGAACCACACACGCCAGATTGGTGAAACGAAGCTGGGCCAACGCCTTCAGTTTCTCGTCGGTCGTTTCTTGACCTTTGTAGTACACGGTGAACAGGGCGTGAATCCTGGCCAGGGTGGGATAATCCTCAACGCGAAGATCGGAAATCACGGCGTGGACATGCGTTGTGCTCTCCGACGTTATGACGATGCCGGGCGGCAACTGGGGTTCAGCTGTACACGAATAAAAAAGTGGCGTGATGATGGCGGCCAACAGCGCCAATCGGCAGGCCCGTTGGTTTGTGGTTAGTATCTTCACGCAGACTCCGAGCGGGTTATGCCGCCGAACAAATCCACGCGCAAGCCGCGCAAATGCTCCTGTAAATCCTGTAGGGATTCGCCTTGGGGTTCGTGTTCGCCTCCGCGCTGAGGAATCCGCACACCCGAAAAACATCCTGGACAGGAATGCTGGCGCATTTTGCGGGCGTTATTATCTAAGGACAGATTTTGACATTGCGATAGAACCGCAGTCGCGCCGAGGTGGGTGGAATTGTGTCGGTAAAGACGAGGGTATTGGACGAGGCGGCGAAATTCGTCAGGACCATCCAGTTCGTGAAATTGGTGGTGGCCTGGATCTCGAATTGTTGTCCCGGTTCGACATGGGCGGTGATTTCAAACGCCGCGCTATCGATCTTTTTCAGTTCGATGGGGCGAATCTCGACGGGGCCGGCGCAGCCTGAGTCTCCGAGTCTGGCCAGAAAAATGTCTCGTCCACCAGCGCTGAGGAGGCTGGCGTCTCCTAACTGGATGTTACCGGTGAACTCGCCGGCGATCCAATGCGGTTGAATGGTGAGGGGGATGATCTGTTTGCCTTCGTTGGCGAAGCCGGCCTGGGGAATTTCGACGCGGAGGGTTTCACCCTCTTTGGAATATTGAGCCGCAAACAGGGCTTGACCGAGGCTTGAGACGTTATGGGCTCCAAACTGGGCTTCTCCCATGATGAATCCCGTGAGAAACGCAGTGCCGTTGGTGTCTGCGGCCACCCCTGCGGCACGATCCAGGCTGACACCGCCGGCGCTTTGGGCCCACAGGAAGGTCCCATCGGGATCGATCCTGGCGAGGAAAACATCGGAAATCCCTTGGGCATGCAAGGAATGA
>Ga0209507_1001612_pt1 | contig 17328 bp, 16 predicted proteins | sample AD_UKC028_MetaG_FD_184414 | JGI IMG/M metagenome (GOLD analysis project Ga0209507, IMG submission 184414) | Active sludge microbial communities of municipal wastewater-treating anaerobic digesters from USA - AD_UKC028_MetaG (SPAdes) (version 2) | ecosystem: Engineered > Bioreactor > Anaerobic >...
AGCGTGCAGCCCTGCTCAAGACTCAACTGGATCATCGTGCGTTCTTCACAACTCAAGTGTTTGTAGTTCGTTCCCATCGCAACACATTACCTCCAGGCAAGTGTTGCACTTCATATTTGAGGCCGACGAGTGTAACGTCGTCGCGCAGTGCTGTGTAGCCAATATAGTTGGGCGGCCTCATGCATGCAACATATATTGTTCTGTACTACTGTTGGAACGGTGTTTTGGGCAAGATAGCCATCCGGAAACACGCAGGTAATGGTGCCGACCGATCACGATCCGCGCCTTCCCATGCGCCGTCATTCGGCAGTAGGTTCGACTTGTTGAGCGCGAGATGAATCAACGCTAGATAGGAGTCGGCAAGCCTCTTGAATTTCGTGTCGATGCTGACTCTTGGCCTGCTTTCTTGTTGCCGTGCCATGAGTTAAGCTGTGAAGTCCGTCAACAGATGGAGAACGACAGATATTAGGAAGAGCAGGTTCAGCGACGAACACATCATGGGCTTCCTGAAGTAGTTTCGACCGTCCGTCATCCTCGATTCGCTGGAAACGACCGCCGCGAGGTGATTTTGTCGAAACTCTCTAAAACGGATTTGCGGTTGCTGTTGATCTACGACGAGGTGGTACGTCGAGAATTGAAGAGGTCTGCGCTGCATTTGCGCCGCCTTCCGTTCCGGCAAATCGCGTGACGGCTTTGATTTCTCATGCTGCCGCGTGTGGTCGGAAGTCAGTTATATTATGTGCAAGCGGCTCGGCCCCGGAAGCACTTCCGACGACTGACTTGTCCTTTGCTCAAAGTTCGAAGGAATGAAATCCGGTTGTTCTTGACGTGGAGAAAGCGGTTTTGGCCACGGGTCAGGTCCGATGAAACGGATTCACGGATGGACGCGAAAATTCAATTAGGCATACACCGCGCGAGTGAGCAAGGTAGGCGAGAACCATTCGCGCCAAGACAATTGCGGTACTATGGCAATATCATTTAGGCTCTCGATTATCCCGAAACGAGGGTTAAGGGTTTTGACGGAAAGGGGCTCATGGGGTGCGGTCAGTCAGTATTTTGGGAACGCGAGGGATTCCTGCAAGGCACGGCGGTTTCGAGACGTTCGCTGCGGTACTTGCGCCCTATCTGCAGGGACGCGGGTGGCAGGTCACGGTGTATTGTCAGGCCGACCCCGGAACGCGGCCCTCGATTTCCGACTGGCAGGGGATCCGTCTGGTGACACTGCCAACACGCATGGTCGGGCCGCTAGGGACCATGGAGTTCGACCTCAAGTGCATACTGCATTCCCTGCGGCATCCCAGCGGCGTCAATCTCACGCTTGGCTACAACACGGCGATCTTCAGCCTGTTGCTGCGTTTCCGGGGGCGTATCAACCTGATCAACATGGACGGGCTGGAATGGAAGCGCAGCAAATGGTCAGCGCCAGCCAGGGCCTGGTTCTATCTCAACGAGTGGTTGGGCTGCTGGATCGGCAATCGCCTGATTGCTGATCATCCGGAAATTGCGCGCCACTTGCGCACACGTGGAGTCGCACACAAGGTAGTCATGATTCCCTATGGCGCCGAGCTGGTGCGGGACGGCTCCATGTCGGTGCCTGTCGCCTTTGGTTTGGTGTCCGCGGGGTATCTGCTGATCGTCGCGCGGCCGGAGCCGGAGAACTCGATACTCGAACTGGTACGGGCATTCTCCGTTCGTCGCCGCGGCATCAAGCTGGCTGTTCTCGGCGCCTATGCTCCCGAGACCAATTCCTACCATGCCATGGTCGCGGCGGCCGCCAGCGACGAGGTGCTATTCCTTGGGGCGATTTACGACCCGACGACGGTAGCCGCACTGCGCTACCATGCACTCGCTTACTGTCACGGACATCGCGTCGGCGGCACCAACCCCTCGCTGGTCGAGGCGCTTGGCGCCGGTTGTGCCGTGTTGGCCCACGACAATCCCTTCAACCGCTGGGTGGCCGGTGCGGCCGCCCTGTACTTCAGCAACGAGGATGAATGCGCGCATGCCATGGAAGCCCTGCTTGCAGACCCCGATGGCGTTGAGCGTCTCCGTGCCGCCAGCCGCCAGCGCCATGCAGACTCATTTACCTGGCCGGCTGTGCTCCAGGCCTACGAGGCTCTTCTCACGTCGGCCAGCGGCCTAGCTCTCCCGACGAAAGCGCATCTAACGACAGAAACGATTAAACAAGGATCTGGCAATGACTGAATTCCCGATAATTCGCCGGAGGAGTTGGGCCGTGGCCGCCGCCGCTTTGCTGGCGATGGTGCTGGGCGCCTGCGCAACGCCTCCGCAAGCCGTGACGGTGCTGCCGCCGGCAGCGACCGACGCGCAGCTACGCGAAGGACTGGCTGTCGCCGAGACTCCCGCTGCCGATTACCGCATTGCCGTCAATGACGAGTTGGAGGTTAAATTTCCGGACCAGGCCTCTCTAAATGAAACCGTGCGTGTGCGCCCTGACGGCAACATCTCGTTGCAGGTGATCGGTACCGTCCGCGCCGAGGGCCTGACGCCAGACCAGTTGCAGGAAGTCATGCTGAGCCGTTTGCGAGAACAGGCTCAGGTCGGGAGCAAGGAATACGTGATCCGTGCCAACGACGAGTTGGAGGTCAGGTTCCTCTATCAGCCCACCCTGAACGAACGCCAGATCGTGCGTCCCGATGGCAAGCTCACGCTGCCCTATGTGAATACTGTAATTGCCGAGGGCAAGACGCCGGAGCAGCTGACCGCGGAACTGCGCAAGCGCTACTCGAAGTCAGTTCGCCAGCCGGAACTGGTGGTGATAGTGCGCAACGCCTCGGTGCAGAGCTATCGCGTCGGCAACCGCATGGTGCGCTCCGGCATCGATATCCTGGAACCCACGGTGATCGTGCGCAGTTATTCTGCACCGCAGATCTTCGTCGGTGGCGAGGTGGCGCGCCCCGGCGTACTCGCGTATCGTCGCAATACGACCCTGATGCAGGCTATTGTTGAGGCTGGAGGCTACAAGTCGACTGCGGAACTTGGCGGCGTCGTGATCCTCCGCAAGAGCAATGCTAGCCAGCCGCTGGCGATTCGTCGCGACCTGCGCGGCGACGTGAATGCCGAATCCAGCAACGACATCTTGCTTGAGCCTTTCGATGTGGTGATACTGCCCAAGACTGCCGGTGCCAAGTTGGCCGACCTGTTAGAGCAGAACGTCTACAACATCCTGTTACCCCTCAAGAACAGCGCGTTCACTTTTCTCTACCAGATGAATCCGGTCAAGAGCACCGAAACCAAGCTAGTGCCTTGATGGACAAATTTTCCGGATATTACGTGTCATGAGTGATTCTGCAGACATTTTTAGTCAGAACGAGTCCGGCGACGGCGCAAGCTTCACGCGGCGCGACCTAGTCAGCATCCTCTTCAAACATCGTCGCGTCATCCTAACTTGCTGGGCGGCTGTTACGGTGCTAGTGGCGATCGGCATGCTGCGCCTGCCCCCCACCTACATCGCTGAGGGCAAACTGTTGATCAAGACCGAGCAGCAGGGCAATCCCTCCATTTTCTCGGGGATCGCAGCCTATCGCGAGGCGCGGGAGTCCGATCCGGTGAACCGCAAGCTCGAGACCGAAATGGAACTGCTCTCAACACGGGAGCTGTCCGAGCGCGTGGTCAGGAAAATGGACCTTAAGTACGGCCAGGTCTACCACAAGCCGTTGACGGTGCTGCTGCGCCCGTTCAGCGAGCTGGTTGACTGGGCCAAGGTCAATTTCCTCGGCTATCCGGAGGATCTCGATAAATATGGCTTCAGGGCCACGGTCAAAGAGTTTAATGCCAGCTTCATCGTGCAGCCGCTCAAGTCGAAGAGCGCCGAGACGACTTCGAATGTCATCCAGGTCAAGCTCAGCGCCGCCGACGCGGAAACCGCGCAGCGTGCCCTGCAGACGTTGCTCGATGAATACGTGCTGATGAGTGTCGAGCAGAACGATAAGCTGGGGCGAGAGGCCTACGGCCTGATCGACTCGAGCCTCCGTCAGGCCGAGCAAGATCTGGAGAGGGCACGCGAACTTCGGCGCAGTTTCATCGGCGATCACGGGGCTTCCTTGGCTTCTCGCTTCGCCGCACCCGTGGTACGCGAGGCGGGGAGCGGCGGCGCCGACAGCCCGAGTCTGAGCAGCGTCCAGACCGCCATTGGCCTGATGCGCACGAACCTGACGCAGATGGAGTTGCGTCGGATTGAGCTGCGGCAGATCTATACCAACGATAGCGAAAACGTGCGGCTGGTCGATGCTTCAATAAAAGCACTGAAACAGCGTATCGAAGCAGAGCTTAAGGTCAACGCGGAAAGCGAGAAGACACTGGCCTCACTCGATCTTGAGGTCAAGGCTACCGAGCAGCAGTATGTCGAACTGCGCCGCAAGCTGGACCAGATCGCGCTGTTCATCAAGCTCAATCAGGCCCAAACCTACAACCGGCAGATTTCGGAGCAGCCCATCCGCCCCAAGTCTTCCGAGTGGAAAAAGAGTTTGCTGGTGACGGTTATTGGTTCGATCGGCGGCCTGATGCTAGGCTTGGGTTTTGCCGGCTATCGCGAGTATTCCGATCACCGGCTCAACAGTGCCGAGGCGGTCTATGTCCATTTGGGGCTGCCCACGCTGGCCGTTATTGACCAGTATGACGAGGGCGAACTCAAGTCTGCCATGCAAGACAGCTGCGGGAGTAAAGCATGATGCGCCAGTTGTGCGGCACCTTCTATGCGTTGTCCATGCGCCTGTATCAACAGCTGCGCAGTGGAGGCGGGCGCGCTGTTCTTATCAGCAGCGCGCGGCCCGAGGAGGGCAAGACCTTCGTCGCGCGCAACGTCGCCTCCTTTTTGGCCGAGTTGTCGCCCGACATGGTTCTGCTGGTGGACGCCAACCTGGAGCGGCCATCGCTGCACGCCGCCTACGGGGTGTCTAACGACATCGGCTTTTCGGACGCGCTGGCCCATGGACGTTTCGGCGAGGTGCCCGTGCACCCGACCCTGCAGCCCAACCTCAAGCTCATGACCGTTGGGCAGACGCTTAAGCCAGGCGTCTTGTTCAGGCCGCAGCACTTCGCAGACTTCCTGGCGCACTTCGGCAGAAACTTCGGCGTGATTCTGTTCGACGGCGGCCTGCTCGGCGCCAGCGGCTGCCTGCCGCACCAGTGCGATGGCACCATTATGGTCGTGGATGCGGGCAATACGCGGCGCGAGGTTATACAGGGAGTGATGGCGCAGGCAAAGATCGAGCGCAGCCGCTATCTCGGCGCCATACTGAACAAGCGCATGCAGTACATCCCACGCGCCTTCTACCGCTACTTCTAGGGGGTTTCCGCCATATGCTTCGGGCCGGCCTCAGGCAGTTTCATGCGTCGCTTGGTGAGACAAAAGCCGATCAGGCGCGCCCGTTGCTGCCTCTGCTTATGGCGCTGCCGCTGTCCGTGCTGTTCGTGGCCTTATCCGAGGCTTCGCCAGCTTGGGTCGGCCTGGTGTTCCTGGCCTGCTGCGCCGCCGGATGCGCTTTCTGGCTCGGCGACATCAAGCGCGTGACACTATTCATGCTTATCCTAACCTCGCCGATTGACATATCCAAAGCGCTGATCGTAGAAGGTGGCGTGTATTCCCCCGGTCTGTCCTTGTACCTTTCGGATTTCTTCTTCCTTGTCCTGCTTGCACTGTGGGGCTTCCGTCACTTCATAATTCTGCGCGCGCCGCTGATATTCGATCGCCAACATCGCGTGGCATTGATCTTTCTCGGCTGGCTTTGGTTCGGCGCCTTTTACTCACAGCACGTGATGTCGGGTGTCCTGGCGGCGGTGACCTACACGAAGTACTTCTTGACATACTATCTTCTGACTCAGGTGATTCGCCGTCCCAAGGATTTGCGGCTGGTTCTGGTCGCTGTCTTCTTCGGCTTCCTGCTCCAAGTGCTGTACTTTAGTGCACAGTTCGTGAGCGGTTCTGCCTTGGAAATCCAGGGGGCCAAGGCTACTCACCTCGGTACCCAGCTGGTATTCGAGTCGGCCGGCGGTCTGCATGCCTTCCGTCCCTCCGGTTTTCTCCATCACCCCAACGTACTGGCCGATTATCTTGTCTTTCTGTTGCCGACGGCAGCTGGGCTGGTGTTGCTGGGCAAGAAAGTCATCGGCCGAAAGGCCTGGCTCGCTGCCTTTATCATGCTGATGGTCGGTGCCGGCATGATCATCATTACGCTCTCGCGCGGTGGCTGGATTGCGCTGGCGATTGCTGCCCTGTTCTTCATCGTCGTAGGCCTTCGCCGCCGGTTGGTCACGCGCCATCATGTCATGGGCCTGATCACTGCAGCCTTGGTCGGCGCTGCAGTGGTGGCGGTCGTGTACCCGGCCGCTTACCTGCGCATTACCCAGAGCGACCAACGCTCGGGCGAGTCGCGCCTGATTATGATCGACCAGGCTCTGCTGATTGTCCGCAGCAATCCCCTGTTCGGCGTCGGATTGGGCGGCTACAACCAGGCGGCCCAGAACTACACGCCAGATTCCTTCTCCTACGTCAGCACCTATTTTCAGGACGAGATACGCAAGGGCGTGGTGCATAACAAATACCTGCTTTTCACCGCCGAACACGGACTGATTGGCATCTGTCTGTTCCTCTACATGATCTGGACCTTCTTCCGACTGCTGTTTCCGATCACGCGCTGGCGCAGCCAGCTCGAATTTGCGTTGGCGCTCGGCCTGTCGGCAAGCATCGTAGGGCAGATGGTGTTCTACCTGTTCGACCACTTCTATGCCGATGTCCGGATGGCCATGTTGTGGATAACGTTTGGCGTCTACCATTCGTTGGCGCAGATGCAGACGCAAACCCCAGAAGGGGGCACATGAGCGCTCCCGCACTGCCGCCCGAAGGACGTTTGCCCTTTAGAGGAGGGGGCGTGAAACGACAGGAGGGGTGGCAGTGAGTCTGCTGCGCACCCTGGCCGGCAACCTGGCCTCGATGTCTGCGATGCGCCTCGGTTCCGCTCTCATCTCCTTCGCAGTGTTCTGGTATCTGGCACGCAGCAGCGACGCTTCCTTGGTCGGCGCCTACGCCTTCCTGCTCGGTGTGTACGCTTTTTTGCAGCAGCTGCCGCTGCTCGGTCTGCATCTGGTGGCTGTACGCGATGTCGCTGCGGATGCCGACGCGGCTCCGCGTATTGCTGCCAATCTGGGGGCGCTCGGCTTTGCCACCGCTGCGCTGATGGGCGTCACATGCTACGGTACGGGGCTGCTGCTCTATCCCCCCGATACGCATACAGCATTTGCGCTGCTTGGCCTCGCCATGCTGCCGACAGCCTGGATCAATGTCGCCGAAGCCGTGCTGATCGGACGTCAGAACATGAGTACCGTGGCCGCCGTGAATCTGGTTGAGTCGGTATTGCGCGCGCTTTTTAGCGCGGTGGCGGTCTGGCAAAACCTGGGCCTGGATGCCTTGTTTCTAATCTTCTGCCTCGGCCGTCTCGGTTCGGCCCTGGCCTACAGCCGCAGCGCAGGCGTACCTGCTTGGCAGGTACGCCTGCTCGATTGGCGTGCCCTGCGCCGGCATCTGGCTGAATGCCCAGTGTTCTTTGGTATCATGCTTCTGTCCGCTGCCGTGAGTCGCTTTGACCTGTTTTTCCTGTCGCGTCTAGGTGGTTTTGCCGAACTGGGAGTGTATGCTGTTGCCGCCAAGATCTACGAGGCTGCGCTGATGGCGCCGTCGGTGATTTCCTCGGTGCTGTATCCGGCCTTCTCGCAGCTCGCTGCGCAGGATGCGCGACAGATGGAGGTCGTTTTGCGCACGGCGCTGGCTTGGGTATTCATACTTGCGCTGCCGTGTGCGCTACTGGTTGGCTTGCTGGCCGAATCGCTGATCAGTCTTGCCTTCGGCCCCACCTACGTAGCGGCTGCGCCGGTGCTGCAGCTCCTCATGGTGGCCTTGGTGCTGGTGGCCCTCAATCAGATATTGACCTTGGCATTACTGTCCCGCCACGAGCAGCGCGCCGATCTGTACAGCTTGTTGGCCTCCACGCTGTCCATGGCACTGCTGCTGGCCATCTTGATTCCCCTCCACGGCATGTTGGGGGCTGCGCAGGCCGTGGTGCTGACCATGTTGGTCCAACTTGCAATACGTTATGCCTTCGTGCGTAGCCGTCTACAGCTGCGGCCCAGGTTGGGCGCGCTGTGGCGGCCGCTGGTGGCAGGTGCCGCGATGCTGTCCGCCGGACTGCTTCCCATGCCGCTGGCGGTGACATTACCGCTGGCTCTGGGAACTTATGTGGCAGTGCTTTACGCCACGGGCGGCATTGGCACCGATGCGGTGCGGGCTGCCATGGATCTGCTGCGGACGCGCCGTGGAGTGAGGGCGCCATGAAAATCCTGCACATTGATCCAGACGATATCGACAACCCCCTTAGCGGCGGCGGTCCGGTACGTACCACCGAAATCTACCGCCGCCTCGCGCGGCGCCATGAAATCACCGTACTGACGCCAACCTTCCCCGGCTCTACTCCGGAACTGGTGCGCGATGGCGTCCGTTATGTCCGGCTCGGCCGCAAGGTCCGCAACCACGGCTCCTCGCACCACATTACCTTCTTCTTCGCGCTGCCGGCCGCACTGCGCCGTTTCAACTACGACCTGCTGGTGGAGGACTTCATGCCGCCGATGGCAGTGACCATGACGCCACCGGTTAATCGGAAGCCGTTAATCGCTTCGGTCCAGTGGTTTTTTGCCGAGAGCCTGTCGCAGCAGTACCATCTGCCTTTCTTTCTCGGCGAACGCTACGGCATTCGCATGTACCGGAACTTCATTGTGCTCACCGACGCCATGAAGCAGTTGATCGAGGGGCGTCATCCGCGCGCCAACTGTGCTGTCATCGCCAATGGCGTAGACGAGGCGTTGTACGCAGTCAGGCCGAATCACGGGGCATTCATCCTCTACATGGGCCGTATCGATTTTGCCCAGAAGGGGCTCGACCTGCTGCTCGATGCCTACCGGCAGGTTCCAGAAGCAGTGCGCCTGCCGCTGGTGATGGCTGGCGGTGGTTACGAAGAGGAGCGTCTGCGCGCGCTGATCATCCATTTCGGCCTGAGCGGATGGGTAAAGGTCGTCGGCAAGGTTGGCTCGCAACAGCGCCTCGAACTGTTACGCGACTGCCGTTTCGTTTGCGTGCCTTCCCGCGAGGAAACCTTTGGCATGGTCATCCTTGAAGCCTGTGCAGCGGCCAAGCCGGCTATCGTCTTCGACCGCTGGCCGATGAACGAGGTTGCCATCGCCGGTGGCTGCGAAAAGGTGCTGGCCTTTGATGTCGGCGCCTATGCGCAGGCGATTACGGCTTTGCTGGCCATGGATGAGACGGAGATGTTCCGGCGCGGCCGGGTCTGTCGTGAATGGGCGGAAGGTTTCCGCTGGGATACAATCGCCGCACAGCAGGAGGCCTTCTACGAATCGGTGGTGCACGGCGCAGCCGGGAGGCCAGCGGCATGAATGCGTCCGTCCGCGCCGCCATCAGTGCTGCCGAAACGCGTGTCCGCTTGGCTGCTGATCGCAAGCGACTGCGTGCGTTCATTGCCGACCGGCCGCAACTGGCGCGAGGCATTTTGTGGCTACAACCTTCCTACCAAGCCGTGTATCTGCACCGCTGGTCGCATTTCTTCTTTCAGCGCGGAAATCGGCTGCTGGCGCGCGTGCTATGGCACTTGAACCTCCTGCTGACCGGTGCAGACATTAGCCCGCTCGCCGATATCGAAGGTGGCTTCGTGCTGGTGTATCCGGTGTGCACCATTGTGCTTGGCAAGGCCGGTAGGAATCTCACAGTGATCGGACACAGCGGATTTGGCGGCGGCATGTCGTCGCTGAACATTGGTGCCGGTCCGGGCTTGCCGGTTATCGGCGACGACGTCTGGCTGGACCTCGGCGCCTTCATCCTTGGCCCTGTGCACGTCGGCGACGGCGTGGTTATCAAGGCGCGCTCGCTCGTCACCAGCGATGTGCCGGCCGGCTACGTGGTCGACAGCAGCGCCTCACGGGTGCGCAAGGCAGAGGAGGGGGCTGCGGAATGAGCTATGCCTTCGCCGACCTCAAGCGAGACTTGGTCGACGACATTGTCGGTCATGCTCGGCACGGAGCGAATTTCTACAGCGAGCGTGTCAGCGTACTACGTAAGCTCAGCATTCTGAGCATGCCGCCCATGCTGTGCACGTTGCTGTTCCGCCTGTCGCACTGGGCCTGGGGCCACGGCTGGCACGGGCTGGCCTGGGCGCTCTGCCACCTTAACCAGATGGTGCACGGCGCGGCCCTGCATCCAGCTTCCCGCATCGGAGGCGGCCTGTATATACCGCATACTGTGGGCGTGATCTTTGAGGGGCATGCTGGGCGCAACTTGGTTCTTTTTGCGAATGCGGTGGTGGCCAACGGCCACAACCATCCCAAGGCCTGGGATGGCGGCGATGGGGCGCCGCGGCTGGGTGACGACGTGACTGTCGGCGCCTATGTCGTGGTCAGCGGAGGGCTGCAGGTGGGGAATCGCGTCAGGATCGCGCCCTGTGCCACACTGCACCGCGATGTGGAAGACGACTGTATGGTGATCGGTTCCTCGCGGTCGCGTATCCGCAATCCAGAGGCGGGAGCGTTGCGGCATGGCTGAGATGGTGCGGCCCATCAGTGCCGCCGAAACGCGCGCGCGTCTGCTGCTTGATTGCGAGTGGTTGCAGAAACGCCAGCTCGCCGGTCTGTATGCGGCTTCGACCGGCCTGCGACGGATACTTTCCCGTTGGGCGTTGTGCATCCAAAGTTGGTTGCAGGACATTTTTTACGGCGGAAATCGGATGCTGGAACACATCAGTTGTTTGTGGATCGGGACCGATGCCAGCCCGCTCGCAGACATCGGCTCAGGCCTGGGAGTCCCCGCCATCGAGTTTGGCGCCCGCGTGCAGGGACCGATTCAGCTCGGCGATGCCTTGCAAGTTGCTGTGTGCTCCATTGTCCTGAGCAAACTGACCGTCGGTAGCCTTCCCCGGAGCAGTCCGCGTCGCATGGTGACGAGGAAGGGCACGGAGGCTGTGGTATGAGCGAAATGACCGAAACCTTTGCCGACTTCAAGGGCGATCCGGGCAAGGAAATTCGGGCTTGTCGCGGGGCGACGCGGACACGGCTGCTCAGCGCGGAACAGGGAGAACATCCATGAGCCGGGGCAAGCTGCTGTCCATCATCGTGGTGAACTGGAAGGTGCGCGACCTTCTACGCGAATGCCTGCGGTCTACCTTCGACAACACGCGCCTGCCGCGCACGGCGTACGAGGTGGTGGTGGTCGACAACGATTCCGGCGACGGCAGCGTGGAGATGGTGGCGACCGAATTTCCGCAGGTGATTCTGATCGCAAATCACGACAATGTCGGCTTCGGCGCCGCCAACAACCAAGCCATGGCCCAGTGCCACGGCAGGTGGATCCTGCTGCTGAATCCGGATACCATTGTGCGGCAGGGTGCCATCGACTGCATGTTGGAGAAGATGGAAGCGGAGCCGGATGTGGCAGTTCTCGGCTGCCGCCTGGAGAACGGCGACGGTACATTGCAGAAGTGGACCGGTGGCGCCTTCCCGAACTTTTGGAACCTAGTCAATCATTATTTCTTTCTCGACCGCCTGCTGCCAGCGGCATGGCGGCCGGCGCCGCTGTATCTCGACCGCGATGTCCAGGAAGATGTGGCGGTGGGCTGGGTTTCTGGCGCCTGTATGCTGCTGCGTCGCGACGTCGTTGGCGAGGAAATCTTCAGCCCGTATTTTTTCATGTATGGGGAGGACATGGAGCTATGCTACCGCATGCACAAAGCCGGTCACAAGGTCATCTATACACCGGCCGCCAGCATCGTGCACTTTCAGGGCGAGAGCATGAAGCAGCAGCAGGGCGAGATCATGCTGAGTTCGCTGAAGGGGCCGCGCCAGTTCTACATGATGACGCACGGGAGAGGCGCCATCTTCATGTTCGACTGGATCACCCTGTCCGGTTTTTTACTTCGCTGGCTGCTCTTCTCGATTGCCGGCCTGAGCGGTAAGGAGCGCATGCGCGAGCGCGCGGCCTCGAGCTGGCGCTATACCCAGATCATCCGACGCCTGATGTGCGTCGACAAGGGTGGGGCGGCGATATGACGTGGCCCCGGGTCGGCATTGATGTGCACTGTATCGGTCAGCGCCAGACCGGCAATGAGACCTATATGCGCAACCTGATCGAGCGCATGTCGGCCATGGATCTGTCTTGGGATTTTCACTTCTACCACACCCTACCTGCCAGCGACTTTCCGCATCACGGCTGGCGCGGCGACATTCACCGTGTCACGCCGCACAGTGCAATGCTGCGCATCCCTTTCGCCTTCCCGCACGTGCTGAGCCGCGACCACATCGCGCTGGCACACTTCCAGTACGTGGCACCGCCCGTCTGTCCGTGTCCGACGGTGGTGACCGTGCACGACATTTCTTACGAGTATTTCCCCGAGTACTTCAACCCGATGCAGCGGCTGCGCATGCGTACCCTGATTCCCCTGTCGGCTCGGCGTGCGGGGGCGGTGCTGACTGTGTCCGAATATTCGCGTCAGGACATTATCCAGCGCTACGGCATTGAGCCCGAGCGGGTGGTTGTGACCTACAACGGCGTGTCGCTGGCTTTCCGGCGGCTGCCGCCGGAGGAGGTGAATACGGCGACGGCTCGTTTTGGCTTTCAGCGCCCCTTCATCTTGGGTGTTGGCAACCTGCAACCTCGCAAAAACCTGGAGCGTCTGATCCGCGCTTATGCGCGCCTTCGCACGGCGGGGGATTGTGAGCACGATCTGGTCCTGGTCGGGCAGATGGCATGGAAGGGGCATCGCATCCAGGAGACGGTCGAGCGTCTTGGCATCGCGCCGTTCGTGCACCTGACCGGCTATGTCTCGGAGCATGAACTGGTCGCGCTTTACAATCGCGCGGTGCTCTTCGCCTATCCGTCGACGTTCGAGGGCTTTGGTCTGCCGGTATTGGAGGCCATGGCCTGCGGTGCACCAGTATTGACCTCGAATACGTCATCGCTGCCAGAAGTGGCGGGTGAGGCAGCGATCACCGTCGACCCTTACGACGAGGAAGCAATCGGCGACGGCCTAAGGAGCCTGCTGCACGACGAAGCGCTGCGCACGCGCCTGCGGACGGCTGGTTTCTCCCAAGCAGCAAAATTCAACTGGCAGACCACGGCCGAACAGACCGCAGCCGTCTATGCGCGAGTCCTCGAATTCCAGAAAGGCTAGCAATGAACCAGGATTCCGGATACCAGTCGCCCGTTGCTGGCCTGCGTGCCCGTATCAACGGTTACGGCGCCGTGATCGATCCGCCGCGCGATGGCAGCCCGGATACCACGACCGACGCGTATGCTGAAGACCAAGCTGCGGTGAATGTCCGCAAGACTTTAGATTACGTACTTCCCTACGTCGAACGGGAAGGTGCGCGTCGTATGGTGGATATCGGCTGCGGTGTTGGCACCATGGTCAAGACCTTACTCGAGCGGGGTTACGACGCCTACGGCACCGACCTGCTGGGCTTGGAACGGTTCTGGTCGCGGCAGGAGTTGCCGCACGACCGATTCTTCGTCGTAGATGCTGCGAACACTCGCCTGCCGTTCCGCGACGGTTCGCTCGATTTCGCCTTGACGTTTGGTGTTATTGAGCATGTCGGTACCTCGGACGGCCATGCCGACCGTTTGCCTGATTACCATGCGATCCGCCGTGCCTGGGTGCTGGAAGCGATGCGTACTTTGCGTGTCGGCGGTTGCCTCCTGATCGGTGGTCCCAACCGAAACTTTCCAGTGGATGTTGCGCATGGTCTCGACTCACGCGCTTCGGGGCCGGAACGGCTGGTCTCTGCCTGGGTTGGTGCTTCGGTGCACAAGACTTGGGGCGCCAGCTTCTTGTGGGGTTATGCAGACTTGCGTAAGTATCTGGCTGGCATGCCCTGCGTGATCGAACCACAGAGCGTGGCAAACTACGTTGGTTTTTCGCGAGTGCCCGGCCTGGTTCGCGGCCTGGTAGAGGCTTATGTCGAGCATCTGCCCAAGGGGCTGCTCGGAACCGGTTTCAATCCATGGATGATGGCACTGGTCCGCAAGACCGGGCAATTTCCCGGAGAGGAGTGAAAATGCGTCTATCGAGTCTGTTGTCCATGTGCATCCTGTGCCTGTCGTTGCCTGCTGCGGCGCAATTTCCCACCGAGTTGCGCATCGATACGGCACGGCCGATCGGTACCGTAAGGCCGCTGATCCTTGGCAACAACCTGCAGTGGGTCGATCGCGGCGATGAAATGTTCCGGGCCGACGGCGAGGGCTTTGCTCCGGCCATGCTGGAGCAGGCGAGGCGCATGGGCGTGACCATGCTGCGCTATCCCGGTGGTTCGCTGTCCGACCTCTACCATTGGCGCGACGGCATAGGTCCGATGGCGCAGCGTCGCGACAACGAGCACTTCTACTCTGGTAACCGACAGAAGGTCGAAGTTGGCACGCAGGAGTTCCTTGAACTGTGCGAAGCCTTGGGGGCAGAGCCCCTGATTACGGTCAATGTCGGCTCGGGCAAGGCGTCCGATGCGGCCGAATGGGTGAAGCTAGTCAATGTTACGGGGCTAAGCTCGCGCAAGAGCGGCAAGCTGCTGCCGCGGGTACGTTACTGGGAGATCGGCAACGAACCCTATCTAAAGGACGACAAGCAGAAGAAGCTGTGGATGACGCCGGAGGTCTTTGCCGCCCGGGCACAACAGTTCATCCATGCGATGCGCGCGGTCGATCCCGCGATCGAGGTGGCGATCCCACTGCGTAGCGACAAGATCGGCGGCCTGCCGGCCACGCCCTTGCCCAGCTTCAACGAGACGGTGTTGAAGACGATCTCTGCCCGCTTCAACCAGGTTGCCTTGCACAACGCCTACCTCCCGACGGCAATTGATGCGTCTTACTCGGATGACCAGCTGTACTGGGCCTCAGTTGGCGCCTCCCGTACTGTCCAAGCAGATTTCGTCGCCACCCGTGCCTTGCTGACGCGCCTGCAGCCAGAAGGCACGCAGATACGACTAGCCGTGACGGAATACAATGCGTTGTTCACTCTGGGCAAGGACACCGACGGCTATCTTAATTCGCCGGCCGGTGCGCTCTATGTGGCGGATCTGCTGCGCCTGTTCGCCTACACTCCCGACCTTGACTACGCCAACTTCTGGTCCCTGAGCGGCAACTGGCATTTCGGGGCGATCAGCCGCAGCGGTGTAACACGACCGCAGGGAGTAGTCCTGAGCGTTTTTCACGAGGCCTTGAAGGGAAGGCTGTTGCCTGTCAATGTGCGCACTGAAACGGTGGATACGCCTCGGGTCGGTTATGTTGCAGCGGCGAACGGCGTTTCCAAGGTCAAGGCGCTGGCGACTATCGACGATACGAAGTTGCGTGTGCTGATGATCAACCATGATCCACAGCAGGCTACTGCAGTTGCAATTTCCTTCAGCGATGCCCGCAGCTGGCAGGGCGGCCGTCTGCGGAGCTGGAAGGGCACGGCGCGTTTCGACACGCGGGACGTGGCGGGGCGTCTGCAGGCCGCAAGCCAGCAGTTGGCTGCTGGCAAAAATAGTGCGCAGGTGCAGGTGCCTCCGCTCGGGCTGGCTTTGTTGGAACTGGATCTCAATGCTGCTGCGGACCGAGAAGGAGTGGGCAAGTGAGCGAGCATGCGAGTCCCGCAATCGAACAGCTTCAGCAAGTGATGGACCGTCTTCTGTCGAAGGGCAGACCGTTGCGCGTACTGGAGGCAGGTTGCGGATCAAGTACCCACCTACGCCTGCCGGAGGATCGCTGGCTGGTCGGCATCGACATTTCGCAGCGCCAGCTTGAGCGCCATGCTGGGCTCAATGAAAGGATTCTGGGCGACCTACAAGAGTATGAATGGCCGAACAATTCCTTCGATCTCATCGTCTGTTGGGATGTGCTCGAGCACCTCTTCGATCCGGGCCGGGCCATGATGCGCATGTTCGGCGCGCTACGTGAAGGCGGTGTCGTGGTGCTGGCCTTGCCAAACCGTTCTTCGCTCAAGGGCTGGATCACGCGGCTCACACCTTTCGCCGTCCATTCCTGGTTCTACCGCTACATCATCGGCGATACCAGGCCACGCGACCAAATCGACCAGTTTCCGACATTTTTTCGCGCCGATGTTGCTCCCGCACGCATACGGACGTATGCGACGGTAGCTGGCCTTGCGACCGAGCATTACCAACTCTACGAGGGACCGGTGCAGATCTATCTGCGCAAGCGCAACCGGCTTGCCAATGTGGCTTTCGGAGTACTGGGCGGCGTATCGCGCCTCCTGACGCTGGGCCGCTACGACCCGAATTACTCCGATTGCATGATCGTCCTGCGCAAGCTGGCCATACTGAATCCACATCGGCTTACGGAGCCACATGCTTGATCCGATCGTTGTCGCCCCCTACGATTAGCGACGTTACTATGATTTTCGCTGGATTGTCGCAGCGTGTTGGCTTAGCCGTGCCGGGATGAGCCATGTGTTTTATCGCGTTGGGGAATAGGCGAAAACCCACACTTTTGCGATTCGTCAGTTCTCAGCGCAAGGGCATCAATGCAAATTGGAGGGCTGCTGGGGGTATCAAAAGCAAAGCCCTGTAAATCGTTGTCGAAGAAACAAGAAGATAGTCACTTTGTGCTGCTGATGATCGACAGCTCTTCGTCCCACCTCCCATGAAATCCTGCCAAGCGAGGTTTAGCAAGGCAGAGCGATGGCATAATGCCCATCAGAGCCCCTGGGAATTAAACTCGAACCTCCCGAAATTCGGAAGATATTTCCCTCGAATGGTCCATGACCGACGACTAGTTCCGTGCCCGGTTCGGTCAGATGATCGACCTCCGGTATCCACTGGCGCTGCTTGCGCAGCGGATGTCCTGAACGCAGATCGTGACTGCCCTGATGCCATACTTCGGCGGTAGGAGCGAGACTGCAAGGTCGCTGCCGAGAACGTTCGCTCCGGAACCTGACCTAAGGCCGTTGACCAGCGCATCTGCCAATAACCGCTCAGGCCGACCAGGTGTCGGTGACCGGGAATGCTGTGCGACTGCTTGACTCAGAAACCTGCCCTTGACCTACGGCGACAGCGAATGACGGCAACGGGTCGAAAGTTCAGATTCACGGAAAATCACTGCTGTCCGGTTAAATAGTGAATAGATTCAGTTGGTTGCTTGGACTTGGGTTTTCCGAACTGTACTCGCCATCCGGAAACGCTTGCTGCAAGGGCATCTTCTCGAAGAGCGTGAGCGATAGAACCTGTAACAAAGTGTAGAGAGAAACGTTGAGATTCAGTTTTTTCCGAACG
>Ga0209507_1001615_pt1 | contig 17325 bp, 15 predicted proteins | sample AD_UKC028_MetaG_FD_184414 | JGI IMG/M metagenome (GOLD analysis project Ga0209507, IMG submission 184414) | Active sludge microbial communities of municipal wastewater-treating anaerobic digesters from USA - AD_UKC028_MetaG (SPAdes) (version 2) | ecosystem: Engineered > Bioreactor > Anaerobic >...
GGTGGAGCTGGTGGTACAGGTCCTGTGAGTTGTTCACCACCGGTGTGGCACTGAGCAGGAGGACCCGGCGCCCGACCAGCCAGGGTGCGAGGGTCCGGTAGCGCCGGATCGAGGGGCGGCGGAAGTGGTGGCTCTCGTCCACGATGACGAACGGTGGGCTCACCGTCGGCAGGCGTCCGAGCGAGAGCCGCGAGTGCGACCAGGCGACGATCGGGACTTCGAGTCGCCTGGCAGTCGCCTCCCACTGTGGGACCAGTGGAGCCGGCACGAAGCAGACGGGCGGTTCGTGCGAAATCGCCTGTGCCACGGCCAGCGCGAGCCAGGTCTTGCCGCTGCCGACGGGGTCGGCGCACAACGCGGCACCGTGAGACCGGACGGTGTGCAGCAGGATCCGGAAGGCGTCCGCCTGGGCGGCGTCGAGCCAGGCTGGTGCGCGATCCGACGCACGGGGGGGCGCCAGCGACTGGGCGAGTGCCCTCGCCACCGCCTCAGGAGGTGCGGGCGGGCCGGGATCGAGGATTCCGACCAGCGGATCCCTGAGCGGCAGCAGGCCCTCGGCGACGACGCTCGGCGCCCACCCCCACCACTTCGGCGAGCGCTCGCCGATCGCGCGGTCGAAGGTCGAGCCAGGCCCCGACCAGTGCGTCGAGTTCACCCTGTATGTCATCTCCGGCACCTCCACGGCGTGCCAGCGCGGTCAGTCGCTCGTCCCCAAGCGCGGCTCGGGGCAGGGGGACGGCGCCGACGGCGCGGGCGTTGAACCGGGCGAAGCCGCCGCTGGCGGGGTCGGCTGTCGCGCGTGCGGCCGCACGTATCCATGTCGAATTGAGCCAGGCGCAGAGCGCCAGTGCCTCGGGCGTCGAGTCAGCCAGCACCACGTAGCAACTGTTCATGGGAACCCACTCGAGTGACGGCGGCTCGACCAGGCACGCCGCCTCCAGTCGGCGGGCGAGGTCGGCCCAGATCACCCGGGGCACGCGGCGCCCCGCGGAAGCCCGGAAGAGGGACCACGGCACAGCGCCGGCATCGTCGGAGCGCCCTCGGAGTGCGTCGGCGTGACGCCTGAAGTGGCAGGAGGCCTGGGGTGGGAGGGACTGGCGCACCTGGCCGCGGGCGTCGTGGGTCCAGACGATCCGACCGGAGGGAGTGGCGAGAAACGGACGGAGATCCTTCCCATGGACCGCAGGTCGGAGGAGCTCTTCCTCGATCTCCGCCGCGGGTGCCAGGAAGAGGTGATTTGCCCCCGTTTTCACGCCCAGCTGGATGCGCGTGGACTCGGACAACGGGGGATGCCTGCGCAGGCGTGCCAGGGCAGCCTGGAGCGTGTCGGGCACCAGGATCCATGGTCCGCCGCCTGGCGCCATTTCTCCCAAGGCGACGCTGGACGCCGGGTCCAGGCCGAGTCGGGGGCGATGGTCGGCCGGCGGTCGATCCGACCGGGCGACGATGGCGAGCGGGTAGGTGGTCGCGTCGAACGACGCGTCCGGCATGTTGGTGAGATCGGCGACGGCGAGCACGGTCCCGCCCTCGCTCAGTGCGCTCCGGGCGGCCGTGCCGTAGGCAGCCGTCGCGACCTTTGCCGGCACCAACATGGCCATGACGCCGCCGGGGCGGGTGAGTTCCCACGCCCGCTCCAGAAAGGCCACGGCGAGGTCGGGCTGGTGCCCGTACCCCCTTCCGCTCCCGGTCCGCCACCAGCGAAATCGCTCCTTGAGCTGCGCTCGTGCGGGCGCCGGGAGCGACTCCGCGCGCACCCAGGGCGGATTCCCGACCACGAGATCGAACCCACCCGCGGCCGTTACGTCGCCGAACTGGATGTCGAAATCGAACGAAGGGGCCGCGCCATCTTCTCGAAGCGCCCGGCGCAGGCGCCTGAGTTCCCTCAATCCCGTCCGGGCGGCGCCGAGGGCCCTGGCCGCCCTCGGGGCGAGGTGGCGTCGCTCCCCGAACAGCGTGGCGTCGTGCCGCGAGGCGAGGATCTCCCTGATCTGGGCCTCGCGCTCCCTGATGGCGGCCTCGAACCGCTCGGACGCCGTGTCCATTTCCACCTGCCGGAGGCGCCGGAGCGCCTCGCGCTTGGCGCCCCCACTCGCTTCCACGGCGGCGCGGCGCGCGGCTGTCAGGGCCGCCGCATGCCGGGGCGAGCGCAGCGGATGCCGGAGCATCATCCGCATCGGGTCGGCGAGGCTGTCGCCCTGGCGCATGAACGCGTCCAGGTTGGGTAGGGGTGGGACGGTGTCGGGCGCGCCGTCTGCTTCCGCGCTGATGATCGCGAGCCAGAGCCGCAGCTCGCAGAGCCGGACGGCCGCCGGATTCAGGTCCACGCCATAGAGATTGCGGGCCACGATCGACCGGGGTGTCGCGTCCCTCCCCGCGGCCTTCCGGAACGCGGTCAGGCGCTCGAGCGCTCCCAGCAGGAAGGCGCCGGAACCTGCCGCGGGGTCGAGGATGGTGATGTCGTCCAGCAGCCCGACGGCCCGCTCGTCGCCCGCCGAGAGGCGGTGGAGCGCATCCGCATCGGAGACGCCCAATCGGCCCCCGACGAATCCGGCGAGCGCGGCATCGACGGCCGAGCGCACCAGCGCCCTCGGCGTGTAATACGTGCCGCTCTGCTTTCGTGCGCCGGGTTCCATGACCCCCTCGAACACCCGGCCCAGCATGTCCGGCGCGATGCTTCCCTGCGCGGCGTCCGAGACCGTGAAGTGATAGCGCTCGAACAGCGTGTCGAACGCGTCGCGCCACGTCGCGTCTGGAATGTCAGGGCGGTACCTCCGTTCGAGGCGGTGGGCCTCGAACAGGCCGCCGTTCAGGAACGGGATCCGGCCGAACGCGCGGGCCACGCCCCGCCTCCGGGAGACGGGCTGGTTGAGCGTGCCGAAGAAGAGTGGCAGGAGGAGATGTCGGTGGATGGAGCGCCGGTGAAAGAGGCAGTCGTCGACGCGCCGGCGAAGAAAGTGCTCGGTCCCGTCGAGCCACCCCTTGGCCTGGACGAAATACAGGAACAGCATGCGGGTGAGCTGGAGCAGGGCGAGCTCGTGCCGGTGACGCGCGGGGATGCTGTCGGGCAGGGCGCAGATGAAGCGATCAAGTGTCGCACGGAAGGCCGTGAAGAACTGGCGCCCCAGGCCGGCGCCGGAGAGCGCCTCCGCGGTTCGCGAGGCGATGCCGAGCGAGCCGCCGGACTCCGTGCTCCCGATGCGGGCGAGGCAGCTGACCGCCAGCGGGCTCGGGCGGTCGAGGTCCACGACGAGCGTCGGCGTGCCGTCGAAGGCCACCGAGACCACAAGGTGCCGCGCGCTCGCGTCTAGTCCGAACACGCCGCACGTGCGTCCCCGCTCGGCGAGGCGGCGTGCGATTCGGGGCGCGCTCCGAGTCGGCTCGTGCGAGGCGACCGCATACCAGGTGAATGCGCCCAGCCGGCCGACGATGGCCGCGTCCATCGAAGGGTCGGACCGCCGGCCGAAGTCCAGCAGCCTGGCATCAAGCGGCTCCCAGAGGGGCTCGTGGCCGAGCGCGGCGACGAGCTGCGGGAGGTCGTGGAGGGCGAGGATCGACTGAAAGGCGTGCGCAGGCAGCACGTCGGTGTCCCATGAAGGTGTCAATGAGGATGGGACGACAGCCGGCGGGCGGCGGTACCTTGGGAGCGCAGCGCGGTGCGATTCAACGGCGTGGGGCAGGAGGCTGGCGGGCGGTCCCGTCGAGGTGTCTATTCAGGGACAAAAGGAGCTTGCCCTATGCGCTATAACCGCAGGTCCACTGTTCACGCGACCCTTGCCGTGCTGCTCTCCGCACCGTTCATCGCCTGTGCGGGGCAGCCCGCGGCGGCCCCGGCGGTGACGCCCCGGTTCCTCGTGTCGAGCGACTCGTTGATGAAGTCGCTGCCGTTTTCCGAAGCCGTGCAGGTCGGGAACCTGCTCTTCCTCTCCGGTCAGATCGGGGTGCTGCCCGGCACCTCGACGCTCGCCCCGGGAGGCATAGGGCCGGAGTCGCGGCAGACGCTGGAGAACATCCGCGCCATCCTCGCGCGCCACGGCGCGGCGCTCGAGGACGTCGTGAAGTGCACGGTGTTCCTGGCCGACATGGGGGAGTGGGGGGCGTTCAACGCGGTGTACCGCGAGTTCTTCACGGCGCCGTACCCGGCCCGGAGCGCACTGGGGAGCAGCGGGCTGGCGTTCAAGGCGCGGGTCGAGGTGGAGTGCGTGGCGGTGGTGCCCTAGTAGTTGTCCAGCACCAGCGTCGACAGGGCGTCCAGCGCGGCGTGCTCCGGTTTCACCTTGCCGTCCGGCGTGAATCGGATGTTCATGGCGCAGAGCTCCTCGAGCGCGGTGCTCTGCTCGGGACCGAGGGGCAGGACGTACGGGGAGCCGCCGGCGCGCATGCGCTCCACCTGCGCGATGAGCCAGTCCGGCTTGTCCGAAGCCCGTTCCAGCGCGGTCAGCATCTCGTCGGTGATCGTCAGGCGCATGCCATCTCCGAGTGGTGGTGTCGGGTAAAGATTCGCCGGGCGAGCGCCGAGCGCAACCGGCCGCTCACCCCGCCGTGTACGTCCGCCCCCGCCATTCGATCCGCTGCTCCCCGCGGCGGGTCGAGCGGGCAAAGATCCAGCCGGTCATGACGACGCCCAGCGGATAGCTGAATCCGTACAGCGGATTGATTCCGAAGCCCGCGTTGAACAGCACCCAGAACATCGCGCTCAGGCCGGTTGCCCAGGCCGCCGGCGCCAGCAGCGCGGGAGCCACGCCGACGAGCGCCAGGATGAGTGCCGCCGGCGGGAGCAGCCAGAAGAGCGCGCCGAACGCGAACATGACGGGAATGAGCGCGCGGAGCACCGGCTCGTCGGGATACGACCGCCGCCCCCCGACATAGACATTCTTCGACCATCCCTCCACCAGCCCGGCCAGGCTGGTGTACATCCGTGTCCCCAGCAGCCGGAGTCCGAAGGCGAACAGCTGCGGCCGGCCGGCGCGAAAGTAGAGCTGCGCCATCGCCAGGTCTTCGGCCACCTCGTGCTTCACCGCCGCGTGCGTCCCTACCGCCTCGTAGCTCTCGCGCGTCACCAGGATGAACTGCCCGTTCGCGATCGCCTCGCTGGCCCGCCGCGCCCGGTTGACCGCCGTGGGATGGAACCGGATGGCGAGCAGCGCGCCGATGATCGGCATGATGACCCGCTCCCAGAACGACCCGCAGATCATCCGGCCGATGACCGTCACCAGGTCCCGCCGCTGGGACTCGAGCGCGCCGACCGCGCGGCCGAGCAGCTCAGGGGCATGCCGCGTGTCGGCGTCGGTGAAGAGGAGGAGGTCGCCCCGCGCCTCGCGGTAGCCCTGCACGCAGGCCCACGGCTTCCCGAACCATCCCGCCGGCAGCTCCGCCCCCTCGATAAGTCGCACCCGCGCGTCCCGCTCGGCATAGCCCCGCACGACCGCGGAAGTCCCGTCGGTCGAGCGGTCGTCCACGACGATCACTTCGACCTTGTCGTATCGGGTCTGCAGCAGCGAATCGAGCAGGATGGGGAGGTTGTCCTCCTCGTTCCGCGCCGGGACGATGACGGACACCAGCCGGCCGCTGGCGAGCGGCGCGCGCGCCAGGTCGGGGCGATGGCGGGCAAGGCGTATGAAGGCGAGGAAGGGGACCGCCCAGGGCAGGGCAGCCAGGTATGGAGGCACTGGGACCACGGGATCTACCGGTTTCGGGTGACGGCCGCGAGCTCGCCTTCCAGCTGCTCGAGCTGACGGCCCACCTCTTCCGCATCCACCGAGGTGCCCGGGCTGGGCACGCCGTTCTGCGCGAAGATGGTGGCCACCAGTGCGTCCGTATACCCCACAACCGTCACCCCGATCCCCTTGTCGAGGACCCGGTTCAGTTCCAGCATGATCGCCATGGCCCGCCGGGGCCGCATCGCCGCCAGGATCGGGGCGAGGTTGCGGATCAGGAGCTCCCGCAGGTACTGCATCTCGTCCACCACCTCGCCGGCCGCCAAGCCCCGCGTGGCGGCGAGCCGGCCGTAGTGCTCACAGGCGTGGTACCAGACCGGCTTGGTCTCGCGCCGGACCGGCCCGACCATCTCGCCGAGCAGTTCGATGATCAGCCGCAACTCCCGCTCGATGATCGGACGGGGTATTGTGGTGGAGGTGTGCATGCGGTCACCCAGCCAGTCAGCCCATTGGGTGACCATCTCGTCCCGCAGGTCGAAGATCACGCGGCTGGCGGCCAGGAGGGCCGGATGGGAAGCGCGCAGTGCGTTTCTCCTGGAAGTGTCGCCTTCAATCTAGTACGGGAGTCCGAATGGGGTCAAAGAATTTCGTCCGGCCGCCGGTCCTCGGCGCGGGAAGCCGGGTGGCGCTGCTCGCTCCCGCGGGGCCGCTGCTCGAACACGACGACCTGCTCCGCGGGGAGGAACTCTGCCGGGCGCTCGGATTCGAGCCCGTACTCGGCCCCAACGCCTACCGCCACTACGGATACCTGGCCGGCACCGACGAGCAACGGCTGAGTGACCTGAACGCCGCCATCGCCGATCCGCGCATCGACGCCGTCTGGTGCCTCCGCGGCGGCTACGGCATGACCCGCATCCTCGACCAGGTCGACTTCGCGCCGCTCCGGAAGCGCCCCAAGGCCATCATCGGCTTTTCCGACATCACCGCGCTGCTCAACGCCGCACAAGTGGAGGCGGGGCTCGTCACCTTCCACGCCCCCATGGCGCGCGCGCCGCTCACACCGTTCAGCCGGTGGCATTTCGACCGGGTCCTCACCACCGTCAATCCCGCCGGCCGGCTTGGCCGAGTGGCCCCGCCCGCCGACGTGCTGGTGCCAACCAGCGGCCGGATCGTGACGCTGGTGCCGGGGCAGGCCACCGGACCTCTCGTCGGCGGAAACCTGACTCTCCTCCAATGCCTCATCGGCACCAGGTATTTCCCTGACCTTAGCGGCGCCTTGCTCTTCATCGAGGATGTCGGCGAGGACCTCTACTCGGTGGACCGGATGCTGGCACAGCTCAGGTCCGTCGGGGCGCTGCAGAAGGTGGCCGGCGTCATCGTCGGCCAGTTCACGGAACTCAAGCGAGGCACTGACGACGGTGCGCTCGGGTTCGACGAGGTGCTCGCCACCTACCTGGCGCCGCTCAAGGTGCCCGTGGCCTACGGGTTTCCGACCGGCCACGTGGACGACCAATGGACCCTCCCCCTCGGCGTGAACGCCCGCCTGGACGCCACGGCCGGCGAGCTCGAAATCCTCGACGGGGCGGTGCGGTAACCGGTGGCGACGCCCGCTCTCACGCGGCACCGGTTGCCCGGCTACCTGGGGGACATTCTCGTGGATGTCCGCACCGGCGACCGGGTGCGGCCCCGCCCCGCCGTGCTGGTCTTGCACGGATTCAAGGGGTTCAAGGACTGGGGGATGTTTCCCCCGCTGGCCGAGCGGCTTGCGCGGGCGGGCTTCACCGCCGTCAGCTTCAACCTCAGCGGCAGCGGCGTGGACGACGCCGGGGAATTCACGTTCCCGGAACGATTCGCGCACGCCACCTACAGCGGCGACCTCGGCGACATCGCGCGGGCCGTGGAGGCGGTTGCAAACGGCGCGCTCGGTTTCCCGTCGCCCACCTCGATCGGGTTCCTGGGGCATTCACGTGGTGGAGGCCTGGGTGTGCTGGCCGCCGCGGCGGAGCCTCGCATCCGGGCGCTGGTCACTTGGGCGGCCATCAGCGACGTGCACCGCTACTCCCCCGAGGAAGTCGCGGCGTGGCGGGCGCGGGGTCAGATCGACATCGTGAACACCCGCACGGGCCAGGTGCTGCCGATCCTGACCGACGTCCTGGACGACGTCATCCGACACGGCTCGACGCTGCTCGACATTCGCGCCGCCGGGGCCCGTCTCGAGGCTCCCTGGCTCATCGCGCACGGGGAGTCGGACCTCACCGTCCCCGCCGCCGAAGCCAGGGCGCTGCACGCCGCCGCCGAAGCCACCGCCGAGCTCATGCTCGTGCCGGGTGCCGGGCACACGTTCGAGGCCGTTCATCCATGGCAGGGCCCCACGCCCGCATTCGCCGCCGTGGCGGATGCGTCGGTTGCATGGTTCGGGCGGCACCTGCGTTAGGATCTGAATCCGCGGGCACAATCGCCACGTACCGACTTCGTCTACGACCATCCGATCCCGCCCAAGAGGCCCCATGCGAATCCTTCGATCCGCCCTTGCCGTGCTCACACTGGCCGCCTGCTCGCCGGCCGAGCCGCCCACGCCCCCCGATCCCGAGGCCGTCCGCGCATCGCTGATGGCGGCGGACCAGGCCTTTGCCGCCGCCACGGCGCAGAACGGACTCGAGGGCTGGCTCGCCGCGTACGACAGCGGCGGAATCCAGATGGAGCCCGACGTTCCCTTCACGCCCGGCATTCCCGCCATCCGCGCGGCCATGGCGCCGGCCTTCGCCGACACCACCTTCCGTCTTACATGGCAACCCACGATGGCGTTTGCGAGCGCTGCCGGCGACCTCGGCTACACCCTGGGCACCTGGCAGAGCACGCATTACAACGAGGCGGGGAAGGGGCAGGTCACGACGGGGAAGTACGTGACGATTTGGCGGAAGCAGGCGGACGGGAGCTGGAAGGTCGTCTTCGACGGGGGCAATCCCGACTCGTCGCCACAGCTGACCACCGCACCGTGACCGGATCGGCCATGTCCCGATCGCAGGCAAGCCCGTTCCAGGAGCGGCTGGTGACCCGTCTCGCCGGGCGGGTGCCGATCACGGTCGAGGACCCCCTCCTCGCGCGGGCGGCGGTGGCACTGGTGGTCGTCCCCGATCCCGACGCACTCCTGCTCATCAGACGCGCCGAGCGTGCGGGAGACCCCTGGTCCGGACAGATGGGGCTTCCCGGCGGGCGCAGCGGCCCCGAAGATCCCGGCCTGCTCGAGACCGCGATCCGCGAAACCCGCGAAGAGGTCGGCATTTCGCTGCTGCGCGAGGAGCTGGTCGGGCCGCTCGATGACGTCGCGCCCCGGTCCCCTCACCTGCCACCCCTGATGGTGCGGCCGTTCCTGTTCATCCTGTCCCGTCGGCCGGTCGTCACCCCAAACAGCGAGGTCGCTGAGCACCTCTGGGTTGAATGGAACTCGTTGGTGCATCCCGAGTCGTACCGCCCCCACATCATCCGGCTGGGCGAAACCGTCCGGGAGTTCCCCGCCTACCATGTCAGCCCGATTCCGGTTTGGGGCATGACCGAGCGCATCCTCGCTCCGCTCGTCGCACTCCTTTCTCGCGATTAGCCTCCACCTCTTCTTTGCGGCCTTCGCGCCTTTGCGGTGAACTGCGGCTACCTCAAAGACGCGAAGGCGCCCAAGCCAACCCTCGCCGACCGGAATGGAAGTGGGGTTGCGTTTAGCATTGCAGTAAAACAGATTTAGGCAACCCTAATTCTGGTACCTCCATGCCGCGGCCACCAATCCCAGCAACGCTGACCCGGTCCGTCGAGGACTATCTCAAGGCGATCTACCATCTCTCGCTCGGAGGCACCCCGGCGGGCACCAGCGAGATCGCCAATCTCCTCGACCTCGCACCAGCTTCCGTGACCGGGATGGTCAAGCGACTGTCCGAACAGGGGCTCCTGGAGCACGTGCCCTACAAGGGGGTCGAGCTGACTGCGGGCGGACGTCGGGCGGCCCTCCGTATGGTCCGGCGCCATCGGATCCTCGAGTCGTACCTCGTGGCCTTCCTCGGCTACACCTGGGACGCCGTCCACGAGGAAGCGGAGCGACTGGAACACGCGGTGTCGGATGCGCTGATCGAGCGAATGGCGACGGCGCTGGGCAATCCGAGTGTGGATCCCCACGGCGACCCGATCCCCGCGCCCGACGGGTCGATGGTCGAACTGGTGTACACGCCGCTCTCCGAGGTCCCGATCGGCGAGCGGGTCGAAGTGCGGCGGGTTGAAACGGGACAGGCGGACCGGCTCCGGTTCTTCGCCGATCACGGACTGGTGCCCGGGGCTGCCGTGGTGGTACTCGATCGCCAGCCCTTCGGCGGGCCGATGCGTGTGAGCGCCTCCGGTCGTGAGCAGCTGCTGGGTGCCGAGCTGGCGGGTGTGCTGCTCTGCGCGCGCGCGGAGGCCCGATGAGCGCCAGCGGCCCCCCGATCGAGGAGATGACTGCCGGGTGGCGGCTCGCCCGGACCTCGCCCAGCCTCCCGGAGTCGTTCCGCAGCGTGTCGATTCCGGCCGGGGCGCCGTGGTGGCGGAAGATGCTCGCCTTCGCCGGCCCAGGATACCTCGTGGCCGTCGGCTACATGGACCCCGGCAACTGGGCCACCGACCTCGCGGGCGGGTCGCGATTCGGCTACACGCTGCTCAGCGTGATCCTGCTCTCCAACCTGATGGCCATCCTCCTGCAGGCGCTGGCCCTCCGGCTGGGGATCGCGACCGGACGCGACCTCGCCCAGGCCTGCCGCGATCATTTCTCGCGGCCGGTCAACCTGATGCTCTGGGTGCTCTGCGAAATCGCGATCGCCGCCTGCGACCTCGCCGAGGTCATCGGCTCGGCCATCGCGCTGAACCTGCTTTTCGGGATCCCGCTCCTCTGGGGCGTCTGCATCACCGCCGTGGACGTCCTGCTCATTCTGCTGCTCCAGCACCGCGGCTTCCGGTGGCTCGAGGCGTTCGTGATTGCGCTCGTCGCCACGATCGGCATCTGCTTCGGGATCGAACTGCTGCTGGCGCAGCCGGTCATCGGAGAGGTCATGCGCGGCCTGGTGCCCACGCCGGACATCGTGTTCGATCCCGCCAAGCTGTACATCGCCATCGGCATCCTCGGCGCCACCGTCATGCCGCACAACCTCTACCTGCACAGCTCCATTGTGCAGACCAGGGACTTTGGTCGGTCCGACGCGGGCAAGCGCGAGGCCATCAAGTACGCCACCATTGATTCCACCCTGGCCCTCTTCTTCGCCTTCTTCATCAACGCCGCCATCCTGATCCTGGCGGCGGCCACCTTTCACACGACGGGCAACCAGGGCGTGGCCGACATCGGCGACGCGCACCAGCTGCTGACGCCGCTGCTCGGCACCACCATGGCGAGCGTACTGTTCGCGGTCGCGCTGCTGGCGTCCGGCCAGAACTCCACGATAACCGGGACGCTCGCGGGCCAGATCGTGATGGAGGGATTCCTGAACATCCGGCTGCCGGCGTGGCTCCGTCGGCTGATCACGAGGCTTATCGCGATCATCCCTGCGGTGATCGTGACGGCGGTGGCCGGCGAGCGTGGCACCGGTCAGTTGCTGATCCTGAGCCAGGTGATCCTGAGCATGCAACTGTCGTTCGCCGTGGTGCCGCTCGTGATGTTCACCAGCGAGAAGGCCAAGATGGGAGTGTTCGTGAACCCGCGCTGGTTGCAGGTGCTGGCGTGGACCGTGGCCACCCTCATCGGCTCGCTCAACGCCTGGCTCCTGGTCGAGACCTTTCGCGGATGGCTCTGAGCCTTGTGGCTGCAGCGGGTGTGGCGCTCTGCCTGGCCACGCCCCACAACCTGCAGGGGCAGGCGCCGGCGGCGCCGATTCGCGATAACAGCTTTCTCGTTGAGGAGGCCTACAACCAGGATGGCGGGGTGGTGCAGCACGTCGGCACGTTCGCCATGGGGCGCATGGGCGGGTGGGCGGCGGGCGTCGACGAGGAGTGGCCGCTGGGAGGGATGCGCGATCAGTTGAGCCTGAGCCTGGCCGCCCTCGACGCCAGCGAGGGCACGCGGTTCGGGGACATCGAACTCGGCTACCGACGGCAACTTGTGGGCGGCCCGGAATCACGCTTCCTCGTCGCCCCGCGGCTATCGGCGCTCTGGCTTCAGGCGGAGGATAGTCCCGGTGGGAGCCCGGCAGGGCTCGGTACCCAGGCCGCCGTGCCGATGACCGCCGTGCTGACGTCCTCGCTCGTGACGCACTGGAACCTGAGCGTCACGCTCGGGCCCTTCCGGCCGATCGCGAGCGCAGGGGCGAGCGTGGTCTGGTTGATGACACCGACGGTGAATCTGCTTGTGGAGGGGGTCTGGGTGGGTCAGGACGGGACGCGGCCAATGTATGTCCTCAACCCCGGGGCGCGATTCGCGATCAATGCGGGCGCCTTGCAGGTCGTGCCGGGTTTCTCCTTCCCGATTGCGCTGGCCAAACACGAGGAGACCGATGCCGTCCTCCTCTACCTGAGCTTCGAGCACCCGCTCGGTTCAGCGGGCGCCGAATAACGGAGCCTGCGCCTTTCGCAGGAAGCTCAGAGCCCGAGTCGGAGCACCAGCCCCGCCGTGCCCCACCGATATGCACCCGTCGCCGACAGGTACGCGCTGTTGCTGACCCCGGCGAAGGCCTCGAGTCGGTTCCACCGGGAGAACCACCAGGCCGCGCGGCCCTCGATGTGGCCCTCGAACTCCCAGGACCCGCTGCTGGTGATCTGCTGCACGCCCGCGCCGGCGCTCAGGCGCGTCTCCCAGTCCTCCCCGACGCGTGCGTACCCACCGCGTGCCTCCACTACGGTGAAGCGGTCAGGCGAGAAGTACCCCGGCTCGGTCTCCGCATACCACACCATCCTGGCGAGCCCGCCGACGAAAAAGTGTCGCGGGACCTGCTTCGTCACGGCCAGCACCGCCGAGCCCCGCTGGTTTCCGTCGCTGTACCAGCCTGCGCCGCCGCCCGCGCTGAGGGAGAGGCCGGCGCCCAGGGTGGCATCCACCGTGGCGTCGACGGCGTCGATGTCGATGCCCGCGCCGATCAGGTAGGCGGTCTCCGCGAAGGGGAAGTGGGCGTAGCTCACGCCGACGGCGACCGCCGGTTGGAACCGGTAGGTCGCACCCAGCCGCCCGGTCAGGACGCTCCGCGCCACGCCGGCGTCGGGCCAAAGCCCCTGCACTCCGAACGCGCCGGTCAGCTGCCAGCGATCCTGGGTGTAGGTGGCGCCCCACTCTGCGGTGCCGCGTGCGGCGGTGACCGCCGGCGTGCTGCTCCCCTCGAAGGCACCCACCGACCCGAAGCCCCGTACCCTGTTCGACAGCGGTGTCGTGGCGGAGATGACCTGCCACCACATCACGTTGTCATCCGAGTCGTCACTCCAGCCAAGCGTCAGGTCGGCGGCGGACTGCACCGTTCGCCCGACGCTCGTCTGCACCCGCACCGCCTCCCGGTTGGCCGGAGCGATGGCGACGGCGCTGTCCGCCTCGGCCTGGGCATCGAGCTGCCGGCCAGCGGCCAGATAGACCTGCGCCAGGCCCGATCGCGCGGAAGCGTCGTTTGGTCGGTACGAAAGCGCTCGCTCGTACCCCGCGATCGCCTCGCCCGTTCTGCCATCCCAATAGGCGAGTTGTGCGGTGCCGACCAGCGCGTCGCCGTTCATCGGGTCGCGCTCGAGCACCACGCGATACAGCGAGTCGGCCGCCTGCTCCTCGCCGTCCCACGAGAGGGTGCGGGCCTTTCCGACCAGTCCGTCGAGCCGGTCGGGGTACAGCGCGATGAGGCTGTCCCACTTGGCGATGGCTTCCGGGTAACGCCCGGCCCAGCTGAGCACCTGCGCCTGCATGACGCGCACGTCGGGATCGTCGGGGTCCGCGACGCGCGCCTGTGCGAGGTAGGTCAGCGCGGAATCGAGGTTGCCGTCCCATGCGGCGAGGACGCCGAGCCGGTAGCTCGCCCGGACCGACGCCGGGTCCTGCGTCAGGGCGCGCAGGTACGCCTCGCGAGCCGCACCGTAGCGCCCCTGGTTCCAGGCGGCATCGGCCTCTGCCACCTGTGCCGAGGCGGCGGCCGGAATCAATAGGAACGCCGCGGCCGCCAGGAGCCGACTCCACCAGCTGTTCACGTCAACCCCGGCCGAAGTGGTGAGGGACCGATCATCGTCATCGTGGCGCCCATGTCGCCTGGAGTGAATCGTACACCGGCTTCAGCCGGCTGTGCGACGCCGGGACCTCCCAGGTGGCCCAAGTCCAGAGCGGGAAATCCGCTGCCCGCCACCTTCCGTCCGCCGTGATGGGAAGAGTCGCGATGGGCGTCCCCGGGAGGCGCTTGTCGTACACGACCACCCCCATCCGGAACCCGTCGGTCACCGCAGTGCCGAATTCGCCCTCCAACTGGTCACTCCGGTCGAAGAGGACGGTTCGGCTCGAGGGATCGGTCACGTTCAGGAGCCCCCATGGAAGCCGGATCTCGATCAGCCCCGCCGACGGATCGGTGTACCAGTCGGCGAGGGAGCTCCCGGCGGATGTCCCGAACCTCAGCACGCCCCGGTCGTAGCCCTGGGCGGGGAAGAAGGTGCCATCGCGCCCAAACCGCGCACGGTTGGTGATCACGAACATCGGGTCGAAGCGGCCGTCGGTCTCCACTCCGATCGTCGCGGGTCGCCGGTAGAATCGGCCGAAGTCGTCGCCCTGCAGGATGGAGGCCTGCCCGGCATACGGATTGTAGGCGGGGACGATTCGGAGCATCGCGTCCGACGGGCTCCGCAAGTCCAGGAGAAGCTCGAAGCCGATCTCGCTCCGCAGCATCGCGCCGGGGAGGGTGAACTGCCCCGCTCCCGGGCGGTAGGTGTCGATCGCCACGAGAATCCCCAGCGAGTCCCAATCGATCGGGCCTGCCGGCACTTCGAGCGCCAGATACAGGTACCCCTCGTCGCTGCCGGCACGGAGCCCCCTCACCGGCCCGCCGCCGGCCCGCACGAGCTCGAGCGCGCGCCAGCGCGCGGGGTCCCCTCCAAGCGTCGGCCGGGCTCCGGCCTCACCGGGGTACTGCCCGAGGATGCCATAGTTCTGCTCGGCGTCCATCGCATTCAGCCAGAGCCGGTTCCGCTCCCCCGGCTGCTCGAAGTCGATGACGATCCAGTTCTTCTTGAACCACTCGTCCATCCAGGCAAAGATGATGGCACCCGCGGCGCCGCTCTCGCGGATGTCCCTCGTCAGGCGCGCATCGATGGCGGCCATCGCCACCTCGTCGTGTCCGCCGTGGTCCCATCCCTGGGGCTGCCGGTGCGCGTTGCCCCGGCTCGACGGGACGCCGTATTCCGAAATGACGAACGGGATGCCGGCATGATGCCGGCGGAGGTCGCTGAGGTAGCCGAAGTAGTTCGAGGGGCCCTCGCTCGAGCGTGCCTGGCGGTAACCGGGGTCGTACAGGAGGAAGTCCGGGTAGTACGGGTAGGCGTGGTAACTCGCGAACCATCCCGCCGGGTTCGAGGCAGTCGGCCGCACCAGGTTGGCATCCAGTCCGATGGCATCGTTCTCGTACTCGAGCTTCTGGCCAACGATCGGGCGTCCGCTCCGGCGGCGCCACGCCCGTTCCTCTGATGTATTCGATTCCGTCGGATGGTGCAGGGGGTCGAGCGTCGGCCAGTTGGTGAAGGCGATGGGACGCAGCGCGTTCCAGCGATCCGCCTCGTAGGCGAGGAGGTAGTCGCACTGCTCCGCCATCCAGGCGTCCATGGCGGGCGCCGCATCGGTGGCCAGGTAGCGGCCGGCGTACCGGACGGCGCCGGGGTGCAGCGAGTCGTAGGCCTTGACCGCGAAGGGTTCCCACTCGCGCCCGATGATGTACGCCGCTGTCCACCGCGATACGTCCGCATCGTACCGGCCCGAGGCGTGGCCGGGTCGGGATGGCAGTTCGAGCGAGCCGTGGACCAGGTCCACCACGTGCCGCATCTCGGACCGAAAGGCGTCCTTCCACGCCGGATCGTCGAAGTCATGCTCGGGAGGCAACTCGGTCCAGACACCCTGCACCAGCCAGAGCGCCTGGCGCGGATTCGTCAGGTTCCACGCGCGGAGGGCCCGGTAGAAAGCCGGCGGGAGAATGGTGTACACCCGGACCACGTTCGCGTTCATGGCGGACAGCGTGTCGAGCCAGCCCGCGTACGTGGCGGAGTCCTTCGGGAATTCGGAGGGGAACTTCCCCGGCAGCGCCACGCCGAGGTTCACGCCCTGCATGTAGAAGGGGACCCAGCGCCCCATCGCGTCCCGCACCTCGAAGCCCGTCCCAACGGTCCGCGACACGAGCGTGAGGGTGTCCGGCCGCCGCTGCAAGTCGAGCGGCGGGCGGTCCCAGTCGGGCGCGGCGTCGGTGAGCAGGGCGCGCAGGTCCTGCCGCTCCGGCGCCAGCGCGATCGCCCGGCGTGCGGCCCGCTCGGTCGCCGCGGCGTCGCCGCGCCGCCAGGCCGATCTGGCCGTCCCTTCCCATGCGTCGACGAGCGACGAGTCGCGGGCCAGCGCCGCCGCGAAGAGGGAGTCTGCCGTGGTCAGTCGCCCGCGGCGCAGTTCCACGAATCCGAGGCCGATCGCGCCGCCGGGCGAGCCGCAGCGGGCCAGCGGGTCGAACCGCGCCGCCGCCGCGTCGAGCGAGTCCGCTCGATATGCGCGCCAGCCCGCATCGAGGAGGGCTGCAGCTCCCGCGGGGCAGCGCCCCTGGGCGGAAGCCGGCGCCACGACGAGGGCCAGCGCGAGCGCCACGAGGGTGCAGCCCCCGCTGAGGAGTGATAGATTCGAACGCATGGAGATGACCCCAATGTCGGACCCCGTGACGCCGGCGGCAAGCACCGCAGCCGATACCGCCGGGCTGGGCCGCACCCTCGTCGATGCCTTTGGCAAGGGCTGGGCCAAGGGTGACGTCCCGCTGCTCATGTCGGTCTTCAGCGACGATGCGGTCTTCATCGAGACGCCGTTCGCCCAGCCGCGGAAGGGCAAGGAGGCCATCCTGAACTACTGGCGGGATGTCCCGGTGCACCAGGCCGAGGTCACCTTCACCAGCGGCGAGGTCTTCACCGTGGGCCCTTGGTTCTCCGCCGAATACAAGGTCACCTTCCGGCGCAGGCGTACCGGGGAGTGGGTCGAGGCGCGCGGGGCGATGTTCTGCGAAACGGCCGGCGGCAAGATCTCTGAACTCCGGATGTACTGGCACCGGTGGGCGGGGGGACGGGAGGGCTGAGATCCGTCCACTCGCCCGGACGGAGGCAGTCTCTGCTCGGTTCCTAACTTGTTGCAATACAACGCGTTTAATCTTGGCACGACCCTCGCTGTTGGCGTTAGGGATCGCAGACGGACTCACCGAGAGCCCGGCCGGTACTGCCAGGAGGACACATGCTCACCACCCTGCTCGCGTCAATTGCGGTTGCGGCGTCCTTTGCCGACGGGCCGCCTCCTCCGATCACCGTTTCGCTCAGCGACGGCGGCCAGTATAGCCGCGGCGAGTACGCGCAGGTGCAGTTCCGGGCCGCCGCCGACGGATACGTTCTCCTCCTCCGGGCCGACCAGGACGGGCGCATCCGCGTCATGTTTCCCCTCGATCCAGGCGACGACAATTTCATCCGTGGCGGGAAGACCTACAAGGTCGTCGGCCGT
>Ga0209507_1001617_pt1 | contig 17289 bp, 12 predicted proteins | sample AD_UKC028_MetaG_FD_184414 | JGI IMG/M metagenome (GOLD analysis project Ga0209507, IMG submission 184414) | Active sludge microbial communities of municipal wastewater-treating anaerobic digesters from USA - AD_UKC028_MetaG (SPAdes) (version 2) | ecosystem: Engineered > Bioreactor > Anaerobic >...
GATGGCTTATACGATGTTTATATTTGGAACGGTTCGGGCTGGACCTTGGCCATGACCGGACTTGCCGTGAATACTTTTTTTGACTTTGGACAAGCGGGCGTTTCCAAATTCCAGATCAGAGGAATCGAAACCTCGGCGGAATTAAATCCCTTTGACATCACTGCTTTCGTGACAGGATTGATGTTCGTAGGGAATGGTGACTTCACCGGAACCATGCAGGCGATAATCGCCGACACAAGCGTACCGGAACCAGGCACATTTTTGATGTTGGGCGTGGGTCTGTTTGGCATCAGAATTTTTCGGCGAAAACGCATCGTTTGAATTGGTTCGCTCACCTCTGGCGCACAAAAATATATAGTAATGTCATATTCGCGGCTGGCTTCAATTCGCCCAGACCATAGACACCACGCTAATTCAGCCGACCAGGTAACAGTTGACAGTGTGCGTCGCTGAGACCCCGGTACTTTCCGGATAGCGCTGCCGGCAGACATCCATGGCCTGCGGGCAGCGTGGGTGGAAATGGCAGCCGGCCGGCGGATTGGCCGGCGACGGCGTTTCACCGGGCAGGCGGATCGCCGCCGAAGGCGCATCCAGCCGCGGCACCGGCACCGCCGACAGTAGCGCCTGCGTATAGGGATGCTTCGGTGAACGCAGCACCTCCTGCGCACTGCCCCGCTCGACGATGCGCCCGAGGTACATCACCGCGACATCGTTGGCCAGATACTCGACCACCGCGAAGTTGTGGGTAATGAACAGATAGGCGACGCCGAGTTCTTCCTGTAGTTTCTTGAGCAAGTTGAGGATTTGCGCCTGCACCGACACGTCGAGGGCGGAAGTCGGTTCGTCGCAGATCAGCAGTTCCGGCTGCACGGCGAGGGCGCGGGCGATGGCGATGCGCTGGCGCTGGCCGCCGGAAAATTCGTGCGGATAGCGGCCGGCGGCTTCGTCCGGCAGGCCGACCTGCTTGAGCAAGGCCGCCACTGCACTGCACTGCGCGGCGCCGTCGCTTTCCAGACCGAGCGCCGCCATGCCTTCGGCAATGATTTCGCCGACCCGCAGGCGCGGGTTGAGCGAGGCGAACGGATCCTGGAAAACCATTTGCATGTGGCGGCGGGCGGCCCGCAGGCGCTTGCCCTGCACGCCGACCAGTTCGCTGCCGCCGAGGCGGACGCTGCCGGCGGTCGGCTTGACGAGTTGCAGCAGCGCCTTGCCGACCGTCGTCTTGCCGCAGCCGGATTCGCCGACCAAGGCCAGCGTGCGCCCGGCGGAAATGGCCAGCGAAACGCCGTCGACCGCAAGCACCTGGCCGACCGTCCGTTGCAGGATGCCGCGGCGGATCGGGAAATGGACTTTCAGATCGACCACGTCGAGGAACGACGTCATCTCGGGCATGAGATGGCCGAGGCCCATGCGCGGGGTATGGTCGGCAACCGCGGTGGCACCGCCTGTCCAGTGGCAGCGCAAGCTGTGGCTGGCGGCCACGCCGCGCCAGTCCGGCGAACTTTCGCGGCAGACCGGTATCACGTGCGAACAGCGGTCAGCGAAGCGGCAGCCGGCCGGCATCGCGGCCAGCGATGGCACCTGGCCGGGAATCGTGGTCAGCGCCATGCCGCGCCGCGAGACTTCCGGCAGGGCCGCGAACAGCGCCTGCGTGTAGGGATGTTGCGGGCGGGTGAAGAATTCCTCGCGGTCGGCGACTTCGACCAGTTCGCCGGCGTACATGACGCCGATGCGGTGCGCCATTTTGGCGACGACGCCGAGATCGTGGGTGATCAGCAGCATGCCCATGCCGCGCTCGCGCTGCAGTTGTGCCAGCAGGTCGAGAATCTGCGCCTGGACGGTGACGTCGAGCGCCGTCGTCGGTTCGTCGGCGATCAGCAGGTCAGGCTCGCCGGCCAGCGCGATGGCGATCATCACGCGCTGCTTCATGCCGCCGGAAAACTGGAAGGGATATTCGTCGAGCCGCCGTTCGGGGTCGGCGATACCGACCTGGCGCAGCAGTTCCAGCATGCGCTGGCGGGCCGGCTCGCCGCGCAGGTCGCAATGGCGGTCGAGCACTTCGCCGATCTGCACGCCGACGGTGAGCACCGGGTTGAGGCTGGTCGCCGGCTCCTGGAAGATCATCGCGATGCGGGCGCCGCGCACCTGGCGCATGTCAGCTTCGGCCAGGGTCAGCAATTCCTCGCCTTCCAGCTTGATGCTGCCGCCGGTGATGCGTCCGGCGGCCGGCAGCAGGCGCATGATGCCCTGCGCCGTCGCCGATTTTCCGCAGCCGGATTCGCCGAGCAGCGCGAAGGTTTCGCCTTTGGAAATGGCAAAGGAAATGCCGTCGACCGCAGCAAGCGTCTTTTTACCGGCGGCGAAGCCGAGCCGCAGCTTGGTGACTTCGAGCATCAGGCGGCCCTCGGGTCGAATGCGTCGCGCACCGCGTCGGCGAACAGATTGGCGGCCAGCACGAGGATGAACATGGTGGTGAAGGCCGCCGCCAGCGACCACCAGACGACCGGCTCGCGGCCCAGTTCCATGCGCGCGCTGTTGATCATGGTGCCGAAACTGATCATGGTCGGGTCGACGCCGATGCCGACGTAGGAAAGCACGGCTTCGGCCAGCACCAGCCCGGAAAAATCCATGACCAGCGCGATGATCACGATGTGCATCAGGTTGGGCAGGATGTGGCGGACGACGATGCGCCAGCTCGACACGCCGAAGGCCTGCGCCGCCTGGATGTATTCGAGTTCGCGCAGCTTGAGCGTCTCGCCGCGCAGCAGCCGGCAGAGGCCCGTCCAGCTCGTGATGCCGAGGATGAAGCAGAGGGCGAGCAAGCGCAGGTCGGCGCGTTCGGCGGCGGTCGAGAACCATTGCGGATGGGTGTCGATGACCACCTGCATCATCAGCACGGCGGCGGCGATCAGCAGCACGCCGGGAATCGAGTTGAGCACGGTGTAGACGTACTGGATCAGGTCGTCGATCCAGCCGCGAAAATAACCGGCAACGATGCCGAGCAAGACCGCCATCGGCAGCATCACCAGCGTCGTGACGAGGCCGATAATCAGCCCGGTGCGCACGCTTTTCAGCACCTGATAGAGCACGTCCTGCCCGACCTTGTCGGTGCCGAAGACGTGGTATTGACCGGCAAGCCAGAACAGCGGGACGACGATTAGCAGCATGATGCCTAATGTGACCAAAACGGCGTTCCACGCAAAAACCGTTTCGCCGCGCCAGATTTTTTGCCATCCCGAGGCGTCGACCGCAACCGTATCGCCGCGCCCGACCAGCGCCGACGCTGCTGCCGCCAGCGCCAGCCAGCCGAGCAAGGCCAGCACGCCGACGCGGAATGCCGTCATCCCGGCATCGGCTGCAACATCCCCCTCGCGCTCGCCGAGATGGCTGCCGCCGTGTTTCAGGCGCGGGTAGTCGCGCAGCGTTTCGCCACCCGGCAGGTCAATCGTTTCCTTGGCGTAGAGGCGGGTGGCGAAGGGTTCGGAATAGGTTTTCTCGTTGCGCAGGCGCAGCGGCGCCGCCAGCACGTCAAGCACCGACAGCACCTCGATGGCGTAGCTGGCCTTCTGCCCCGGCTTGCCTTCGAGTTGCAGACGGAAATGCAGCGAATCGAGCAGGCCGATGGCGATGAAGGCGAGCAGCACCGTCGCCGACGCCATGCCGACCCGGTTGGCGCCGACCCGCCGCCAGGCAGCGAGCAGCGGCGGCGTCTTCGCCACCAGCACGCCGACGCCGATGCCGGCCGCCACCAGCAGCCAGATCAGCATGTCCGACCAGAGGACGACGATCTGGAAGCCGGTCATTCGAAGCGGATCCGCGGGTCGACCACGGTGTAGGAAATATCGGTCAGGATCAGGCCGACGATGTAGAGCACCGAGCCGATGAAGACCATCGAGCGCACGACGGCGAAATCCTGCGCATTGATCGCGTCGATGGTGTAGCTGCCGAGGCCGGGCACGCCGAAGAAGGATTCAGTCAGCAGCGAGCCCATGAAGAGCAGCGGGATGACGACGACGACGCCGGTCAGGATCGGGATCAGCGCGTTGCGCAACACGTGGCGGAAGAAGACGACGGTTTCCGGCAGCCCCTTGGCGCGCGCGGTGCGCACGTAATCCTTGTTCACTTCTTCGAGGAAGATGGTGCGATACCAGCGGGTAGAAGAACCGATGCCGGAAATGACGCCGATAAAGACCGGCAGCAGCAGGAAACGCCAGGCGTCGATGCCGTCGGCGTAGCCGGAAATCGGCACCAGACGCCAGACCTTACTGATCAGGAACTGGCCGCCGATGATGTAGAACAAGCCGGAAATCGACATCGCCGCCACACAGAGCACGACGCCCCAGAAATCGAAGGCGGTGGCGCGGAAGAAGGCCAGCGTCAGGGCGAAAGTCACCGTCACGAACAAACCGAGGATGAAAGTCGGCAGTGCGATGGCCAGCGACGGCCCCATGCGCGCGGCAATTTCGCGGGCGATGTCGCGGCCGTCCTCGGCGCTGCCGAAATCGCCGACGAACATGCGCGCCGATTTCTGGAAGAAGATGGTGTCGGTTACGGTCGACAGCCCTTTGGCACCCGAATTGATCAGCAGCGGCCGGTCGTAGCCACGCTCGACCTTCCATTTCTCGATTGCCTCCGGCGTCACGCGCTTGACACCCAGTTGCATGCGCGCCATGTCGTCCGGCGTGTTGACGACGAAAAACAGCGCGAAGGTGAGCAGGTTCACCCCGATCAGGATCGGGATGGCATACAGCAGGCGGCGAACGATGTAGGCGAGCACAGGCGGATTATGCCAAGAGCCGGCGCAGGATGAACACAAACAGCGCAACAATCGCCAGCGCCCAGGCCAGCACCGCGTAGTCGGAGCGTAGCGGCGGCTCGCCGGGCATGCGCGGATCGCGCAACTCGGCCGGGAACGGCCGCGGCGGCACCGGGATGATCCGCTGCTGTGCCGGGTCGGGCGGCACGCGCGCGGCGTATTCGCGGCTCGAATCGACAGGCCAGTCGCCCCAGGCCCGGCTCGACGGGAACTGGGGAACGCGGATCAGCATGATCTCCTGCACATCGTCAGCCAGCAGGCGCTCGAAATCGCTCAACGTGCGTTGGCTTTGCCCGCTCGCCAGTCGCAACAGATCGGCCGCGATTTCCTCGAAGGCGGCGGCCGGGTAGAGCCGCGTCCGGTCTTCGGTCAGGTAGTCGAACACCGCCTTGCCCTTCTTCAGACTGCGCGCCTTGAACGCCGTCAGCGGCAGCGCCGGAATCGCCTTCAGCCAGCTTTCCGGCCCGCGTTCGAGTATGCGCCAGCCCAGCGTGCGCAACGTCGTCACGCTGATGCCGGCACAGTTGGCGCGGGCGTGCTGATAGGCGAACTGGTGGCGGTAGAAGTGGTTGTAGACGCGCCCGAAAGCCGACTGCAGGTAGTTCGGCACTCGCGCATCCTTGAGCGTCGCCACCAACATGTACGACGGCCGGTACCAGGCCTGGCCGCTGTTGAGGTCGCCGAGGTAATTGTCGAGCGGTACCGGAGCGGCGATGATGCCCTTCTCGCTCTCGGCGTCCAGCGTATAGAAATTATTCACCAGCAGGTCGTCGATCACGCCTTCGCTGCCGACCTGCCCGGTCATCAGCGCGAAATGACCGCCGTGCGCTTCGTCGTCGTCGCCCTGGGCGCCGTTGAGCATCAGCCCGATGAGTGGCTGCCCAGCCTGCACCGCCGGCGCGCCGGGCCGGCGCCAGACGGAATCGACGGCGAACGGGCTGCGCGCCCCGCCCTGTGGCTGCGCCCGTACCCAATCACGAATCGCCGCCGGACCCGGCGCCAACGCGACGCTTGCTGGCACCGGCGGCAATCGGAAATCCTGCGGCCAGAAGGTGCGGGCAATGAAAGTGTCGCCAATTTGATTTCCGCGTATTTTCAGGCGTCGACCGCAGCAGAAGGCAATGCTACTCGCGTCGAACCACGACCCGTTGAGCGGCAGTTTCGCCACCAGTTGCAGGGCCAGTTCGCCGTGCGCCGTTTTGACCTTCGTTCCGCCCGGATCGAGAACGGTATCGCGCTCGACCAGCGGCGAACCGACCCAGACCAGCGGGGGATAAGCCGGCACGCCGCCCGGCGGGTTCGTTTCGGCCCACGCCGCCAGATCCTGCGTCATCGTCAGGTCGCGCGCGAACCCGGCCAGTGGCAGGCCCGGCTTCGGCACGGCGATCATCTCGTCGCGGAAGTACCACATGGCTTGCGGCAACGCAGCCTGATCGGCCGAGCGGTCGGTACCAATCACGAAATTGTCGGAGGGCAGCAAGCCAAAGGCATCCATGGACGGATTCTGCCCGAAACCGACCTATCGCTTACGTTGCATTTTCAGGACGCGCGGCCTCGTAGCCTTCCGGGTTTCCCGCTTGCCAGCGCCAGGCGTCACGGCACATGGCATCGAGATCGTATTCAGCACGCCACCCGAGCAATTCGCCGGCGAGTGCCGGATCGGCGTAACAGGCGGCGACGTCGCCCGGCCGGCGCGGCTTGATGCGATAGGCGACGCGCTGGCCGCTGGCCTTTTCGAAGGCGGCGACCACTTCCAGAACGCTGTAGCCGCGCCCGGTGCCGAGATTGACGGTCAGCATGCCGGCGGATCGTTCGAGTGCTGCCAAGGCCGCCAGATGCCCGCGCGCCAGGTCGACAACGTGGATGTAGTCGCGCACGCCGGTGCCATCCGGCGTCGGGTAGTCGTCGCCGAACACCCCGAGTTCCGCCCGGCGCCCGATCGCGACCTGGCTGACGTAGGGCATCAGGTTGTTGGGCGTTCCCCGCGGATCCTCGCCGATCAGGCCGCTGCGATGCGCGCCGACCGGGTTGAAGTAGCGCAGCAGGACGATGCGCCAGGCGGGATCGCCAGCGGCGAAGTCACGCAGCATCTCCTCGATGTGCAGTTTCGTGCGCCCGTAGGGGTTGGTCGCCTGCAACGGGAAATCCTCGCGGATCGGCACCGCATGCGGGTCGCCATAGACCGTCGCTGACGAACTGAAGACCATCTGGCGAACGCCGGCCGCAGCCATCGCCTCGCACAGCCGCAGCGAGCCCAGCACGTTGTTGTCGTAATAGCGCATCGGCTCGGCGACCGATTCACCCACCGCCTTGAGGCCGGCGAAATGGATCACCGATTCGATGGAAAATTCCCTGAAGGTTGCGGTCAACGCCCCGGGATCGCGAATATCACCCTCGACGAAACGCGGGCGAATCCCGGTGATGGCCTCGATGCGTTCGAGCACGCGGATGGAACTGTTTGCCAGGTTGTCGAAAATCACCAGGTCGCGGCCGGCCTGCAGCAGTTCGACGACCGTGTGCGAACCGATATAGCCGGTGCCGCCGGTAACCAGAATCATCGTCAGTTCCGCCCGTAGGTATCTTCGAAGCGGACAATGTCGTCCTCGCCGAGGTAGCTTCCCGACTGCACCTCGATCATTTCGAGCGGCACGATGCCGGGGTTGGCAAGGCGATGGGTGACGCCGAGCGGAATGTAGGTCGACTGGTTTTCCGAGACCAGGAAAATTTCCTCCCCCTTCGTCACCTTCGCCGTGCCGCTGACGACAATCCAGTGTTCAGCGCGGTGATGGTGCATCTGCAGCGACAGCGAAGCGCCCGGCTTGACGCAGATGCGCTTGACCTGAAAGCGCGCCCCGGCATCGACGCCGTCGTACCAGCCCCAAGGCCGGAACACCTTGCGATGCCATTGCACCACGCTGCGCTGCTCGGCCTTCAGGCGCTCGACGATCTTCTTCACGTCCTGCGTCGCATCGTGGTGGGCGACGAGCACCGCATCGTCGGTCTCGACGACGACCAGATTGCTGACGCCGACGCAGGCGACCAGCCGCCCTTCGGAAATGGCCAGGGTGTCGCTGCAGGATTCGAGCAGGACATCGCCGCGCGCGGCATTGCCGCGCTCGCACTTTGGCAGCACCTTCCACAGCGCATCCCAGGCGCCGACGTCCGACCAGCCGGCGGACAGCGGGATAACGGCACTCGCCGGCAAGCCGCCCTGCCCGGTGGTCAGGCGTTCCATCACCGCATAATCGATCGAATCGGCGGGACAAGCAGCGAAGACTTCGCGGGCGACGCGCACGAAATCACCGTCCGTGCTGCCTTCTGCCAAGGCCTGCCGGCAAGCGGCAAGGATATCCGGGCGGCAGGCCTCCAGCGCCGCCAACCACACCGAGGCGCGCATTACGAACAAACCACTATTCCACAGGTACTCGCCGGAATCGACGTAGGTCTCGGCCACTTCCCGCTTGGGCTTCTCGACGAAGCGGGCCAGCCGGAAAGCCTCGGTCTCGCCGGCCAGCGGCGCACCTTTCTGGATGTAGCCGTAACCAGTTTCCGGACAATCCGGCGTGATCCCGAAGGTGACTGCCAGCCCGGTCTCGGCCAGACGCGCCGCCTTGACGACCGCGGCCTGGAACGCCGCTGCGTCCAGAATCACGTGATCGGCCGGCATCACCACCAGCACGGGGTCGGCCCCGCCCTGGGAGGCGAACAGGGCCGCCAGTGTCAGCGCTGGGGCGGTATTGCGCCCGACCGGTTCGAGAATGATCTTGCCGCACTTGCCGAGCAGGCGAATCTGTTCAGCCACGACGAAGCGATGTTCCTCATTGCAGACCAGCAAGGGATCGCCCAGCGTAGGAATGCCGTCCATTCGGGCCACCGTCGCCTGCAGCATCGACTGGTCATCGACCAGCGGCAACAATTGCTTGGGATACTTCTCGCGCGAAAGCGGCCACAGACGGGTACCGGAGCCACCGGAAAGGACAACTGGAATAATTGATGTCATCGTAGTAAGCGGGGAATGTCTATCTTTAGAATTCTAATCGCAGATCAGCCTGCGAAAGATACAAAAAGCCAGCTCAATGTCAGCTTGCCATTGCCTATTGGTGCAGGACGGCCAAAATCTGTCGTGCCGACTGATGTCGACGAATCGTCAATCCGGTAACATCTGGAGTCCTGCCTTGGCCAGTGGCGGAGCTGAAGATGCAGAAACAAAAAGGCCAGCACTTGATGGCTGGCCTTAAATAAATCTAACTCATTGTTTTTCTGGCGGAGAGGGTGGGATTCGAACCCACGGTACCTTGCAGTACGCCTGATTTCGAATCAGGTACATTCGACCACTCTGCCACCTCTCCGGAGCGGCCAAGATAATAGCACAAATCAGGAATGCGCTGTTTAAAAATCCTTCTGATCACCCTGTTTTCCTTGCTGTCCGCTTGCGGTAAGCAACTGCCACAGTTGCCGCACCGCGCCCTGCCCTTTCCGACACCGGCACAGCACGATTTGATCGTCCTTATCAGCAACGGCCCGCTAACTTACTACGCCGATGACAAGGGGGCGATCCTCGGCATTGAGCATGACCTGGTCGAGGCCTTTGCCCAGGAACTCGGTGTCGGCGTCAAATACCTGGTGGTGTCACCGCAGGAAATCGAATCCTCACTACAGGCCGGCAAGGCGCACCTCGCCGTCGCCTGGCTACCACTTCCCGCCGACAATACCCAAAAAGCGACGCCGGCGATCCTGCAAAGCACCGATGTGCTGATCCAGCACGAAGCATCGCTGCCGCTCAACGACCGCAACGAACTGCGCGGGAGAACCGTTCATGCCCTGAGCGGCTCTCGTCAACTGGCGACGTTGCTTGCCCTGCAGAAGGAAATTCCCGATCTGCAGGTCGTCGAATACAAGGACGGGGATTTCTTCGGGCTGCTCGAAATGCTCGGCAAGCGACAGGCCGACCTGATCGCCATCGATTCGATGCTGGTCCAGATTGCCGCGCAGTTCGTACCATCCCTGCAGGCAACGCTGGAACTCGGCGAGAGCCATCCCGTCGTCTGGTGGCTGGGCAGCAAACCCAACGCCGAGTTGCTGGCCCGGGCCAGCGCTTTCGTCGACAGGGCTCAGCGCGACGGCACGCTGGCGAAACTGGAGGACCGGTATTTCGGCCACGTGCGGCGCCTGAAGCAGGCGGATATCGTGGCCTTCCTGGGCAAGATCGAAACCGTGCTGCCCAAGTTGCGCAAGCATTTCGTCGCCGCGCAGTCGATCACCGGCATCGACTGGCGCCTGATTGCCGCCATTGCCTACCACGAGTCGCAGTGGGATCCGGAGGCGACCAGCCCGACCGGCGTGCGCGGCATCATGATGCTGACTGCGGAAACCGCCGACCGCCTCGGCGTCGGCAACCGCCTCGATGTCCGCGAGAGCATCCTCGGCGGCGCCCGCTACATCAATATCCTCAAGGATCTGCAGGCGGATGACGTCGCCGAACCGGATCGCACCTGGCTGGCGCTCGCCTCGTACAACATCGGCCCCGGCCATTTCAACGCGGCACGAACCCTGGCCAGGCAGATTGGGGCAGACCCGACGGCGTGGTACGAAATGAAGCGCGTCCTGCCGCTGCTGGCCCAGCCGAAGTATTACGAGCGGCTGAAATCGGGTCGCGCGCGTGGCGGCGAGGCGGTGCTTCTGGTCGAGAACATCCGCAGCTACTATGACATCCTCGTTCGCAACCAGCCGCAGGAATCCATCTCGCCGCGTGTCGAACCGATGATCGGCATGCCGGGCAACGGACCAGGCCTCAAACTCAAGCGCTGATTTTCTGGCTATGGCCGCGCCTTCAGCGCTTAACGCGCGCTGCGCACGGTTAGCCTGCGCCGAAAAATCAGCACTTTGGCTCGATTTTTTCCAGCCCGCCCATGTACGGTCGCAGCACAGCGGGAATTGTCACGCTGCCGTCGGCGTTCTGGAAGTTTTCCAGAATCGCCACCAGGGTGCGGCCGACGGCCAGGCCGGAACCGTTCAGCGTATGCACCAGTTCAGTCTTGTTCTTATCGTTGCGGAAACGGGCCTGCATGCGGCGAGCCTGGAAGGCGCCGAAGTTGGAGCAGGACGAGATTTCGCGGTAGGTATTCTGCGCCGGTAGCCAGACTTCGAGGTCGTAAGTCTTGGCGGCGGAAAAACCCATGTCGCCGGAGCACAGTGCCATGCGACGATAGGGCAACTCCAGCTTTTCGAGGATGATTTCGGCCTGACGGGTCAGTTCTTCATGTGCTGCGGTCGACTGCTCCGGATGCACGATTTGCACCAACTCGACCTTGTCGAACTGGTGCTGACGGATCATGCCACGCACGTCGCGGCCGCCGGAACCAGCCTCGGAACGGAAGCATGGCGTATGGCAGACAAACTTCAGCGGCAGCGCTTCGGCGGCGAGGATTTCATCGCGCACGATGTTGGTCACCGGCACTTCGGCGGTCGGGATCAAGTAGAGCGGGTCTTGCTCGCCACGCAGCACCTTGAACAGGTCTTCCTCGAACTTGGGCAGTTGGCCGGTACCATGCAGGCTGGCGGCATTGACCAGATACGGCACATAGACTTCGGTATAACCATGCTCGGAGGTGTGAGTGTCGAGCATGAACTGGGCGAGCGCGCGGTGCAGGCGGGCGACACCACCCTTGAGCAGCGAAAAGCGGGAACCGGAAATCTTGGCAGCCGTGGCGAAATCGAGCAAGCCAAGCGTCTCGCCGACATCGGTATGGTCCTTGACCGCAAAATCGAATATGCGCGGCGTACCCCAGCGCTTGATCTCGACGTTGGCGGTTTCATCGCTGCCAACCGGCACCGACTCATCGGGAATATTCGGCAGTCCGGCGAGGATGGCGTTGAACTTTTCCAGCAACTCGGCCAGACGGGCTTCCGAAGCCTTCAACTCATCGCCCAGCGCACCCACCTGCGCCATCACCTCGGCAGCATCCTTGCCCTGCCCCTTGAGCATGCCGATCTGCTTGGACAGCGAATTGCGCTGCGCCTGCAAGTCCTGCGTGCGCGTCTGTAGCGTCTTGCGCTCGGTTTCCAGCGCCGTGAATTCGGAAAAGTCGATCGGCTTGCCACGCTTGGCCAGGCCGGCGGCAACAGCGTCGAGATTGGAGCGGAGTTGTTGGATGTCGAGCATGATTTTTCCTGTTTTTGAGGGGTCGACCGCAACAGGCAGTCCACCTCGAAAACTGGAGATTATACGCGACGCAACAAGCCCCCCAGAAAGCCTCCGAACTTGTAGAGGAAGCGAACGGCATCAGGTCTTTCATTGCCGCAAGCGAAGCACTCGATTACCTTCCCGTTCCTTTTTTCGCGACGCGGCTCACCGTTGAATAATGCACGCCGAAATGTTCTGCAATCTGGGCCTGGGTGTAATCGCCACTGGCAAACGCGGCGCGGATGGCATCGTCGCGTTCATGAAACCTGGCTGCGTAGTCGGCCAGCGGTTTTGCTGGAGGCCGCCGTTGCATGCGGGGAATTTCCTTGCTCTGAGACTGACCTGGAAGGCCGGCCTGGGCTGCCTCGATGAATTCCCGGCTGCCCAGGTAAATTTGCCCGCTCAATTCTTCCCAAATACTGGGCAAGCCAATCCCGGCACGAACAAAATCCTCATAGGCTTTGCGTGCCTGAATGTCATCTTCTGAAAACTGCCGTAATAGCCACAGGGTTTCTAGCCATTCCGCCGACGGCGCCTGCCCCATCATGGCCTGCCATGAACTCCAGGGCCATTCTCCAGGCAACGGCACCATGCCGGCCCTGACCGGGTTGAGCACGACATAGCGGGACAACTCGACAAGATAGGCGTCACGCTCAACGAGAATGGCTTTGTAGCGCCCCTGAAAAACATGGCCGACGCGTCGATGGGTACGGTTGATGTACTGCGTATACACGCCGTTCAACTGCCGCATTCCCTGCGCCAGATTGGCCTCGGGCGTTTCCACAACCAGATGATAGTGATTGGTCATCTGACACCAGGCATGGCAGCGCCAATTGAAGCGCTGACATACCTCGGCGAGAATCGTCAGCCATTGTTGCCGGTCTGCATCCGAAAAATAAATAGCCTCCCGGCGATCTCCCCGAGAAGTCACATGATACAAACCGCCGGCCAACTCAATACGCAATGGTCTGGACATGGCAGTTAGCGTAGGTTGGGTAGTGCGTTAATGCAAGACCTGACCCCTCAGCGGACTAAGACCTGACCCCTCAGCGGACTATAATTACGAACCAAGCTTTGAAAAAACTGATCCCCCGCATTCTGATTGCGCCCAAGAACACCCGCAGCATTATCTGCATATCGATCGCCTGCTTGGCCCAAAGTATCCCAGGCCTCCATATATTTTCCTTGCTGCCAGAGGTCACGAGCTGCACTTACCGCAGATGGCGGAATGTTGCTCGGAATAGAATTTTGGTTAGCCATAAAACCCCCTTAAAATATACACAGTTAATTAATTTGCAATGCTTCTTGATGAAATTGATCCAGCAGCCTCCGAACCTCATTATCCATTTCCGGCCACTGATCCAGTTTTGATAGTGCAAACGTGTAGTGCAGCATGAAACGATCCATATAGCTGGCCGTCACGCTACAAGATGGAAAGCGCCTTGATACTGAGTCAGCGGTATCACAGATAATCTGAACGAGGTCACGCCTAGGAGAGTCAGAACTCATATAAACATCCTGCCCCGATGCGCTATCTAGATAATGATACATTTGAGGCAAATATTCATTTTTCGGCAAACCAACTAATCTTGGTGCTGTATATTTAAAGTAATATGGCCAATCCGGCCTCTCACGGTGGGTAAGATAAACCTGAACCTTCCTTCCCCATCCTGGCTTTCTAAACTCGTCAGAGTTTATTTCGTTATATGGCTCCATCCCGGGAGCCAACGCAACGAATCGCAACGAATCTGCCTCTTTGCGCTTTTGAGGAGATGTCTTTTCTTTCTCGCTAAAAATTGGCCAATGCCCTCCATTAGACTCATAAACATTGTAATAATAATTCAATGGTATATTAAAATTGACACCATCAATCGTTACATATAATTTATGAGATTTCAGTTCGGAATACGGCATGTTTCTATATTCAACCTTTTCACAAGCAAGCACCATGTACGATATAGTGGCTATTATAAGTATTGATAGTTTTGACATTGTTACGCACCCGAAAATCTAGTCTGGCCATAATACAAATTTCCCACAGTTTTTTAGCAAATTTAATTGTGCCAATTTAGAATTTAATTTTTTTCAATAATTATCGACAAACAACTTCTCTGAGTCCGATTCTTGGTAAAAAAATGGTCAATTTGCCCTTGAGCTTGTTGCTCGTTGAGCGTTATTGAAGTCAGGATCACTGGTTTTTCTGCTGCCCACCCAAATCTGCTCCCCATCAAGATTTTTCTTCCTCCAGCACTTCCATCTGCCGGTTGGTGTTATTTCCAAGCTCTATCACCTCATCCACCGCCAGTCCCCGTGGAATCTGGTGGGTGATAAACAGCATGGTGACTTTGCCTTTTAGCTTGTTGATCGTCCTGGCAAAGTGCTCCGCAGTCTGCTGATCGAGATTCGAAACCGCCTCATCGAAAATCAGTATCTTCGGTCGTTTCAGTAGCGCCCGGGCAATAGCAATCCTCTGCTTCTGCCCCCCCGACAGCCCGGTGCCTCTTTCCCCGATCTCCGTCTGATACCCCTCATTCAGCTTCTCGATCACCTCATGAATCTCCGCCGCCTTGCACGCCTGGATCACATCCTCGAAACTGGCATGCGGATGCGCCATGACCAGATTGTCGTAGAGCGTGCCGGAGAAGAGCACGGTTTCCTGCGGCACCACGCCGAAGGTGGTGCGCAGTTCATTGGCCGCCAGATGCCGGATGTCCTTCCCGTCCAGATTGATCTGCCCTTCGTTCGGCTGGTAGAAGCCGAGCAGCAGTTTTGCCAGCGTGCTCTTGCCAGAACCCGAGGGGCCCATCAGCACCGTCAGGTGGCCGGGTTTCAGCGTCAGGCTGAGGTTGCGGTAGAGCCAGGGATGATGTTCTGAGTAGCGGAAGGCGAGATGGTTGAGATCGATTCTGCCCGGCCCTTGGTTCTCCCGGCTCGGGGTCAGGGTATGCGGCTCCTGCGGCATGTCGAGAATGTCGCCCAGGCGCTTGACGGCGATGTTGGCCTGCTGGAATTCCTGCCATAGACCGACAAGTCTGAGCAGCGGCTGGCTCATGCGGCTGGCGAACATCTGGAAGGCGACCAGCATGCCGACCGTAAAACCGTCGTTCTGCATGACCAGCAGCGCACCGACGATCAGGATGGCCAGGGTCATGACCTGTTCCAGCCCGTTGGCGATGACGTTGTAGGTGTTGCCGACCTGCTTGGTGGAGAAACCGGCGGCGAGGTACTGGGCGCGGTAGTCGCCGTACTTGCGGTCGATGTCGGGTTCCATCTGTAGGGATTTCACCGTCGCCATGCCCGAGACGTACTCGGTGAGAAAGGACTGGTTGCGGGCACCGAGCATGAACTGCTGGTTGAGGCGGTCGCGGAAGACTGGGGCGGCGAAGGCGCCGGTGTGCATCAGGCGCCACTTTGGGCGTCGCCTGCGGTCGACCGGGAAAAACGCCGAAAAATCCCGGCCAGCAGTCGGGCAAACAGGCGGATGGCCAGCACGGCCAGCACCATGAAGATCGCGAGCAGCACCAGAAAGACCACCGGCGAGGCCAGCATCGCCCACAGGCCGCCGAGCACCATGCCCTCTTCGCCGAACGAGGCGATCCAGTTCGAGAACGGCTCCGGCGAGGTGTTGATTGCCAGCCGGCTGCCGGCTTTGGCGAAGTGGGTACCGGCGGTGATCGTGCCACCGATCAGCCCGGCCGCCACCATCCACGCCGGATCGACGTCGCCCAGCGCAAAGGCCGCCAGCAGCGCCCCGGCGGGAATGCGGATGAAGGTCTGAAAGCCGTCCCACATCGAATCGAAAGCCGGCACCTTGTCGGCGATTAGTTCGGCGAAGGCCATGATGCCGGCGACGCCGATGACCAATGGGTGCTGCAGGACCGCCAGCGTGGACGGCAGTTGCAGATAGCCGAAATGCGCCAGCACCCCGGCCAGAAATACCACCAGATAGAGGCGCAGGCCGCTGGCCCAGGCGAGGCCGGCGGAAAGCGCGATGGTCTGCGCCATGTCCATTATTTCTTCGCCTTGCGGTCCAGTTCGCGCAAGTGCGCCAGCTTCTCGCCGATCTTGCCTTCCAGCCCGCGCGGGGTCGGCTGATACCAGCCCGGCTCGGCCATGCCGTCCGGCAGGTAGGTTTCACCGGCGGCATAGGCTTCCGGCTCGTCGTGCGCGTAGCGGTAGGCCTTGCCGTAGCCGAGTTCCTTCATCAGCTTGGTCGGCGCGTTGCGCAGATGCACCGGCACCGGCTGCGAGCCAGCCTTGCTGACAAAGGCGCGCGCCGCGTTCCAGGCGTTGTAGCCGGCATTCGACTTGGCGGTGACCGCCAGATAGATCACCGCCTGCCCGAGCGCCAGTTCGCCCTCCGGCGAACCGAGCCGCTCGTAGGTTGCGGCGGCGTCGTTGGCGATCTGCATGGCGCGCGGGTCGGCCAGGCCGATGTCTTCCCAGGCCATGCGCACGATGCGCCGCGCCAGGTAACGCGGGTCGGCGCCGCCGTCGAGCATGCGGGTCAGCCAGTAGAGCGCGGCATCGGGGTGCGAACCGCGCACCGACTTGTGCAGCGCCGAAATCTGGTCGTAGAAAGCATCGCCGCCCTTGTCGAAACGGCGCAGGCTCTGCGCCACCGTTTCTTCGACAAATTGACCGTCGACCGCAACAATGCCTGCCGTATGTGCGGCGGTACGCATCTGTTCGAGCAGATTCAGCAGGCGGCGGGCATCGCCGTCGGCGAGCCCGACCAGCCGCTCGCGAGCCGCCGCATCGAAGCTCAGGTCAGCCAGCGCCCGTTCGCAGGCGCGGTCGAATAGTTGCCCCATTTCCGCCTCGTCGAGCGGCTTCAGCACATAGACCGAAGCCCGTGAGAGCAGCGCGGAATTGACCTCGAAAGACGGATTCTCCGTCGTCGCGCCGATGAAGGTCAGCAGACCGGATTCGACGAAGGGCAGGAAACCGTCCTGCTGCGCCTTGTTGAAACGGTGGATTTCATCGACGAAGAGGATCGTCCGCCGGCCCTGCCCGCGCCACATTTCGGCCTGCGCCACGGCTTCGCGCACTTCCTTGATGCCGGAAAAAACCGCTGACAGCGCGATGAACTCGCACTGGAACTGCGTCGCCATCATGCGCGCCAGCGTCGTCTTGCCGACCCCGGGCGGCCCCCACAGGATCATCGAATGCGGCTGCCCGGATTCGAACGCCAGGCGCAGCGGCTTGCCCGGCCCAAGCAGATGCTGCTGGCCGATCACTTCGTCCGGCATTTGCGGACGTAGTTGCTCGGCGAGCGGGGCGTGCCGGT
>Ga0209507_1001627_pt1 | contig 17217 bp, 24 predicted proteins | sample AD_UKC028_MetaG_FD_184414 | JGI IMG/M metagenome (GOLD analysis project Ga0209507, IMG submission 184414) | Active sludge microbial communities of municipal wastewater-treating anaerobic digesters from USA - AD_UKC028_MetaG (SPAdes) (version 2) | ecosystem: Engineered > Bioreactor > Anaerobic >...
CGCATCAACGCCCTGCGTCAGCACCGGGAATGCCACCGAAAATTCTTCTGTAACGATGTCCGAAACAGTGCGAATAATTGCTTTTGGCGGATACCATGCTGAACCGCCTGTCCATCCCTGCAGAATCCTGCGCACGGTGAATGCCCACGGCTTCAGGTAGGGGTTGTTCGCCGTAACCTGGCCGCCGCGCCAGACGGCGGAGAGGATGCCGCGAAACGCCGGGATCGCCGCACCGAGCTTCGACTGCAGGTAGCTGTTCTCGACCTGCGTCGATTCGCCCATGAGCACGTCGAGCTGGCCGGCGACCCCGCCTTCGCGCTTGTCGCCACCGAAGAGTTCAGGCGCATAGATTGCCACCGCACCGCTGGCATCCTGATGCCCGACCCAGGCCACGCGCTCGCCGACCACCACCTTCTGCACAGCATCGACCGGCCCGTGGCACAGGCCGAAGTGCAGGCCGAGGTGGTAGCGGTAGCCGACGGTGACTGATTTCTTGCTACCCATGCGCGGCCTCCCCTTCAGCGAGTGCGATGGCGCGCTCAGCCATGGCGTTGTCGCGCTGGCGCAGCACCTCGGCGGCGATGCCGTGCTTCACGAAATCGGCCCAATCCAGCCCCTCGCGGGCGAACCACGCGCGCAGGCCGCGATTGCAGTAACCCAGCTCGCGGCAGTGGCGGTGCGTGACGATGGTCATTTCTTGCCGCCCTTTTCCTTGATCGCGGTCGTACGCAGGTCGCCGTACCAGAGCACGTTCGCGCCCGTGAGCGTGACCGTGCCGAAGACGACCGGGATCGGGCGCCCCTGCTCGGCGACCGGGATGTCGAAGTCTTCTAGCGCCGCCGGCTTGGGCTTGGGCGGCTTCGGCGCCAGGGCGGCGCTGACGAAGTAGGAAACGACGAGGATGAGTAGCTGAAAGACGAAGGTCATGGCCGTGGCTCAATAGATGGCGACGCCGTTGAACGGGTTTTTGTCCGGGTAGTAGGGCTGGCCGCCGTAGTTGAGACGGTTCGCGAACTTGCCGTCGCAGGTGGCCAGGCTGTGGTCGCAGCCTGGATAGAGATTGACCGAGGCGCTGGCCGCCAGGCCGGGGACCGGGAAGCCGATGGTGACCACGGCGCCGGCCTGCGAGCGGATGGCGCGGCGCTCGAAGACGCCGGAGATCTTCTCCCATTCCAGGTAGCCACCGGCGAAGTAGCCGTCGGCATAGCCGGACAACGTGCTCATGGTGATCGTGGTTCCGCTGACCGTGGCCACCGTGCGCACCACCTTGAAATCGTCCCTGTCCAACCCGCAGCCGGGGCCATAGATTGGGTGCGTGCACCCCTTCTGGTACAGCCGGCGCAGGCCAGTGCGCTTGAGCGAGGTATAGACGCTCTCGCAATGGATTTCGGCAGCGGCGTTGTTCATGGTGATATTGAGGACGCGGCCCATCCACATCGTGATCGCCTCACCATCACTCGCATGCAGCCGGCGCAGGGTGACGGCGACCACCGTTTCAGGTGGCATGACGGAAAATAGGTCAAGGATCGGCAGGCCTCTGGCGCAGGTAATGTCCAGCGCCAGACGTGCCGTTTCGCTGGTTGCCTCAACAGCCCCCCGCGCAATTGGAACTGCGGTATAGGTGTTTCCTCCATAGACCACATCGCCGTCGCTGCTGGTGTAGCGGTAGGCGGTCGTGCCATTCATGAATTCGTAGAGTTCGACTGGGTGACCGGATTGTGCCGATGCTTCGATAACGGCATAGGTCATGGCACCGGCACCTCGATACACGGAACAGCAACGGCCAATCCTTCGCATGGGCGGTGCAGCAGTTCGATACGGTCAGAATCAAACCGTGAGCAGCGCAGGTATGAAATTCGACCGACCGCAGCCGCAACAACGGCAACGCCTAGCGCACTATCAATCGTCAGGTCAAATGTCGGGCGACCGCTTACCGAAGGGCCGGCGGAAACCGATGTAACGCGCCTGAAGTACGGACCAGATGGAACGATGATTTCAATGTCGAACGCGCTACGCCCAAGCGTCGTTGCACCCATTGGCGTAAATACGCGAACGGTAGTTGCCGCCGCCCCAATATCAGCAGCGCACACCAGGTCTTTTTGTCGCGTCGAATGCCAGAAAGCCAGCCAGCGCCCGTATCGACTCGCCACCCATGCGCGCAACGCCTGAATCTCAGCCTGCGTAAAGACGTGCCATCGCATCATAAATTTGTTGTCCGGGTTGCTGCGGGTGGCAGATGTTGAAACCAGCCCCGTGCCGTTATCAAAAACTTCCAGCGGCCAGACGATGTTTTCCGACAATGTGCCGCGATTGGTCACAGTTGCGGAAATCGGCAGAACGTCATGACTTCGGTATTGGGCATAGGTGCTTGCTGCATAGGTATCGACAGCCGGAGATTCAAACGTAATTGATGCGGTTTGCAGATGCCCAGGCATCCTTGTCATATCCAGCGAGGCGGATTGGATTGCGTTATCGACCCGGTAAATCGTTGTTGTTCGTGCCGTGGAGACATATTCCAGAACCAAGGCCGTCGGCGATACGCTTTCAATGACACAAACCTCATTAGCCAGCATGCCACTCCACAGCACAACGGAAGCGCCCGCCGACAGCCCTAGCCCGGTCGTATCCATCGTGATCGAAACGGACGCACCTGCGGAGACACTTCCTGAATAAATGCGCCTGATCCAATCCGGGACATAAAACCCATCGGCGCCGCGCATGATGGCCCGTGCCGCTGCTTGGCCTTCGTCGTCAAACAGGTGGTTTAAACTCCACGAGCGACGCGGCCTTTCACGCAATCGAAACCTTTGTTCGCCGGCATATGCCTGAAGAACGTCGGTTTTCCACTCAAGCGCCTCGATGACTTCATCAATCGGCGGGAAAGGCCACAGGTTCATGCCATCGCCTGACGGAATGCGCCAGCGTTGCGCTGCACGGCGTTCATGATGACTTTTTCACCCGCCGAACTACCGAGGTAGTTCTCGATTACCGAGTTATCGAAGGCATTGACGATGCGGATATTCTGCTGCGATGCCTGCCCGCCTCTGGACATTCCACGTTGCTGCTCTTTGGTTAGCACCAATTCGCCAGGTTTTAGAATGGCCGGCACTTCGTCGCCGACCAGCCCGCCGCTGTGATAGCGCCTCGCATTCAGGAATAAGTCGGGCGATACCGAACGAGAAAACGATGCGCTGCTTCCGCTAGACGTGACAGGCCCGCCATCATGGAAACCGAACGCCTTGATGGCAGAGCTAAACAATCCGCCAATCACCCCGCTATCGCCCGACTTTCCACCGGAGATAATGTCGCCGAACATCTTCTTCATAATGCCAGCGGCCAGCGCTTCAGCAGCCATCCGTTGCATCGTCTGCGCGAACTTGTACGCCATCTTGTCGGCGCCTTCGGCGAACGGGTCAAACAGGAAATCAGCAAAGGCCGACTGCATGTTCTTCGCTGCTGACTTGGTGAATTCGTCTAGCTCATTGGTTGTTTCAACGGATTTGTTTTTCAAGCCGTCGAGTTTGTCCTGGGCAGCAAACACGGCACGCGCATAGACATCCCAACTGATCGCGCCTTCGTCTAAAAGGCCGTTCAGTTTGACGATCTGAGCGGCTAGGTCTTCTTCAGGCGTGCGCATGGATTCGGTAATGCGCTTTCCTTCTTCCATTGCCTTTGAATGTTCGCGGAATTTCTCGGCGGCCTGCTCTGCTGCGCGGGCTGATTCAAACTGTGCCAGCGCAGTTTGTCGCCACGCTTCCGGCATGTTCGCCCATTGCGGCGACGCCATCAGGTCGTAAAGCTTTGCTTGGCTTCCCGTAAGTTCAAGCGTTGCCTTTTGTGCCGATGACGTAATGTCGGCGAAACCCTTCATTGCCTGCTCATAGGCTTTAGCTTCTTCAGACTCTTTTGCCGTAACCGATCGTCCGCCGCCTGATTTCTTTACAGATGTTCCGATACTTGAACCAGATGATTTTGGTTTGCTGGTCGGCAAACCTTCAGACAACGCGCCTAGATCGTTGTTGAATCTGTTCCGATTGAGAACACGCTGCTCTGCCCTATCAAGTTCTCCGCGTGCCTGCGCTGCATCTTCCTTGCGCATCTGGCGAATCTGGTTTGCAGCCGAGAAATTCAGAGATAGAAGCGCCTGCGTATGAGCGGCAAATGCACCCATTTCCTGACCTAGCTGAACCAGCACAAACTTGACGTTCATGCCGAGAATGGCGACCGTTTCAAATACCGTTTTCAGGCCATTCTGTGCCGATGCCAATACGCCAGTTTCGCGTGCTGCATCGCTGCTTGCTGAATTCATCGCATTGAGCAACGAAATCATGTCAGCAATGGCGCCGGTCGCCAATTTGACGCTATCGAATATCAGACCTCCGGCATTGTTATTGTTGATCGTGCGGAACAGTTCGTCCCACGAATCGCCTAGATTTGAGATGGCCCCATCAAGCGTCTTGGCGCGTTCAGACATCGCGCCGGCAAAGTTGTTGTTGCCAATATCGGTCAGGTATTTGCTGATTTCTTCGGCGCTATTCTTTACCGTCGTCGTGACGCCTTGGAACGTCAGAGAAATATCGTCGCCGTTCTTCTTCGCCTTGATGCCAAATTCTTTCAGTCGCTCAAACTCGCCAGTAGAAGCATCGGCAACCGCTTCGATCATCTGATTCAGCGACTTACCCATTGCCGAGGCGGTATTGCCGAACGAAACCAGAGATGGCTTTGACGCATCAAGGCCAAGCGTTTTCAGCTTGATGAATGCCTGGGTGACTTCGGTCAGTGAAAACGGGGTTTCAGCCGCAAATGACTTGATCCATTGCAGTTCGTTTTCTGCTTTGGCAGACGATCCTGTGATAGTAATCAGTGCTGAATTTAGTACGTCGAATTCGCGCTGAACGGAAACGAGTTTCCCGGCGAATTGAGCGATAGAGAAGCCGGCGAATAGCCCGCCAGCTACCTTTGACAGCGACGCGAAAGCCGCCGACATGCTGCCTGCGTTTTTCTCTGTGCTATTGGCTTCCCGGTTGAACTTGTCGAGTTCAGTGGTTGCCTTGCGGATACCAGACGCAGCATCCTGCGACCCGGTAGCTATTTTCTGGAAAGACGAATTGTTGCCAAGTTTTCCAAGCGCACCAGAAGCGTTCTCGGATTCCTTGGCGATCTTGCCGAGTGATTGCGCAGCAGGATCGAGCGACTTGAACGCCTGGCCGGCACCTTTGGCCTTGTCGCCCATTGCCCGCATTTGCGCATTGACGCGATCAATCGCCGATGCCATTCCACCAGTTGATTGCTCGGCTGAACCGGCAGAATTGGCGAGTTTTTGCAGGTCGGACGCGGCTTGCTGTACGCCAGAGGTTTTTACCTCAATCCCTAGCGTCGTAATGTTCTCAGCCATCATTTATCCTTGTGCATTTCTCGCAGGGCTTCGTCTTCCATGACACGGAATCCTTCAAACGCCCACTGCCTATCGTCGATATTGAGCAAGTCCATTACCGCCGGAAGCGCCGAGTAATCCATGCCGTAAGCGCCTGAGTAGCCGACGCGCCACTGGGTTCGCATCGCATCAAACAGGCGCAATACGGGCATGTTCTCCGGCCAGACATCAACGCTATCCGCTTCCCCGAAATCCGAACGCTTCAAGCCGACCGCAGCGAGTTCCGCGTCAGTCGGCTGGTCTTCGTTGAGCTTTCGGGAAAGCGCCCTCAGTTTCCCAAGCGGGCGTCGATCAGTTCCGCCATGTAGCAGTTGAAGATTGCATGGGCAGAGGCCGGATAGTTTTGCAGCAACTCGGCAACTGAATCCTTGGACAAGTCAGAATCGGCTTTCCATGATTCGACCAGTTCAAGGATGCAATCGACATCGGATTTATCCTTTGCCGACGCTTCCTCGAAGAACGCCTTAACTTCGTCCTTACGCTTGTGGCGAAAGACCACTGGCAATTCCTGAACTTCGCCACCCGGCGCACGGATTTTGACCGTGGCCGGGAAGGTCGGATTAGCCTTGATTTTGAACATCAGTAGCGCACCGGCTCGGCCAGGAACGAGAACGTACATTCGCACGCCATGATTTCATTGATGGACATGGATGGCGTCTTGTTCAGCGAGATATACGCGTTGTAAAGCAGTACGGAGCCATCCGGCAGCGTGGCCTTCACAGCACGTTGCAGGCGGTCATCATTGGCTTCAGACAGTGCGATATAACCCGGCTGCGTGGCATCGTCAGCAATGGAAAGCGTCAGGCCGCCAGCAGATTTTACGGTCGGGATACGCTTCTCGGCATCGGATTCTAGGAACTGGTAAGTAACGAACTGCTGTTCGCCGCCGTCAGTCTGCGAGGAAAGCACCTGCGCGACTTGTGTCCAGGTGGTGATTTCGCGCACGGTGCCAGTGCCGGAACCGGACGGATAGATCGAAGTCAGGGTGGTATCAATGCCGAGCAACGGCACATCATTAGTGGCAACGGTGCCAGCCTTGACGATCTTGTTGGTCAGGCGCGACCAGCCAGAAGTTACTTCGAAGAATTCGCCGGTTGCGATCCCGTGCGAAACTTCAAGCGTAGCAACGCCAGGATCGGCATTGGTGACAGCCGACATAGATTTTGAAGCACCGTAGGCGGTAGCGATGGCAAACGTAGTGCCGTTTGGCAGTTTCACACTGCCGAGCAAGCCAAAGCCCATCAGCAGTTCTTTGTTCTCTGCTGCGAACGTCGCAACGTCAAAGCCGGCGGCCTGCGCAACGCCACAAGCAAGGATGGAAAGCGCAGCAAGCGCGATCATTTGGAGCGGTTTCGATTTCATGGTTTTCTCTTTCAAAGGACGAAAAAAAAGCCGCTTACGCGACTCGATTGCGCCCTTGCGGGCATGACACAAAAAAACCAGCACTAGGCTGGTTCAGTTTGTTCTAGATGGTGCAACCTTCGTGACGCTTTCGCTTTTCAACTAGGTATGCTTCGTGTGCTTCTTTCGGGCAGTCAAATATTCCTATGTAACTGCATTTACCATTCTTCTGTATTCGTGCAACGTATCTTCCTTGGGTATGAAGATATACGCCAAGGAATCCAGTTTTGTTATCTTTTCTTGCGTGACGCATGTTTTGCAGGTTTGTACTTCTATCAACTTCCCGCAAATTAGCCAGCCTGTTGTCACTCTTGTTTCCGTTGATATGGTCAATATCAAGTTCAGGCCATGAGCCATGAACGTATAGCCAAACTACACGGTGAGCCAGATAACGCTTTGAATCGAACGATACGCGGCAATAGCCTTTAGAATTTCCAGATGTGATAAGGAAATCTGCTCTGTCGCCTATCTTGTGTCTTTGTGCGGTTCGTATCTTGCGAGTGAAAATCCCTGTTTCAGGATTGTAATTCAACAACTCGCGTACTCGTTCCGCTATAATTTCGTCAGCCATGATGACTCCGCTAAGTCTAACTGGTTAGGGTTGGGATGGTGTTAGACGCACCTTCCCTGCCCGATCATATTACCACATCAAATCGTGTCGCATCGGTACGGAATCGACACCTTGACAACATATCGTCCGGGTTCGTATTCCCCGACTTTCGGCGAGGCATGGCCGACTAGGCGAATGGTCAATCCCCCGCTTGATAGCGAGAGATTGTTCGGAAACTGCGCAGCGATGGCTTCGACGATGGTTGCCACGGCGCCCGTGCCGACGTTCTCGACACCGACTACATCAATCTGGAATATCCCGGCATACAGCACATGCAGCCCGGCTAAATCCTTGCTGCCGCGATTGGCCGGCATGTACCATGCGCGGAGATAGGTTGTTGCCGGCTGGCTGATCGGCACGTTCTGATATTGCACCGTGAGCGATTGCGTGGCCGCCCATGTCGCTAGTCTGCTCTCAAGCGCGGCGCGGATGGTTTTGTCAGACATAGCCGTGAGCGTTCATGCGAGCGATAGACACGCGAACCATGCCAACAGGCGCCTGCCCTGAGTGGCCTTCTTCAAGTGCTTGTGCGTATTCAAGTGAGTTGCATAGAAATATGCTTTGCCCGTTTAGCGTATAGCTCATAACAACGGCATTGACCTTTGCTTTTGCAATGCTTCCAGATGCGTCTGTTTCGTCAGTGGTTGAAAGGTCAGGCGAACCGATAGAACAATTCCAGTTCCTTCTGAAATGTCCGCCGATATAACCGTCTGCCGGGCTTTTTGCCTTGGTTGTTCCTGCTGCCTTCCTTGCCTCCCATTCGATTACGCTTTTCCACGATGGCGGGTGGGCAACTGGAGACATTTCAATCACGCCGTTAAATAGATCAATGGCGATATGACGCACGGCCAGTTCGGCCTTGTCTTTCGCCTTCTCGATAGCCTTGCTCAGATCAAGCGCGAATGTCATTTGCGCACCTGGACTTCGTATAACACCGCAACGCCAGCCGGCGCGGTGACTGTCACGGGCGGGACAAGTTGCCAAGTATCTGCACCGATAACCAACTGGTCGCCGTCTTTCGGTTCTGAGATGCCAAGCGGAGACATCAATACGAGCTTATCACCAATGCGTACCTTCGTACCGTCAATCAGTTTCTTGTCGAAATCGACAACGCAGCCATGCCCTGATTGATCGGTGTAGGTAACGACGCTTGCCCCGGTTTCAGGATCATAGGCGGCGCCAGCGGATACCTTCAGCGTGACGGATTGCCCGAACTCGGTAATGAGTTCGTCGGCAGTGGTCGCCATGTCGCTGTAGAAGGTCATCGTTCTAACTCATCAATGCGCGCGTGAAATTCATCACGCAGCTTTCCAAATCCTGTATGTGCGTATTTAATTTTATTCCATCCGTTCATCTTATTCGGCTTACACATAAGGCAGCCTGAACGGCGATTCTTTGGACGCCCTCGCTTATGATTCATGCGCGAACCACAGCGACGCCACCGAGGCCGGTAGTCAATTGCTTCAGAAGTGCATCCACATTGGCAAATCGCTTCTGCCCAGCAGTAGATATTGGCTCAGTAACCTTCGTGATTGGCCCAACCGTCACGCGAGTGACTACGGATGATTCCACATCGGAGAACAGGCTTTCAGTCAAAGCATTTACCGCCAGTTCAACAGTCGCAGAACGTAGGCGCGTCATGAGCGGGTCAAGTTCCCAATCCCACATCTGACGCGGGAATTCAAGGGCTTGATACTGGTATGACTTGGCGGAGCGGAAATTGTAGGTCGTGTCGATATACTGAGTAGCGTTGCGCAATGCGGCCTCTTTTACGGAATCAGCGCCAGTCCAAGCAGTCAGGCCGTGGGCGGTCGCGTAGTTGTCGGCAAACGATACAGTGACATACGATTCACTGTCATCTCGGCCAGTGCCATCTTCCGTGATAAGGCTCATTCTTCAACCTTCTCTTTCGGCTTGCGGCCACGTTTCGGCTTTTCCGGTTCTGCGCACTGCTCAAACAGCACATGCTTTTCAGGATCAAAGTCAGACTCGTTTATTTCAACGAATCCGCCGTATTCCTCATTAGCCGGCCAAACAATGCGTACAACAGGAACAGCAGACATTTATCTATCCTCGGAAATGGGCGGAGCCGAAACCCCGCCCGTACTTCATTAGGCGCCGATGAGCAGGCCGCAATGACGCGGTGCAATAACCTTTGCGCCCCACGCCAAATTGACCTCATAGCGAACCTGACGTTTCTGTTTGTAAATCACGAATTCATACGTGATCCCAGAGACAGGATCAGTCACGAGCATGACATCATCGGCGGCGTCACCTTCTTCCGGCATGGCCGGTGCGCGGGTAGCCAGTTGAATCGCCGAACGCTGGAAGTACATGTTGCGGTCGGTCGCAGCAATGACGGTGATTGCCTTGGTTGCCGCAGACATGGCGACCTTGATTCCAGGCTCTTGGATAACCAGCGTTCCACCAGTGCCGGAAACAGCAGTCTTGACGACATACTGATTCGTATCGCCGGCAAAGGTGATGATGTCACCAGCCAGCAATGCGACGGCAGCAGCCGACAGGGTGAAACTGGTCGAACCGACAGCGTAGCCAGTGGCATCCACGGTAGCGGTGACGGTGCCTACGGTAACGGCCTTCTTCACTGCGTTCGAGTAGTGAATATCAAGACCTTCAACGCGACCGAGCGAACCTTCACGAAGCATGGAATCGGTGCCGGATTCATTGACCTTGAATAGCACCGACTGAACGCCCCGCAGGCGGGCGACGTTGGTTGAAGACAGGACGATGTGACGGTCGGACTGCGGAGCGCCGTTTTCATCAAGGATGCGTTGCGCTTCGGCAAAGTCGGTCAGCACGCCAGCGGAGCTAAACGGCGTGCCGTTGTAGGTGCCATACGCACGCGAGGCTTCGACATGCAGTGCGGCCAGGTCGGCTTCGACTTCGTTGGTCAGGGTACGGATGGCCTGAGCGATACGGTCACGATTGATCGTCTGCAAGGTGCCGGCGCTATTCAGGGCGACGGTTTCCTCGCCGGTGATACCGAACGGAACAGACTTGGCCTTGGAGATTGTCATCTGCACGTTGTTGATCGTCTGCGCCGGGGTGTCGGCAGCATACGCGGCAGCGGTCAGGTTTTCCGAAGACATCGCACCAACAACCGGAGAAATGACGGACTGGCCGACAGCGGCGCGAGCGGCTTGCGAATCGCGGGCAACCGCAGGAATGAAGCCGACAGCTTCACGCGAAACAACGTCCATAGCCTCGTAAATCGAGGGGATCAGGCTGGTAAGGGTAAGAGCGGCCATTTGTGTAACTCCTTTTAATCAGTAATCAGTGCGCGGCCTTCCTTCATGTCCTTTGCAAAACTAGCCCTTTCACCGGGCATCATTTGCTCGAACTGCTGGCGCGTGCGTGTTTGTTTTCCACCGCCTCCGGTTCCACTTCCCTGCGCACCGCCGCCAGAGGCGCCGGAGCTTTTCAGGATGTGTTCCTTATACGGGTACTGCTCAATGAGTGTTTCGAGTGCTTCGTCGAAGTCGGCGAGTTCGCCAGGGCGTGCGCGTGAAAAAATCTTGTTACCTGACGCATCGTAGGCAACCGTCTTGTCGCCTTCGATCTTGAACGCCTGACCGAAACGCGCTTGCACCATGTCAGCAGGAATGGCGAGCTTTTCGGCGATCATCTTGGACCGGGCAAATGCCCCGCCAACCTTTTCACCGTAGAGCGCCTGTTCCAACGTCTTGGACTTGCCGTTCGCTTCGTCAAGCTGCGCCTGGAAAGCCTTGGTGATTTCACCCTTGACCTTTTCCACCTCGCCCGCGTCAATCAGTTTCTTGTGGTCGAGATTTGAAACGGTTTCGAGCGCCTTCAAAGCTGCTACAGGATCGGCGATGCCGTCAAACGACTTCAGCGACTTCTCAGCGGCTTCTGCCCGTTCGCGGTGTTGCTTTGCCTCGGCATTGAGCCGGGAAATTGTTGCGACTGTCGAAACGGCATCGAACGCCACTTCTTTTCCGTCGTCATGCACAAATACCGGCTTGCCATCCTGAACAACTACGTTGCCCTTGTCGTCTAGCTTCAACTTCATGAAACACTCCCAGGCCATCCGGCCATTGATAGCTCATCCGAGCCAAGCACCCATTCACCATCCGGCAATAGGCAAACAAAAAGCCCCGGACCAGTTAAGGTTCGAGGCTTCGGTAATCTTTGACGCAAAAAAGCCAGCTCTAGGCTGGCCTTGGTAATCTTCCCCGTCTTTCCGGGGCGCCATCAATCAAGTGATTGCCATTTATTCAGACGGCTGGGGCAATTCCACGAGACTCTTTAGAGTTTCAGGCATTAATCCATCATCAGTCGTGGTTGCCGTCTCCAGATGCCGGTGCTTGATTGAATTTCCGGCCAACGATCTGTAAATCTTTGGGCGAACGAATCCGCCGCGTCAGTATCCTAGCATTGTGTTATGCGGAATGCAACTACCACGTTGTCACATTCCCTTGGCTCAGACAAAACACGCAGCACCTTTGCTTAACAGGCTTCGTCCCGGCAATGACATTAGCCGGCCCTATATTGACCATGATCCATGTGTTCGATTTGCAGATCGGGCAGCGCGGCGAGACAGACGACAGGCGAACGCGCTTCGGCTTGTCTGGTTCGGCATTGTCGGCGACTACTTTAAGCATTTTAATTATGCAACATACCAAGGCCGACCAGACAGAATACATTCTGTGTCGTCAATGCGTTGCGCCTGCGCTTGCAGTGTTTTACGCAATTGATCTGGCATTTGGTTAAGCGTCTGCCAGTTCTTTTCTTGTTTGCAACCGTCGCATTTAAGCGCGCCGTTTCCTAAGCAAAAATGAGCAATTCCAATCTCACTCATTGCGGCCTTTCATCTTCGTCAAAAGTCATGTTTTCCGGGTGCGGCACGTCATCATGCACAATAACTCCTAGTTCATCTGATACTAAGTATCTTTCGCACACAACACACCAATAACCATCTTCAGTCATAGCCCGGCCTTCCTGAAGTATTCCGCGTCACGTTTCCGCAGTTCGTCCAATGTCAAACGGTCGCCCGCCTTATTGACGAAGCGATCAACCGGCATGCCTTCGCGGAATAGTTTAGCTCGCGTCGGCCCTAGAACCTTATCCTGAAAGGTTGAATCCTTGCCTTTCAGCCATTCATTATAGGTCATGCTTGCAGGAACTTGGCCGTCCATGCTGGAGCGTGAACCTTCTGGCAATTCCTTTAGGTCAATGTTCAATTCCCGGAAGGACTTAAGCACAAAAGTCGTCGTTGAACGACAGTTAAAATGAGCCGGAGGACGCGGGCCAGAATCGACAGGATAAACTTTTGAATCCCTGGAAATACAAACGTCGGATGTTTTTCCGTCAAGTGTACTCAACCACTTTACGCCTTTGACCAGATCATCATTGGCTTCTGCGAACTTCTGCCGAGTATGGTTCGCCGTGTGACTGACCGCCGTCCGCACGATGGTTTCGGCATTACGGCGCGTGATTTCCAGTATCCCATCCTGATACTGCCGAGCCTTGGTCCCTCTGATGCGCTGCACCATCTCTTGTATCGTCTGACCTTCCACATAGCCGATTCTGATAGCGTCCCGAATCTTCGCGGCTTTCTCGGCTTCCAATCCGGCCATCCATTCCGACAACAGCCGGCCTTGAAACGGCCTAGCCATTGCCGACGATACGACTTGCGCTACTGGCACCGTAGCGACTTCAAACGTGACTGGCAGCGTGTTCTGGAATAGCTGATGCTGATAGCCTTGCTCATAGGCTACTAGGTCGGCGAGTTCCGTTTGCAGTTCATGGCGGATCTTCTGATAGGCCGTTGCATTGATCTGGCGAACTGATGCAAGCAGCGAATCAAGCCGCTCGACGGTGAATTGCGAAACCGGAAGATGTTGCAATGCCGCCGTCAGTTGAACAAACAAATCCTTGTCGGTTCGATTGAGTAGCGCGATAACCTTATAGACGACTTGATTCTGATAGCGGATACCATCAAAAGAATGGTCGATAGCTGCGGTTTGCAGCTTCTCATTCGCGGTCGCCATCAGTCTATTTCTGCCAGGATCATGATTAGCGCCATTGCCTCATCGTCATTGATTGCATTCAGTCCGGGTTGTGTCTCATCGGATATAGACAAAGCGGCTTGTGTATCATATTTCGGCGTCTGTGAAACGATAGACGCGAGTTTATCAATCGCATCCGGCGCAAGTTCTACCGGCTTCGCCAGTTCTTCAGGCTCGACAACTGAAAGCCTTGCGACCAGATCGACATACTGCCGTTCGGTTTCTTCTTCGGCGAGTCGCTCGGCTTCAGTTCGTGCAAGCCGCGCCAGTGCTTCGGCTTGTTCCTGCGCCAGCTTGCGCTGCTTGGATAGGCGCTCACTTTCCTTGGCGATGATCTGACGCTGCTGCGCCACCTTGAGCATTCCGCCCGATGAATCTTGTTCCACCGCAATCGGCAGCAGGCCGATAGATGCAATGGCGAGCGCACCAAAGCCGATGCCGAACGAGACTACCGAGCGCGGATTAGACACGCTGCACCGTCAAAGTATCAGTGCCGGAAACGGTCAGGTGAATATTCCCCACATCAATGCTCGTATTCGTCTGTGTTAAGGCATTGTCAGGATCAAGCCCAAGGCGTTGCCACACTTCTGCAATCATCGTGTCAGGATCAATGGTCGGCACCAGCGCCGCCCCGGTGCGAACTGCGCCGCCGGTTGATATATCCTGGCTGATTGTCCCAATGGTCAATTGCGTTGCACTGGTCACAAGCGGCCTGGTCGCATCAAGTTCCATCCTTGCCCATATCTCTGCTAGACGAACCATTGATGCCGCAGTGATCGTGTTCGAGTCACTGATGATCGAGGCGGTTGCCGTAAGCGTATCGCCATCTTCAGAAAGCGACGCCGAACAGGTAACGGAGATTCCGACCGAAGAAACAACTGTATCACCTGACTCGACCGCATTCAGCGCAGCGGATAGCGCAATCTCAGCTTGAGCAGATAGTTCGTCTCCGGCCTCGGACGATGCAAAGGCCGCAGAGATTGCCGCATTGGCGACAGCGGCCAGCGTATCCGCCGCTTCGGTCGCATTCAGCGATGCGTTAATGCCATCTACCAGCGTTGCCGATGCTGAAAGCGAATCAGCCGATTCCGCAAGCGATGCGGTTGCCGTGATTTCGACAACGGAAACGCCAGATATAGAATCGCCGGTTTCGGTCAGTGTTGCCGTGGCATTTATCGTGACCGTTGCCGATCCTGCTGCGCTATCTGCTGATTCCGTATAGCTCAGGCTGGCCGATAGTGGCACAGTCGCCGATGCTGACAATGTATCGTCGGATTCTGTGGCGCTCAGTGAGGCATTGACGCCATCAATGATTGTTGCCGATGCTGTAACGGTATCTGCTGACTCTGTGACACTAAGGCTGGCGGCAATCGCCACCGTTGCCGCAGACGCCAGCGAATCGCTAGACTCAGTAACCGCCAGGCTTACCGACAGTGGAACGCTGGCCGCAGCAGAAACGCTATCCGCTGATTCTGTGACCGCCAATGTTGCCGCAATGGCTACGGTTGCCGCACTTGATACAGTATCAGCGGCTTCAGTCTGTGCCAGAATTGCGCCGATGGTAACTGTGCCAGATGCCGAGACAGTATCCGGTGCATCGGTATTCGCTACCGTGCCGGCAACAATGACACTGGCCGCGCTGCTGATCGTGTCGGCGGATTCCGTAAGGCTGGCAGTAGCGGATAAAGGAACCGCAGCCGCGCTATATAACGTATCGGCGGATTCGCTTACGGCCAGCGTTGCTGATAGCGCAACAGTTGCCGATGCTGACGCGGTATCGTTCGATTCCGTAACGGCGAGCGTTGCGCTTACCGAACCGCCACCAGACGCCGCCGGAACCTCGAATTCCGCCCAGGTAACCCGAACGCTGATGTTCGCCGCGTTGCCTAGGTCGCCATCGAACCAGCCCGCCGGCGCGGCCGTCTCGTCGAACCAGCCCGCCGCCAGCGCGGTTTCGTCAAAGAGGCCGGGCGGGTTAGCCACTTACATAGCCCCACACATAGCTGCCACTTCGTCGCGGTAGCGGCAAAGCCACCCCTTGTAGTGATTCCTTTTCCCTGTAGCAACACCTGTCATTGCTGGCTGACTTAGGTTGTTATCTCGACAAAACTTTGTTAGTCCTGAGACAAGGTGATTAACCCCTTCGGGTGATGTGATTATGTAATTCTTAACGCGCTTGCCTAGCACGTGGGCGCTATGTAGGATATTTTCACTGCGCGTTGCCCATTCAAGATTTTCAAGCCTATTGTCGCTTTTTATCCCGTTGATATGGTTCACATCCCTTTTGTTTTCAGGGTTCGGTATAAGCACCTCAGCCATTAACCGGTGGATGTAAGTTGTTGTAGGCTTCCCGCCCCTATACAAAGTCACCAACCAATAACCATCTGGCCGATTGAGGTGCTTAGAGATTTTTTTCCATACTCCATCCCGATGGCGGTAAACATCAAAGTCATCTGATAAATAGTGGTTTGGAAAGCTATGGATCGGTTTCATCATTTTTCCATCACCACCAGCTCGCCAGCGAAGAAGGTCGCCGTCGTGGCGCTAGCCTGGTTGCAATGCAGCAGGCAGGTGCCGTTATAGAGCCGGATGCCGGGGCTTCCGATGATCTTCTGGGCATTGACGTTGGGAATCGTTGTACCAATCACGGCGATATCGCGGGTAATCATCAGGCTGATCGAGCCGGACACCCATGAGGTGCCAAGCGTGATCGACTGAATCGAGCGCACGCCACGGTCGCCGGCGGCGAGGTTGAACCAGATCAGCGTCCCGATGACCGGCGTGGCCGGGGCTTGCGATCCAACAATGGCGCTCAGGGTGGCCGTGCGGCTGCCGGTGCCGTCGCTGTTGGTGTAAGTGACCGTGGCGTTCGATGCCACTGCCGCCAGGCCGACTGCTGTGGTGCACAGGATGGCGATCATGCAGCCTTCGCCGTTGGTCGTCCCGTTGATATCGCGGGCCGGCAGGGTTGGCGTGGTGATCGACTGCGCCGTGGTCGTCGTGATGGCCAGCCCGGAATTAACCCACAAGCAATCGAACAGCAGATGTGTGTGATTGACGCCAGAGGCCATATTCACTTCGGTCAGGTAGTTCGCCCCAACGCTCGGGTTGGCAATCGGGAAACAGCCGTTGTCAGCCGCCGCCGTCCCGTCCGTGACCCGGCCATTGACGCCCGGCGTGCCAACTGCCCAGGCACCAGGAAATCCGTTGTCCTTGCTGGTGCAGTACCAGTAGCCGGCCGCATCGGCAGCGGTGCCGGTCTTCATAAAGCCAACCGAGCGCCCATTGTACGAACCCAGGCCAGCGGGTGGATATTCAGCGCCTTGTGCATCCCGGTGCGTCCAGCGGCCCTCTTCGTTCAGAATCATGTTCTCGCCGGGAAGCAGCATGAACTCCATCAGCTCGACTTCCGTTGTGCCGTCCGTGTGCGTCACGCGCACGCCACAGGAAGCGCTGGCGTGGTTGTTGGTGATGTTGATGTGCTTGACGTTGCGAACCGCCGTTCCGCCAGGGGAGATCACAATGATGTAGTTCGTCGCTGCCGAAGCGATGAGATTAAATCGGCCCGGCGTGACCGTGCTGCCGTCCAGGTCAACGTAGGAGCAGTGCGATTCGATTGTCGATGCAGCGGAGCAATACATTTTGATATAGTCGTTGATTGATGTCAGCAGGATCATGGCGTGGCCTCGAATTGGAGTTTGAGCGCGGCGTAGTTCGTTATT
>Ga0209507_1001635_pt1 | contig 17149 bp, 16 predicted proteins | sample AD_UKC028_MetaG_FD_184414 | JGI IMG/M metagenome (GOLD analysis project Ga0209507, IMG submission 184414) | Active sludge microbial communities of municipal wastewater-treating anaerobic digesters from USA - AD_UKC028_MetaG (SPAdes) (version 2) | ecosystem: Engineered > Bioreactor > Anaerobic >...
CAGCGTATTGTCGCGCAGGTACTTGAAATGCGAGACGCCGCCTTCCGCCGCCGACAGGTAGCGCACCGGCGCGTCGAGGTTGCGCGGGCGGACGCCGGCCCAGCACAGGCGGACGACGGCCTCGGGATCGAAGTCGAAGCGGCGCATGAAACGGTTGCTGCGCATCACCTTCATCAGCGGCGCGATCGGATAGACGCGGAAACCGTAAAGCGAATCGCCGATGCCCATCCACAGCGTTTCCAGATTGGCCCAGCCGTTCGACACCTTGCGCCCGTTGACGCGCAGCGCCGGCGCCTCCGGCCCGAACAGCGGCTTGCCGAGCACCATGGCGCCAGGATCGGCCTGCGACGTGGCCATGAAGGCGGGAATCAGGTCGGCCGGGTGTTGGCCGTCGGAATCCATGGTCAGGGCATGGGTGAAGCCGGCGACGGCAGCGCGGGTGATGCCTTCAAGCACCGCCGCGCCCTTGCCGCGGTTTTCCGGCAGAACGATGACCTCCAGGCCGGCATCCTGCGCCGCCAGCGCCTGCAGCATTTCGGCACTGCCGTCGGTGCTGCCGTCGACCACCACCCACACCGGCGTCCATTGCGCCCGCGCTGAACGCACCGTAGCGACCACTTGCGGGCCGGGGTTGTAGCTGGGGATGATGACGAGATGGGTCGACGAGGCGATAGACATGACCAGGGTTTCAGGAAGCGGCGGTTGCGGTCGACGGGGTTTTTGGGCCCAATTCCGTGCGGAAATAGGCTTCCAGCTCGCTACTGAAGGCGGCGTAATCGGCCGGCGGCGGAAAGCGCCGGCCAAGGCGGACGTGGCAAGTCAGCGGCAGCGCCGGACGCCGGAAGAGTGGCCAGGCCTTGCCGAGGTAGGGCGAGGAATAGTCGATCAGCACGGTCTGCACCGGCATCGCGGCGCGCCAGGCGATCAGCGCCGTTCCCGGCGCGAAGGCATCGACGGGGAAGACGGCCGTCCGCGAGCCTTCGGGAAAGATCACCAGCTGCGCACCGTCACGCAATTCGGCGCGCGCCTGCAGGACCATTTCCAGCGGGGCGTCGTTGCGGATATAGCCGGCCAGGCGCGCCGCAGCCCCGAACAGCAGCCGGTCGAACAGCGCCGCCTTGATGACGCAGACGGCGTCGGGCAAACGCGAGGCGATCAGCACCACGTCGAGCAGGGAAGGGTGGTTGGCGGCGACGATCAGCGGCCCGGCGCCGCGCAGGCGGTCGAGTTCCGCCAGATCGAAACGGCAGGCGCAGCACAGCCGCAGGAAGGCGAGGTATAGGCGAAAGCCGGCCAGGATCGTCCACCGCCCGAGCGGCTGCCCGAGGCGGCGCGGCAGCAGCAACTGCAGCAGCAGCGCGAACGGCAGCCAGATCAGGCAGAGCAGCGCCAGTGCGCTAAGCCCGAGCAGCATCGCCAGGGTCTCGTAGGCAATCCACAGCGGATTGCCGGCACGCTGTAGGTCGTTCATCGGGCGGTCGCATGGATGGCCGTCGCCTCGATTTCCAGCAACAGGTCGGCGCGGCAGATATCCGCCAGCACGAAGACGAGGTCGGCGCTGGCACCGAGTTGCGTCGCCAGCAGCGCCGCGACCCGGTCGACATCGGCCGCATGGCGGACATAGACCCGGTAGCTCATTTCGCCGGGCGTGAATGCGGCCGAACGGCAGTGGCGGTTGGCCGCGGCGAGCACCGACTCGATATTAGCCAGCACCTCGCGGCACTGGGCGGCGGCGTCGCCGGCATGCACCGTCCGGTGGCCGACGATGCTGGCGGTGCCGGAAACGAAGAGGATTTCCTGACCCGGTGGAAAGGCCAGCACGGCACGCGAGAAAGTCGGGCTGCGCGGCCCGTAATCGGCGGGGTAGTCGTAGGCGCTAACTTGGCGCGGGTTCTCGATCGCCGTCGCCGGCTGCCCGCCGGCCATGAACGCGATGCGCAACGGCCCGTCGGCGAGGCCTATGGCGCAGGCGGCCGGGACGTTGCCGGTGGCCCCGCGCGCGCCGGCGAGAAAGGCATCCTGGCGGCCGATGTTGAACTGGCGATAACGCTCGAGGCCGTGCGACTCGCCGTTGATGTCGGCGAAGTAGTTCCACACCCGCCACAGGTGCGGCAATCCCTGCGCGTCGAGCAGCCGGAAGATGCGGGCATAGGCCTCCTGGCTGGCGGCCTGCAGGGGCGAGCAATCGCCGGCGCTGGGAAAATCGGCTTCCGCCAATTCGATTACACCGTAGAGGACAGCGCCGGCACGGCGCCAGGCGATGCCTTCCGAGTGGCCGGCGACGCAGGGCTCGGCACTGCGCCAGAGTTCATGCAGGCCGGTTGCCCCCCAAGGGGACTTCCTTCGGGGCGCGGTCGACCCCGCCAAAGGGGCACAAATGAATTGTTCCGGCCACGCCGGCACAACGACAGATTCCTGCTGGCTGAAACCGGCGCCGCCGAGCACGCACCCGGCCATGGCGGCGTCCGGCAGGTCGGTAGGCGACAGGCGGGTCAGCAGTGCCAGCACCGTCAGCCTGCGGGGACGGTCGGATCGTCGACGCGGCGGATGTTGAAACGGCGGCGCTGCCAACCACGGAAGGCGCGGCGCGGCTGGAGGACGTTGGCGGTGTAGTAGAACAACTTGAACAGGCGCAGCGAATTCCAGATCGGCGTCTTGCCGAAGATGTCGCCAGCGAGCAACGAAAGCAGCGCTTCCTTGACGCGGAAGATGTTCTTTGGCCCCATGAAGAAGTCGCGCATGATCGGGTTGGTGACGCGGTAGATGAACCACGAGAATTCCTTCGGCCCGCGCTTCATCAGGCGGTCAAAGCGCTTGAGCGCGGCGCCGGCGGCGGCCGGGTTCTTCAGGCAGGCATCGATGGTCTCGGCGCCGATGATGCCGCTGTTCATCGCCAGCCAGACGCCGGAGGAAAAAACCGGGTCGATGAAGGCGTAGGCATCGCCGAGCAGCAGGTAATTGGAGCCGTGGTTGCGCTCGGAAACATAGGAGAAATTGCCGGTCGCCTCGACTTCATTGACCAGTTCGGCACCCCGCAGGCGCTCGGCGAGGCCCGGGCAGAGGGCGATGCCGTCGGCGAGGAACTGGGCGAGGCTGCGCTGGCCGCGCGTCTTCATGAAATACGGCCAGGTCACCATGCCGACACTGGTGACGCCGCCCTGCATCGGGATGAACCAGAACCAGCCGTGCTCGAACCAGAAGATGGTGATGTTGCCTTCCGCCTGGCCCGCGTTGCGCCGGGCGCCGGCGAAGTGGCCATAGACCGCCGAGCTGTTGTGGCGCGGGTTGCGCTGCTTGATCTGGAAGCGGTTGGCGAGGAAAGTGTCGCGGCCGGAGGCATCGACGACGAAGCGCGCCTGCCATTCTTCCTCGCGCCCATCGTCATGGCGGGCACGAACGACCGCGCCGCCATCGTCGGGCAGGAAATCGACCGCCCGCACCTTGCAGCCCTCATGCACCATGACCCCCTTGCGCGCCGCGTTGCGGATCAGCACGGTATCGAATTCGGCGCGCTTGACCTGATAGGCGTAGGGCATAGCCTTGTCCCAAGCCTCGGCGAAATGGAAGGCCTGTTTGTGGTCGTGATGCGGCGAAACGAACTCGGCACCCCATTTTTGCATGCCGATGGCCCGCACCTCGTCGGCGACGCCGAGCTTCTCGAAGAGCGGCAGGTTAGCCGGCAGCAAGGATTCACCGATATGGAAGCGCGGATGGCGGGCCTTGTCGAGCAGCACCACCTTGTAGCCCATCTCCGCCAGCAGCGGCGCCACCGTCGATCCGGCCGGCCCGCCGCCGATCACCAGCACGTCGCAGTGCCGGGGTGGTGTCGCCTCAGCTTGTGGTTCCATCAGCGGATCCTTGCGAATGGTTGCGCGGCAGCACGGATTACCTGCCCTTGAAGATGACGTTGCCGACGACTTCACCTTGGCCGTCGATGCGGCTGACCTTGTCGCGCGACCAATAGACGTAATAGGGCGAGAAGCCGGACCACCAGTAGCGCCAGTGCGGCCCGTCCAGCGGCAGCTTGTCGCTGGTCTGCGGATAGCCGACGGCCATGATCACCTGTTCCCGCGTCATCCCCTTGGCCAGCTTGCCGGCCCGGATCGCGTCGCGCACGGCAGGCGGGTAGACGGCCAGCCTGGTGCGCGGGTCTTCGCTGACGACGATCCGCGCCAGCCACTTCTGGATCGTCTCCGCACCGCGATTTTCTAGCACCAGGCGCATCGGCCGGCCGTCGATGTCGACCTGGGCGACATGGTCGTCGATCGTCTTCACCCGGACCGGCGTTCCCGCCGCGATGAATGGCAGCTGACCGAGGTTGGAATCCTTGATCTGATCGCCGTCGTAGCGCAGGTTGCAGCAGGCGTAGCCGGACTGGATATAGGTCGTCGGCGCCGCTCGCACCGGCACCACGCTTTCGCTTTCGGGTTGCGTCCCGCCCGGGCCACCGGCGCAGGCAGTTAGCAGGGCGGCCAGGAAAGCTGCGGTCGACCGCCGGAAATACCCAAAAATGCTGGTTTGTGACATCAAGTTTCCCTTCGACTGCGGCCCCGATTATACCGCCCCCGACTCACAGCCCGATTCTCAGCCAAACTCAAAGGAAAGGCACAAGCGTATCCCAGGCGAACTTGACGATCAGCACCGCGGCCAGCAGCAGGAAGATCCGCCGGATGAATCCGCTGCCATGCTTGAGCGCCAGCCAGGTGCCGGCCAGGGATCCGCCGAGGTTGGCCACGGCCATCGCCGCCGCCAGCAACGGCAGCACGTGGCCATTGGGCAGAAAATAGGCGAGGGCGGCCAGGTTGGTCACGCCATTGACCACCTTGGCGCCGGCCGAGGCATGAAGAAAATCGAAGCCGAAGAAGCGGACGAACAGGAAGATCAGGAAGCTGCCGGCGCCCGGCCCGAAAAAACCGTCGTAGAAGCCGATGACACAGCCCAGAAGCACGGCATAGACCAGTTCGCGGCGACCGGCATGGGCCGGGCGGTGCACCTGCCCGAAATCCTTGCGTTTCAGGGTGTAGACCGCAGCAAGAATGAGCATGACAAGAATCAGCGGGCGCACCGCGTCTTTTGGCAACCAGGCGACTGTCGCCGCGCCCCCATAGGAAAAAATGAGCGCGGCAACGGCCGCCGGCAGGATGGTGCGCCACGGCAGGCTCAGGCGTCGCGCATAGCGCCAGGTCGCATTGGCCGTCCCGACCACGCTGGCGCATTTATTGGTGCCGAACAGGGTCGCTGCGGACTCGCCCGGGTGCACGACGAACAGCGCGGGGATCTGGATCAATCCGCCGCCGCCGACCGCAGCGTCGATCGCGCCGGCGAAAAAGGCCGCCACGACCAGCGCCAGGAGGCCGGTATCGACGGCCTCCACCTATTTGCCTATGCAGAAGCGGCTGAAAATGACGCCGAGCAGGTCGTCGGCGCTGAATTCTCCGGTGATTTCGCCGAGCGCCCTCTGGGCCAGGCGAAGCTCCTCGGCAAACAGTTCCAGCGCAGGCCGCTCGCTCCTGACCACGCGATCCGCCGCCGCGATATGTTCCTGCGCCGCGGCCAGCGCCCGCAAATGGCGTTCGCGGGCAATGAAGACATCCTCGGCCGGATGCCAGCCGGCAATCCGCAACAGCTCGGAACGCAGCAATTCGATGCCCTGGTTCGCCTTGGCGGACAGTGAAATGGCCACACCATCGGCTTCATCGTGACGTTCCGCCACGGCGCCGGACAAATCGATCTTGTTGTACACGGTAATCCGCTTCAGCCCTTCGGGCAGCCGGGCAAGGATTTCGCGGTCCGCCTCACCAACCCCGCTACGGGCGTCAACCAGCAGAAGAACGACGTCGGCACGCTCGATTTCCCGCCAGCTGCGCTCGATGCCGATCTTCTCGACCTCGTCCTCGGTTTCGCGCAGGCCGGCGGTATCGATGATATGGAGCGGAATTCCCTCGATCTGGATGGTCGACCGCAAGGCATCGCGCGTGGTACCGGCGACCGGCGTGACGATGGCCAGCTCGTCGCCGGCCAGCCGGTTGAGCAGCGAGGACTTGCCGACGTTCGGCTGGCCGGCCAGCACGACATGCAGGCCCGCCTGCAGCAGCTTGCCTTGGCCGGCACGGTCGAAAATTTCCGCCAGTTTGAGTTGCAGGCGCTCCAGCCGGCCGAAGGCGTCGGCGGCCTTGAGGAAATCGATGTCTTCGTCGGGAAAATCGAGCGTCGCCTCGACCAGCATGCGCAGATTGATCAACTCGTCGGTCAGCGCATGGATGGCCTGCGAGAACTCGCCCTGCAGCGAACGCACGGCCGAACGGGCGGCGCTCGCGGTTGCTGCGTCGATCAGGTCGGCGACCGCCTCGGCCTGGGCCAGATCGAGCTTGCCGTTGAGGAAGGCGCGGCGGCTGAATTCGCCCGGTTCGGCCAGCCGGGCACCAAAATCGAGGCAGCGCGCCAGCAGCATCTGCATGACCACCGGGCCGCCGTGGCCCTGCAGTTCGAGCACATCCTCGCCGGTGAAGGAATGCGGGCCGGGGAAAAACAGCAATATTCCACTGTCGACCGCAGCACCGTCGGCCGCCCTGAAGTCGGCCAGCGTCGCATGGCGCGGCTTGGGCGTTTTGCCGGTCAGCGCAAAAGCAAAGGGCAGCAAATTGCTGCCCGAAATGCGGATCACCCCGACACCGCCGCGACCGGGCGCCGTGGCGATGGCGGCGATGGTGTCGGCGCTGTTTACGCCACCCACACGTCAGGCCTTGGCGTCGTTGGCAGCCTTGCTGCCGCCTTCGATCATCCGCGTGATCTGCCACTGCTGAGCGATCGAGAGCACGTTGTTGACCACCCAGTAAAGCACCAGACCGGCCGGGAACCAGAAGAACATGACGCCGAAGATCAGCGGCATCATCATCATCACCTTGGCCTGGATCGGATCCGGCGGCGTCGGGTTCAGCTTGGTCTGGACGAACATCGACGCCATCATGATAATCGGCAGGATGTAGAACGGATCGGGCGCGGCCAGATCATGGATCCACAGGATCCACGGCGCGCCGCGCATCTCGACGGCGCCGAGCAGCACCCAGTAGAGCGCGATGAAGACCGGAATCTGGACCAGGATCGGCAGGCAGCCGCCGAGCGGATTGACCTTCTCGGTCTGGTACATCTTCATCATTTCCTGGTTCAGGCGCTGCTTGTCGTCGCCATAGCGCTCCTTCAACTGCGTCAGTCGCGGCGTCAGCACGCGCATCTTGGCCATCGACTTGTAGGACGCGGCGGACAGCGGGAAAAAGATGCCCTTGATGATGATGGTCAGGACGACGATCGCCCAGCCCCAGTTGCCGACCACGCCATAAATCGCCTGCAGCGCCCAGAAGATCGGCGCGGCGACGACGGTCAGCCAGCCGTAATCGACCACCAGATCGAGACCCGGCGCAACCTGCTTCAATGCGGCCTGTTCCTGCGGACCGGCATACAGGCTGACCGAGGTTTCACCCTTGGCGCCCGGCGCAATCTCCACCACCGGCACGATCACGCCGGCCTGGTAGGCATCGACGCCCTCGGCCTTGCGCATGTAGTACTCGCGCGGCGTCTTGTCCTTGGGCACCAGGGCGGAAACGAAATAGTGCTGGACCATGGCCAGCCAGCCGTTGTCGGCCGTCTTGGCGAACTTGGCCTTGCCGGCGCCGACGTCGTCGAAACTGATCTTCTGGTATTTTTCACCGTCGGTATACACGGCCGGTCCGGTGAAGGTCGAAACCATCATGGTTTCGCCTTCCGGCGCCACGCCATCGCGCTGCAACTGATAGTAGGCATGCGCGGTCAGGGGTTTGTCGCCCTGATTCGCGATTTCCCACGCCACGTCGACCAGATAGGAACCACGCTTGAAGGTCAGAACCTTGGCTACCGGCGTACCGTCCGCCGCCGTTGCCTCGAGGCGAACTTTCAGCTCGTCGGCGCCATCCGCCAGTTTCGTCGGGCCATCGACGCGCCGGAACGTCGTGCGATGCGTCGGCAAGCCGTTACCGATCAGGCCGCTCTGCATCATGTAGCGATGCTTGGGATCGAACAGAGCGAGCGTTTTTTCGTTGTTCTCGTGTTCCTTGTATTTCAACAGGTCAAGCCCGACGATATCGCCGCCCGCTGCAGAAATGGTGGCCTTCACCAAGTCGGTCTGAACGGTGAAGGTTTCGCCCGCCGGTGCCGCCGGAACCTGCGCGGCGGCGGGTGTGCCGGGCGCCGGAGCGGCCTGCAGCGCGGCCGTCGGCTGCGGTACGGCAGTGTCGGCTGGCAAGGCTGCGCCGGCTGCAGCCGGCGGCTTGGGCTGGTTGTACTTCTGCCAGCTTTCCCACAGCATGAAGCTGGAGAAGGTGAAGATCAAAACCAGGATCAGGCGACGAGTGTCCATGAACAGCCTACGTAATCAAGCATTCTCGAATCAGGGTACCGGATCGTACCCGCCGGGGTGCCACGGATGACAGCGGCAGACGCGCTTGACGCCCAGCCAGCCACCCTTGATGGCACCGTGTTTCTCTACCGCTTCCACCGCATATTCCGAACAACTCGGATAATAACGGCAACTTCGTCCCAGAAAAGGGCTTATCGCATACTGGTAGGCGCGAAGCAGGGACACCAGCAGGCGTTTCATCGTTCATCCTTCTTCGCACAGGTTCGCCGCAATTTCTCCAGCAAGGCGAGAAAATCGCCGGCCACCAGTTTTCCATCCAGCGGCGCGGCCTTTACAGCGAGCCGGACGATCAGGTCGCAAGCCGGAAGCTTCCGCCGCTCCCGGCGAAACTGCTCGCGGATGATGCGCTTGACCCGGTTGCGGTCGACGGCTCTTTTAAGCAGTTTCTTGCCGACCACCACCCCAAGCCTTGCTTCATTCAGTCCTTCCGGAGGACGCGGCTGGTAATGCAGCATCAGCAACTTGCCCCGAATCGCCCTCCTGAAACCAAAAACGGATGAGAACTCATCCGTTTTTGTCAGGCGATAGCGTCTGGCGAAGGTTTCTTCCACCCCGCCGAACGTCCGGGTTAAACGCCCAGGCGCTTGCGACCCTTGGCGCGGCGAGCAGCAATGACTGCACGACCACCCTTGGTGCGCATACGGACCAGGAAGCCATGGGTGCGCTTGCGGCGCACGACCGACGGTTGATACGTGCGTTTCATGTTGTAATCCCTTGATGTGCTAAGAAAAACGTGCAATTACACCGTGTTTCAAGGTGTTCTGTCAAGATCATTTATTTGCGAATGCTGTGGATAACTTTACGTGGCAAGGGTAGAATCAGCCACTCGAACGCAACCGGAGCGTTGCCGTTCATCAATCAATATATTCAATATAATCAATTATTTAATATAACCGCCAGCGTTTTTTGTCGACTGCGCGGGGAGGGGCATTGTTGGCGATGGCCGGTTTTTGGGACTCTTGCATAAGTCGTTTTGAACAGGAACTGCCGGTCCAGCAGTTCAATACCTGGATCAAACCGCTCAGGCTGGAGGGGGAAAGTCATCCGCTGGAAGGGCTGCGGCTGATCGCACCCAACGGCTTCATCATGAAATGGGTGCGCGACCGCTATCTCGCGCGCATCGAGGACTACGGTCGCACCTTCTTTTCGGCACCGGTCAGCATCGCATTGGTGATCGACGGCGGAAAAGACGGAAGCAGGCGTTCCGCCGCCGTTGCACCAATTACCGCTGGCGACGACCGGAAAATCACGCCAACGCCCGTGAAGCAGCAGGCCAGGACCAGCCCGTACGAAAAATCACGATTGTTCGAGTCCTTCACCTTCGACAATCTGGTCGTCGGCAAGGCCAACGATCTGGCCCGTGCCGCAGCGGTTCAGGTGGCCAACAATCCGGGCGGCGCCTACAACCCGTTGTTCATCTACGGTGGCGCCGGACTTGGCAAGACCCACCTGATCCATGCAATCGGCAATACCATCCTCGGCGAAACGCCCGAAACAGTGGTGCGTTATGTCCATGCCGAGGATTACTACTCGGACGTCGTACGCGCCTACCAGCAGAAATCGTTCGATACCTTCAAGCGAACCTACCGTTCACTGGACGTTCTCCTGCTCGACGATGTCCAGTTTTTCAACGGCAAGAACCGTTCGCAGGAAGAATTCTTTTTCCTGTTCAACGCGCTGATCGAGGCACGCAAGCAGATCATCATCACCTGCGATACCTATCCCAAGGACATCAACGGGCTCGACGACCGGCTGGTTACACGTTTCGACTGGGGATTGACCGTCCAGATCGAACCGCCCGAACTGGAAATGCGGGTCGCCATTCTTAAGAAGAAGGCCCAGGTCGAAGGTTTGCAACTCGACGATGAAGTGGCCTTCTTCATCGCCAAGCACTTGCGTTCGAATGTCCGGGAACTGGAAGGGGCCCTCAAGAAGGTTCTCGCCTATTCATCATTCCACGGCCGGGTTATTGCGCTGGACCTGGCCAAGGAAGCGCTGAAGGATATTATCGGTTCGGTCCGCAACGTGGGAATCGACAATATCCAGAAAACGGTCGCCGACTATTACAAGATGAAGGTTGCCGACCTGTTCTCGAAAAAGCGCACGCGTGCCATCGCCCGTCCGCGCCAGTTGGCGATGTGGCTATGTCGCGAGGTGACTTCGCACAGTTTTCCGGAAATTGGCGATGCCTTTGGCGGGCGCGATCACACAACGGTCATTCACGCGGTAAAAACCATCGATTCACTGCGCCTGAAGGAAAGCGAACTCAATCACGACCTGCATGTATTGCTTCAGGTATTGAAGGGATGAAGGCTGTCGATAAAGCTGTGTGCAAGTTGTCCATCGATTGTGGGTCAATCGTCGATATCCGCTTTATGGGAAAATTGTCCGGAATTCATCCACAGGCAATCAAGTGCTTTCTCCAGAGCCTCGAAAATACAGCAACTGCATGAAATATAATGAAATTTTATTCTTATCCACAGAATTGTTCCGGATATAGTCATTAAAGGAATTTAATTTATGGTACTTATCAAAAGCCAAAGAGACACACTTCTGGCCCCGTTGCAGTCAGTCTCGGGAATTGTCGAACGTCGCCATACGCTCCCCATTCTTTCCAACGTATTGCTGGAAAAGAAGGGCGACCGCCTGACCTTGCTGGCAACGGATATCGAAATTCAGATCACCACCGCCACCGAAGGCGCCGGCGGCGATGGTGACGGTGCGGTCACTGTCGGTGCCCGCAAGTTGCAGGAAATCCTGCGCTCCTTGCCTGACGGCGTGGAAGTCAGCCTGGTTCTTGAAGACAAGCGTCTTCAGGTGAGGGCGGGGAAAAGTCGTTTCAGTCTGCAAACCCTGCCGGCGGATGATTTTCCGCGCATGACGATCAGCGATGGCGAGACTCGCCAGTTTTCGATTTCGCAGAAGGCCTTCCGCCAACTGATCGCCAAGACGCAGTACAGCATGGCGGCCCAGGACGTTCGCTATTATCTCAATGGTCTGTTGTTGCTGGTCGAGGGGAAGGAGTTGCGTGCCGTGGCCACCGACGGTCACCGGCTTGCCTTTGCCAGTGTCGAGATCGATGGCGACCTGCCGCGTCAGGAAATGATCCTGCCGCGCAAGACGGTACTGGAACTCAACCGGCTGCTGGTGGACAGCGACGACGCGCTGAACATCACGCTGGCCCAGAATCAGGTGCGCTTCTCGTTCGGTTCGGTCGTGCTGGTTTCGAAGCTGATCGACGGCAAGTTCCCCGACTACGAACGGGTTGTTCCGCCCGCTTTGAAAAATCATGTGACTATTGGCCGGCTGACCCTGATGCAGGCGATGAACCGTGCGGCGATCCTGACCAATGAAAAATTCCGCGGCGTGCGTGTGGTTCTCGGCGACAACAGCCTGAAGTTGATGGCGGCAAATGCCGAGCAAGAAGAAGCGCAGGAAGAAATCGAAGTCGAATACAGCGGCGATGCCATCGATGTCGGCTTCAATGTCGGCTATCTACTCGATGTGCTGAACAATGTGCACAGCGAAGATATCCAGTGGAGCTTCAACGACGCCAATTCGAGCGCCCTGATCACGGTGCCCGGCAATGACCGTTTCAAGTACGTCGTCATGCCGATGCGTATCTGATTGATCAATTCAAAAATCGAGTTTCACGTGGAACACAAGCAATGAGCGAAGAAAATACACCAATGAGCAACCCGCAAGAAGAATCGCCGGCCTACGGTGAATCGAGCATCCAGATCCTCGAAGGCCTGGAGGCGGTACGCAAGCGCCCGGGCATGTATATCGGCGATACGTCCGACGGCACCGGTCTGCATCATCTGGTGTTCGAGGTCGTCGACAATTCGATCGATGAAGCGCTGGCCGGGCATTGCGACGACATCGTCGTCACCATCCATACCGACAACTCGATCAGCGTCACCGACAACGGCAGGGGTATCCCGGTCGGCGTCAAGATGGACGACAAGCACGAGCCGAAGCGTTCAGCCGCTGAAATCGCCCTGACCGAGTTGCACGCCGGCGGCAAGTTCAACCAGAACTCCTACAAGGTTTCCGGCGGCTTGCACGGCGTTGGCGTGTCGTGCGTCAACGCCCTTTCGAAGTGGTTGCGTCTGACAATCCGCCGCGATGGCCAGAAGCATTCGATGGAGTTTTGCCGTGGTCATGCGGTCGACCGTATCGTCGAACTGCGCGACGGTGTTGAAATCTCGCCGCTCAAGGTGCTTGGCGAAACCGAAAAGCGCGGTACGGAAGTCCATTTCCTCGCCGACGATGAAATCTTCGAGCACATCGAGTTTCACTACGAAATTCTCGCCAAGCGCCTGCGCGAGCTGTCTTTCCTGAATAACGGCGTCAGCATCCGCCTGATCGACCAGCGCACGGGCAAGGAAGAGGATTTCGCCTTCGCCGGCGGCGTCAAGAGCTTTGTCGAGTACATCAACCGGACCAAGAGCGTCCTGCATCCGAACATTTTCTACTCGTCCGGCGAAGCCAAGGTCGGCGATACCGGTGTCACCATCGGCGTCGAAGTGGCCATGCAGTGGAACGATTCCTATCAGGAACAGGTGCTCTGCTTCACCAACAACATTCCGCAATCGGACGGCGGTACCCACCTGACCGGCCTGCGCGCCGCGATGACCCGTGTCATCAACAAGTACATCGACGAAAACGAGATCGCCAAGAAGGCCAAGGTTGAAATCGCCGGTGACGACATGCGTGAAGGCCTGGCCTGTGTGCTGTCGGTCAAGATGCCTGATCCCAAGTTCGCCTCGCAGACCAAGATGAAACTGGTTTCCAGCGAAGCACGTCCGGCCGTCGAAGAAGTCGTCGCCCAGAAACTGGCTGATTTTCTACTTGAACGTCCGGTCGATGCGAAAATGATTACCGGCAAGATCGTTGAAGCCTCGCGGGCCCGCGAAGCCGCTCGCCGTGCCCGCGAACTGACGCGGCGCAAGGGTGTGCTGGACGGCGTCGGTCTACCCGGCAAACTCGCAGACTGCCAGGAAAAAGACCCGGCCCTGTGCGAAATTTACGTAGTCGAGGGCGATTCTGCCGGCGGTTCCGCCAAGCAGGGCCGCGACCGCAAATTTCAGGCGATTTTGCCGTTGCGCGGCAAGGTGCTGAATGTCGAGAAAGCACGCTTCGAAAAACTGATTTCCAGCGAGCAGATTGTCACCTTCATTACCGCGCTCGGCACCGGCATTGGCAAGGACGAATTCAAGATCGAAAAGTTGCGCTACCACCGCATCATCATCATGACCGATGCGGACGTCGATGGCGCCCACATCCGTACTCTGCTGCTGACGCTGCTCTACCGCCAGATGCCCGAATTGATCGAACGTGGCTACGTCTACATCGCCCAGCCGCCGCTCTACAAGGTCAAGCACGGCAAGACCGAGCGCTACCTCAAGGACGATCAGGATTATCACCAGTTCCTGCTGCGCATGGCGATGGACGAAGCCAGCCTGACGCCGCGCGCCGGCGCCGAGCCGATCGTTGGCCCGGCCCTTGAAGAATTGGCCCGTTCCTGGTTGTTGACCGAAGCGGTCATCGAACGCATTTCGCACTTGGTCAATCCGGAGGTGCTCAAGGCGCTGGTTCAGCACAATCTCAAGCTCGATCTCGAATCAGAAGTCGGCGCCCGGACCAGTGCCGACCTGCTGGCGCGGCATCTGCCCGCCGGTATCCGCATCATCCCGAAGTTCGACGATATTCAGGAACGCTGGACCTTGCGCGTCGAACGCATGCATCACGGCAATCTGAAAGTCGGGCTGATCGACGAGGATCTGCTGCTTTCAGGCGATTATCTGCAACTGCGCCGTACCGCGGAAACGCTGGCTGATCTTTTCGGCCCCGGCGCTTTCATGGCACGCGGCGAGAAGAAACAGGTCGTCAGCAATTTCGGTGATGCGATGAAGTGGCTGCTGGCCGATGTCGAACGCGGCATTGCCAAGCAGCGCTACAAAGGTCTCGGTGAAATGAACCCGGAACAGTTGTGGGAAACGACCATGGATCCCAAGGTTCGCCGCTTGCTGCGGGTGCAGATCGACGATGCCATCGCGGCGGACGAGATATTCACCACCTTGATGGGCGAGCTGGTCGAACCGCGTCGTGCTTTCATCGAATCCAACGCCCTGAACGCGCGGATCGATATTTGAAAATTCTGCGCCTGCAAGAGAAAAGCCCGGAACTCGGGCTTTTTTCAATTTGATTGCCAAATTTGCATGAGGACGAGAATGATGAGTGAGATCACGATTCCGACGTTCGATGAATTGATGAATCCTCTATTGACGGCGTTGCAAGGTCTTGGTGGATCAGGTTCGATTGAGGAAATATATGCAAAGACTGTCGAGATCATCGGACTGCCAGATGACGTCTTGGCTCAGCTTCACGACCCAGAAAAAAGCAGCCTGACTGAGGTCGGTTATCGCCTTGCATGGGCGCGAACATATCTGAAAAAGTATGGCCTGCTTGAGAATTCGAGCCGGGGTATCTGGTCACTGACTGAAAAGGCGAGAACCAGCGAATCGATAAATTCAGCGGAGGTCGTTCGATTTGTTCGTGCCATGGATAAGGCTGAAGCGCCAAAAAAACGACCTATTGACGATACAGTTCGCGAACTCTCAGAGGAAGCTGGCTGGAAGGACAAACTCTCCTCGGTTCTAACCAAGACCCTCGATCCTTCGGGATTTGAGCGACTGGTTCAGCGTTTACTTCGCGAATCTGGATTCATCCACGTTGAAGTAACTGGTCGTACAGGAGATGGCGGCATAGATGGGAAGGGGATCGCACGTATCCACGGATTCATGAGTTTCCATGTCCTTTTTCAATGTAAGCGCTACAAAGGCTCGGTCGGTGCAGGGGAAATCCGAGATTTCCGTGGAGCAATGGTGGGTCGGGCAGATAAGGGGCTATTCATAACGACGGGATCATTTACTCCGGCCGCCCTAAAAGAAGCGACACGCGATGGTGCTCCGCCAATCGATCTGGTCGATGGAGATGAGTTGGCTGAAAAACTCAAAGAATTCTCGCTTGGGGTAAGAACCGAGTCGGTCGAACGGGTAAGTGTCGATCAAGGCTGGTTCGAGAATTTTTGAACTATGCGCGTGGTCATCCAGCGCGTGACCGAGGCTTCGGTTGCGGTCGACCATGAAATTACCGGCAAAATCGGTCCCGGCCTGCTGGTGCTCGCCGGCTTCGAGGAAAGCGATGCCGAGGCCGATCTCGACTGGATGGCGGGCAAGATCGTCAGGATGCGCTTGTTCTCCGATGACGCGGGCGTGATGAATCGCAACGTTCGGGAAGTGGGCGGCGAGATTCTTGCGGTGTCGCAATTCACGCTGTACGCATCGGTGAAGAAGGGCAACCGGCCATCGTGGAGCAGGGCAGCGCGTGGCGACGTCTCGCAACCCCTGTTCCAGGATTTTGTCGCCAGGCTGGCGCGCGAACTGGGCAGACCGGTGGCCACCGGGACGTTCGGAGCGGATATGCAGGTCAGCCTTGTGAATGACGGGCCGGTAACTGTATCAATCGATTCAAGGTCGCCCGAGTAAGTGTGCGCTCGCTTATTTACGGAACGACGATGATTTCCGGGTGATCCCCGACGAATTCAAGCCGTGGACGCAGGGCCTCGCTGACGAAAACGCGGTTGTCGCGGTCGACGCGCAAAACCAGGCCTATTTCCATCTTCCTGGCCATCGCACGCCAGGCGTCCGGTCCGGCGAAGAATATCGGTTTGGAGGCGGCGTCAGATCGCGTTCCGGCCTTCGCTCCGCCCGGAATCAGCACGGTGACGGCTTGGGTGTGGTCGGCAGGATAGCCGGTGCGCGGGTCGAGCAGGTGGGGGTAGCGCTTGCCGTCGACTTCGAAATAGCGCTGGTAATCGCCTGAGGTGCCGATCGCTTCGCCGTCCTCGAGCGCAACCGTGGCCATTGGCCCGGGCTGGCGCGGGTGCTGGATGCCGACCCGCCACTTGCGGCCCTGCTTGCTGCCGAGCGCCATGACGTTGCCGCCGATGTTGATCAAGGCGTTGTAAATTCCCTTTGCGCGCAGGATTCCGGCGGCCCGGTCGAGAGCGATACCTTTCAGGTAGCCGCCAAAATCGAGGGCGACATTTTTGTTGCTACTGGCGACAAGGCCGTCGCTTATCGTCAGATCGGCAATCGACGGCTTGTTCGCCAGCCAGGCCTTGATTTTGGCTTCTTCCGGCAATTCCGCCTTGAACTCATCGGCCTGGAATCCCCAGAGGCTGATCAGCTGGCCGATGCCGGGGTCGAACAGGTAGTCGCCCTGCCGACTCAGTTGTTGCGCCTCGCCGATGAACCCGGCCAGCTCCGGGGCCACTTGTTGCGGTTGACCTTCGGCAATGGCCAGATTCAGATCGCTCAATTCGGAAGGCTGCCAGGCATGGTAGGCCCGGTGCATGCGGTCGAATTCCTGCAGTACCGCAGCAATCGCCTGCCTGCCCTGGGCCGGATCGGCGCTGACGACCAGCACCTCGACCCGCGTGCCGAAGACGTAGGCCTGTTGTTCCTGGACGGGGGTGCGGCCGCAGGCGGCAAGGAGCAGCGCGCAGGCGAGAATCAGGAAATGGCGCATTCCCGCTCGATCGCAGCGATGAAGGTGGCGGCCGCATCGAAACCCGTCTGCTGGCGGATCTCGACCATGCAGGTCGGGCTGGTGACATTGATTTCGGTGAGG
>Ga0209507_1001644_pt1 | contig 17069 bp, 11 predicted proteins | sample AD_UKC028_MetaG_FD_184414 | JGI IMG/M metagenome (GOLD analysis project Ga0209507, IMG submission 184414) | Active sludge microbial communities of municipal wastewater-treating anaerobic digesters from USA - AD_UKC028_MetaG (SPAdes) (version 2) | ecosystem: Engineered > Bioreactor > Anaerobic >...
AAGGGAGTGCTCATTGCGCTCGTAACTATTTATACCATGAGTGTGGCATATCTGGCTGGTGAAACAACGCCGATGGTAGGAGTAGCCGGTTGTGCTGCCGGTACTTTCGCTTTTGCTATGACTTGTGCTGCCGCCTGGATTAGACATCAAATAGAATAGAATGAAACGGCTTATTCCCGTTTGTGGAGTCTGCAAGTTGATTGTCTAATCCATTTTGTAATCTTACTCAAAGGAAGACTCAATATAAAAAAAAAGAGGCATTGAAATGTTAAGATATCGTTTTTTGATTTTTTTATTGCTACTTCTTCCGATTTCATTCTCTTGGGCACAAAATACTCCTGCCAATAAAGATAAGTTACGAGACTCCTCTAGGCAATTTTTTAGAGTGGACAAAACTTTTATGAGTCAGGGAGACAAATTGAAGGCGTGGCTTTATCTGCCCGCGGGTGTCTTAAAGCCTCCTGTAGTTGTTATGGCCCACGGATTCGGTGGTGAACGCTGGATGCGACTGCCAGCCTATGCAGAGAAATTCGCCCAAATAGGTATGGCGGTCTTTGTTTTTGATTATCGTGGGTTCAACGACAGCGAAGGAGAACCGCGTCATTATATTAATCCCTCACGTCATTTGCAGGATTGGGATGCTGCGATTGCCTATGTTAAGGCTCTGGAAAATATTGATGCAAAACGGATAGCTTTGTGGGGAACATCATTCAGCGGTGGGCATGTCATTGTCGAGGCGGCAAAACATCCAGAAATAATGGCGGTAGTATCGCAGGTTCCGTTCACGGATGGCCTATCGACTGAATGGAATTATGTGATTACGGAGCCTATCTTTGCGCTGAAGGGAACATATCATGGTTTTGCCGATGTGTTCGCTTCCATCTTTACTAAAAATCGTCATCATGTACGTATTACGGGCAGGCCCGGTGAGGCATTTGCTATAATGAGTAAGCCGGACTCTATGGATGGATTACTCAAACTGTATGGAAAAGACGCGCCGAAAGACTTCGAAAAAAATAACTTCTGCCCCGGCAATATAACCTTAACGCTGGGTCTTTACAGACCCATAAAATATGCTGAAAAAGTTAGCTGTCCCACACTGGTTATCAGCGCGGAGAAAGATACGCTGTTTCCACCAACCGGGCCGAAGAAGATGGCTGATAAGATGAAAAAGGCTACATATATCAGTATGCCTGTGAATCACTTTGACCCGTATGTTGATGAGCCATTTGAAAAATTAGTTAAGATCATGAGTGATTTTTTAAAGACCAATTTAAAGGTGAGCTCAGCAAACTAGATTGTTGCAAATTTCAAGCAGGAGTCGCTAATCCATGGTGTACGAGACGATATTGAAGATATACTTATCAAGAATAGCATAGACACTATGATCCATACAGCCTATGTCCTGCCGCCCATCCATAATAAACAGCTTATGGAAGATATCAATGTGGGCGGTACACGTAACGTTGTTAGAGCTTGTGTTCACGCCAAAGTTGAACAAATACTGTACACCAGTTCTTCCACGGCCTATGGTTTCCACCCGGACAACGACAAACCCCTGACCGAAGACAGTCGATTGCGCGGCAATGCTGATTTTACCTATAGCAAGAACAAACGTGAGATTGAAATGGCTATTCGGGAGTGGATGAAAGACAGCAATGGCATCAACCTGATTATCTTGCGCCCATGCTTTGTCGTTGGTCCGGGATTTGACAATCCCTTGTCACGTTATCTGAGAAAAAAGATCGTCATTTTACCTTTTCACACCGAACCCATGCAGTTTGTTCATGAGGATGATCTTGTCCGGATCATCTGGCTAGCGCTGCATGACAGAAGAAGTGGCGTCTTCAACGTTGGAGGGGACGGCACCATTTCTTTCGCAGAAATGGTTAAGAAACTTGGCGGTATCCTCATCGCGGCACCGGATAAGCTTTTGTACTTCTTTAACGCCATTGCGTGGAGCCTGCGCCTTTCGTTCCTCAGCGAATTTCCCAATCCTGCCTTGAACATGATTCGTTATCCCTGGGTGGTCAACAGTGATAAGCTCAAGCAGTAACTGGGCTTTCAATACAAGTATACAACCTGTGAGGCATTTGATGACTACGCTGATTTCGTTAGAAGATGCAAAGGCAAGTGAAAAAAACCCAATTCTACATTGACCTTTTCAGTTCAGAAAAGAATTGTGCCTTTTACAACAAGCACTACTGCCTGATCGCCGATGGCCTAAATTGCATCACATCTTGATATTGGCCTTTAACAGCTGCGTCTTTGAAAGGAAAGGGGATGTATTGCCCATCCCGCCAAGTTTTGATTCCGTCGTCGTAGTGAGGACTCGAAGGGTTATCCGACTGACCGGAACTGTTAACCGCCAGCATCGGTTCTTCCAGACTAAAATCTACGATCATGCGCATGGCAGGAATAAGCCAGGTATCAAAATCCTTGCCCATCATATAGGCTGACACATTCAGAGTGAACGTATCTCCCCCGGCAGGATACGGCCCCCGGTTGAAGTATGACCACAAACTGCTCAGGGCCGTACGTTCGATAAAACCAAAATGGGATGCCATTTGAGAAGTGTCGGTTTCCCATGTGTAGGTATGCAGCGCCCCCCATCTCCATTTGCGAGGTTCATTGCCAAAAGTTGATTCCAAAAATGCGACGGCATCGGCCAATGAGCGCGCAATGATCTGCGCCTTGGTTTCTTTCCCGGGTGTATTGATGTCTTCCCAAAAGGGGCTCTCGTCACCCCGGACAAGGAGATGGTCGCAAGTAGCGTTATAGCTTTCGTTGTTGATGGACAGGAATGACTTCCATGTCTTTGAATCAGCCGGGCCTAATTCGTCTAAAAAAATGTTTTTCGTGACATAGTTAAAGAAGGTCCCCATTAGGGCAGCCTCTTTTGAATCAGCCTTCATATCGCCACTGAAGTCTCGCAGCATGGTAAGGGCAAGACGCGCCCGTGCCGCCATTTTTTCATCCTTCCATCTGTCGATTTCTTTTATAATCTCGCCGGCAAGCGTTCCTTTCAGTATAACGTCCTTGAGCTTTGGTATGAACAAGGAGTATGTGTCCAGTTGCATATCCATATTTGTTTGTGTTGTGTGTTTATCGGTTGCCGATGCCATCTGGTTGATACGCTCGGCACGCTCCGGCCAGTACCAGGAAGAGGAAAGGATATAGGGATAATCCTTCGTCACCGTTCGATGGTTGGCGGTTCCTATAAATCCGGCCGGCGGATTCTTAAGATTCGGCAATACATCCGTGTCCAAGAAACCAGTCCAGTCATATTCACCGGTCCAGCCCGGCGAAGGCATCAGCCCGCGGCCTTTTGCCCGGACGGGGTAATTGCCGATCACCTGCCAGGCAATGTTATCCCTATCCGCAAATACCATGTTCAGGGGAATGGCCTTTATTTGTTTTATAACAGGAATCGCTTCATTCAGAGAACCCGCAAAGCTCAGTTTGGAAAAAGCATTAACACTGTCATCATCCTTGGTGGCAGACGCCCAGCTCAGGGCCACGCCATAAGGGATATCAAATGATTTTGCCTGAAGGGAATGCAACGGCTCCTTTCTCAGCGCTTCGTTTAGAAGCGGTCCATGTATGGTCTCGTGAACGGTTATCGTAATGGGCTTTTCACCCTTGATTTTGAAGACTTCCTGGCGCTCTGTGGCAGGCATCCATCGCCCTTTATATAAATAATGCAATTTCCCATCTACGGGCTTGAGTTGTTCAAGAAACAAATCTTGATTATCGGCCATAACCATGGTCATGCCCCATGCTACATGACCATTGTATCCGGCGACTATGATAGGAATACCTGCAATATTAACCCCGGCGACATCTAAGGGACCGCCCTTCATATGCAACATATTCCACAGGGAAGGCATACTCAGGGGAAGGTGCGTATCGTTGCAGAAAATACTCGCGCCGTCCTTGGTTTTGTTTTTACTAATGGCCCAGTTATTTGAAGCGGCGAATCCGCTTAAACCCACGAAGCTTAAGAGTGGTTGAAGTTCGGCAAGTTGTTTTATGCTTTCGGCAGCTTTGTTCAAATCAATCCCTTTGAGCTTGCCGGCCTCATCAAACGGGATAGGTTCATCAGGGTAGATGGGAAACAGCCATGCCGCTTTATCTGCGCCGATGGCTTGAGTGATATTCAAGGCGGCGATTTCTTCATGAAGATTAAAGGACAGTGCAAAGTTCACCAGGGCGAAGATCTTGATGGAATCAATGGGCTTCCATGGTTCAGGTCTATAGCCTGCCAGAGCAATACCTGGCGGCATTTTGTCTTTATGCTGATCAAGATAAGCATTCACGCCATCAGCATATCGTTGCATGATGACAAGGTTCCTGGGGGCGATATTTTTATAGAGGTTCTCTGCCACGCTTCTGAGGTTCATGGTGCGCATGTAAATGTCCAGATTAAGAACAGATAGTCCAGCCATTTCGGCAAGCCTACCCTCCGATATCAGTTTCAGCCCAATCATCTGGGCGAGCCGGTCTGAGGCATGCACATACCCGACGACCATAGCCATGTCTTCCATGTTTTTTGCTTCCACGAAGGGAATGCCATAAGCGTCACGGCTTACCGTTACCGTTTCCTTGAGTCCGGTTAGAGTAGTATTTCCGTGAGAGTCATCAAGTTTGTCTTTGAAATGCCAATTCATCAGAGTGGAGCAACTTGCTGAGAGAAGGCAGATAGCTAAGATAAAACAGACTTTTAAGAATAGATTTCCAATATGACCCCATCTAATTCTAAGCCGTAAAATAGGGTTCTGCATTCAACCTCCTCGAATCATTTTCCAAAACGTTTTATGATCAATAGATGATTAATGATGATCATTGTTGATCGGAAGAAAGCAAAGACTTCAATCAATGAGATGGGCAATTATTTTTGTGCAATCAAAAAGCCGTCTTCATGAGAATAGGGCGGTAGATTGAAAGTCATCTAATGCTGGTTATTATTTCCTGCTGACGGCAGAAAGAGCAACCATGTTCACGATTACTCGCTACTCGAAGCCCATTATCTCATAGAGGCATTCCCCTTCTATTGGGGTCACTTTACCATGCTCGATGATGTCGCCTTTGTAATTTGCAATGACCCGAAAATAAGTGGGCCTTGCGATAAATGTTCTAGCGATCCATTGAGAAAAGGGGTTCAATTCAGCAGCCGTGAGCAGATCAACATCTTCAACCAGCGCTTTGAACCGGATGCTTAGGTGGGCCTGCACCTCTCCCTCGACAAAATCGATACTGAGCTCTCTTGGATAATGGCGCTTCAGCTCAGGGTGGGTGACGAAATCCCACTGCCGAATCGTAGGACTGCCTGTGCCGACAATTATTTTGTCACCCTTGGCGATATAAAGCGGCCTCGCTATATTCAAGGCAGGATTGATATAGTCAACATCGGCGAAGATAATAGTGTACTCGTCCGAGAAGATCCTTCCCCATATCCAGTCCCGAGTTATCTCGTGAAGTGGTTTCCTCCCCCAGTTATGATCGGCGTATCCCACTCCTCTTACCTGCCTGGCTTGCCCGTTCTGGGTTATGGTGCCCTCTATGCGGTTACGAGCCTGATGGACACTCCAGAAAAAATCCAGTAAGTCTTCGTTGACGCCGTCTTTATGGGCGGGCGCCCATCCCGGCGCCGTCATGATAACTTTGAAGTCTGCCGCAATACCTTCCATGTTCCACTGCACATGATAATTCTTGTCGTCTATTCTTCGGACAAATCCCGAAGGGCAGATAATATCCACATCCTCTGTCGAGGATTTCATTTCCCCGGCTTCAAGTATTTTTGCATAGAACTTTTTCTTCCAGTCCGGACTATAGAGCGAGAAGGTTACCGCAGATTTTCCATTTGTAAAACTCGGGTCGAAGAATACCCCAACAAAGGTTTCACCCGTATCCAAATGCCCGTCAAAATACCACCACTCGAAGGGACGCTTGCCTGTCAGAACATGGCGTGCCCTGTCCCGGGCACTGGGCTCGGCCTTGCCCCAGTTAATATATTGACTGCTTTTACCAATGCTCTCATCGGGCTTAGGCAGATGGGTGCAGGAAGAAGTGGTAAAGATGAACAGAATGGCGAAAATTATTGCCGGTAGCATCTCCAGTACGCGGTACTTTTTGATCAGATATTGTTTTTTCATGGTCGAACTATAAGAATTTCTGTCTCGGCTGTCAAGGAAAGATTAGTAACAGAATGCTGTTCATTACCTGAATCTTTGGATTCCCGGCAAAATTATCGAATACTACATTTCATTCAACTATCATGAATTCACTTCTGGCGAACTATTTTGACAAACTTCTTTACAAAAAAGACAGGATGTCATAATGAAGACAAGCTTTTCTATATATTTCATGCGCTTCCGCCAACAGACGAAGGGAATGAAATGAAAAACAGTTCAGAAGCATTGTCGTGGCTTTCACGTTTTCCAAAATTTGAAGATACTTGGCTTGGACTTTCCTATGCCCCCCAGATGCCGAAACATATGGTGAAGGAAACACGCCAGGTTATAGCCATCGCCCGAAAATTCAACGATGAAGTGGCGAAACCCCTTGCCCTTAAACTCGATCGTCTCACACACGAAGACACAGATTATCTGCCCTGGGAACTGGTAGAGGAAGCCAACCGATGGGGCTTCTATACGATGTGGATACCGAAAATGTTCGGCGGTCAGGGTTATAACATGCCATCCATGTCCTGCTTTTCCGAAGAAGTCGCCTCAGCCTGTGCTGGAATCATGAACGTCATCGGTGTGCATTACCTGGCCGTGGCGGGGCTAATCGCTTCCGGCAACGCCCGGCTGTCCAAAAGGATTCTCCGGGAGGTTGTCGCGGGCGAAAAGTCGGGCAAGCCCTGTGTACTGGCGCTTGCAACGACAGAGCCGGGCGCGGGCACCGACGTTGAGGAGTCGGATCTGGTGGACAAGGGTCATGTCACCTGTCAGGCCAGACGTGTCGAAAATGGTTACATTATCAACGGCGCCAAAGTGTTTATATCTATGGGGCACGTCTCGTCATGGACGGTCCTTTACGCTTATGAAGACACAAAGCATCCATCTGAAACAACCATCGGCTTTGTTGTGAAGACGGGCACGAAAGGATTTTCCTTCGGCAGCCACGAAAACAAGATGGGGCAGCGGGTCTGTCCGGCTAGTGTGCTGATCTTCGAAGACTGCTTCATTCCGGATAATCAGGTTCTCTTCAGTGCCGGTCTGGTGAAAAAAATTACAAAGAAGCCTGTCAGAGATATTGCCCAGCGCTACATCGACTATGTGGTGTCCGCCACTCGCCCGGGTGTCTGTGCCTTCGGCATCGGCGTCGCGCGCGGGGCGTTGGAAACAGCACTGCATTACGCGTCATCAACAGAAATCAACGGCCGCCTGCTGATCAATCAGGAATGGGTGCAGTGTATTCTCGCCGAGATGCATAAAAATGTCATTCTAGGACGACTTGCCTACACCGAGGCCAACAACGCCAACAGCCATCGTGGTTTGTATCGTCTCCTGCAAATCAAACCCTTCTACTACTATCTCAAAGCCATGCCGCGGTTCTGGTTTGATAAGGTCATTGCTCCGGCTTTGGATTGGGAGCTGACATCCAGAATCATGGGAAAACTCTACTTTGACCTACCGAAACCGGAAGATCAGCGTTGTTGTTCGGGGTGGGCGTCGGTGGCAAAATTCGCAGGAACGGATCTTGGTGTGATAAACTGCCAGATGGCCATAGAGATCATGGGGCAGAAAGGCCTGCGGCAGGATGCCGGTGTCGAGAAGATGCTTCGCGACATCAAGCTTTTGCAGATTTACGAGGGGACAAACCAGCTCAACCGGCTCAACGCCTTTAAATGCCTCATCGCACCCGAAGTGCCGCATGCAAAGGTATTTGACGAATAGGGAGATACCATGTTCAGTAACGACCCAAACGATTTGAAACCGTTTGCCGATCTGGCCCGATCTTTTGCAGTAAAAGAACTTGCCGGAAAGGTTGCGCGGCATGACTGTTACCCTTTCGGTAATTTTTATATTGACATCCTGGATAAGGCTTATCATCTGGGATTTCTGGGGGGCACGCTTCCCACCGTTCTGGGCGGCATCAATGGAGGCATGGCGGCGCTTTGTGAAATTCTCTTACATATCTGTGAAGTTGACGCATCTCCGGGCGGTATTATTTTCACGCAGACACTGGCTCAGGAAATTCTGCTTGCCGCCGGCACCGGGGATCTCACGCAGAGCATTTTTACCAAAGCCGCATCGGCAAAAGAATTGCTGGTTGCCTTTCCCGCCTACACCGATCCCGCACAGACCGACTCTCTTCCGCTGGCGCAAAGAACGGGAAATGATTACACAATCACAGGACGTCTGGAACTGCTGGTTTTAGGAAGCCTCGCACAACAGGCTATTATTCCGGCACGCCATGGATCCGGACCGGACTACAGTTTCTTCCTGATTTCTCTTGACGATCAAAAATTGGGAAAAAGCGAACCGGTTTTTACGCTGGGGCTGCACGCATGCCCGGCGGTAGATGTAACGCTTGCCGGTATTCAAGCCCGTCTGATCGGCGAAGAAAACACGGGGCATCGCTATTTTGAAAAAGTATCGTCGGAAATGAACTGCGCCGCAATAGCAATGAATGCGGGAATTCTCCGCGGCGCTTTTAATGATGCCTTCAACTATTCCCAAAAGCGCGAACAGGGTGGCAGGCCGATTATCCGCTGGAGTGAGATCGGCATGATGCTCGCATCCATGTCAGTCAAGGCTGACGTTGCCACGATGTGCGTTCATCAGTCGTGTCTGGAGCTGGAGCAAAAAGGTAGCGGTTATGCATCACGCATATTGGCGGCGGCTCTGCACACCTCAGAACTGACCTGCCATGCCACGACTGACGGCATTCAAGTTCTCGGCGGCTACGGCTACATGAAAGAATACGGCCAGGAGAAGCGCTACCGCGATGCGCGCATGGTGCAAGCGCTGCTCGGCGCAGTGCCATATAAGAAACTCGACATCATTCAAAAGGCAGTGGGCGCGAACTCATACGATCTTTGAAGAATGCAATTCAGGAATTGGAAAGCATGAAAATTCTGAAAAACAAAACGGCCGCCGTGACAGGCGCCGCATCCGGCATGGGACGGATGCTGGCCGTCCGACTCGCGGAGGAAGGATGCCATCTAGCCCTGGCGGACATGAACGAACCAAGTTTACAGGAAACGGTTGCTCTTGTCAGGGGGCGTGTCCGTGTCACGTCTCACATTCTGGATGTCGCCCGACGTGAACAGGTATTTTCGTTCGCCGACGAGGTGGTTGCGCGGCACGGCGGTGTTGATTTGATTATCAATAACGCGGGCGTTGCACTGGGCGATTTGCTAGATGGCGTCCCGTTGTCTGATTTCGAATGGATTATGGGCATTAACTTCTGGGGCGTCGTTTATGGGACCATGGCGTTTTTACCTCATTTAAAAAAGCGTCAGGAAGGGCACATCGTCAACGTCTCCAGCATCTACGGCATTCTGCCGATGTCCAACACCGGATGCTACTGTGCCAGCAAGTTTGCGGTCAGGGGATACACGGAAACTCTCGCCCAAGAAATGCACGGAACGTCCATCCGGGTCAGTTGCGTTTATCCCGGCGGCATCCGGACCAACATTGCCCGCAATGCCCGGTTCAACCGGACGATGTTTGACTTGTCCCGTGAAAAGGCTCAAGGTATCTATGAGGAACGGCTGTTTAAAACAACGGCGGATGACGCGGCAAAAAGAATTATCTCGGGCATCCGACACAATAAAATCCGCATTCTTGTGGGATCAGCCTCGACCACTATGGATGTGTTGATGAGGCTCATGCCGGTTACGACGTCAATTCTGACCGGTGTGGTGAGCCGACGCGTCGCCAAAAGTTACGCCGATCGATAGGCCGACGTTCGAAGAAATTATCCTGGATGAAAAAAAAGGCAAAGGGAGGTTCTATGAAAAAAGGAGATTTATTCAAAGGTGTGATGCAGTGGGAAATGATGACGAAGGATTTATCGCTGGAAGGCAGAATGCCGACATTTTACTATGATAACACAACGATGACGGCAATTTATACCGCATCCACAGATCAAGTCCGCAAGCTGCTGCCCTTGTCCGTTATGCATCCGGTGGAAGCCTGGCCCGGTCGGGCCTTGGTTGCCTTCACGGCTTTTGAATACCGCAAAACGGATATTGATCCTTACAACGAATTTTCAATTTCATTTCCCATTACTTATGAAAAGACATCTCTTGCCGGTATCACCATGATCTATATGATGCTCAAGCGATATTTCACGGCATACGTCTGGCAGCTTCCCGTTACCACGGAGCGGGCCCGCAGGGGCGGCGTGGACATGTTTGGCTATCCCAAATTCATTGCCGATATCAGCTTTTCCCGTGAAAAAGACGCTTTGGCCTGCACACTTTCCGAAAGCGGCAAAGAAATCCTCGTTCTCAAAGGACAAAAACTTCAAACCGTACCGGAAAAAGTCAACCGGTTTAAAACTTACTCCATCAAAGACGGCGTGCCGCTGGTGGCAAACATTTATATGAATCCGGTTGAATTTGGGAAATCCATGAGCGGAAAGTCTGCCCAGCTTTCACTGGGCAACCACGATATCGCCAAAAAGCTTCGGGACATTAACCTGAGCCCGAAACCTATTTTCTTCGAGTATATGCCTGTTATGGAAGCCATCCTCTACGGCCCCCGCAACTTGATGGATGATTGATAGGGACGGTTTAGGGATTAGTGACTATTCGGCCGAGGCGGTCATAGCCCTTCCCGTCACCCATCTCTTTACCCCGGCATCGTCAAAAATCAAAACGCTTTTTTTAGGGTGACACACGAATCAGCCTAACAACCCGGCTGATCCATAAAGCAGAAATTCGTATAGTCATGCATGCCAAACTCGTGTATGATATTTGGTATGAAAAGAGGCAGCGGAATACTAATGGGCATATCATCGTTACCCTGCCGGTTTGGCATCGGAACAATCGGGCAGGGTGCGCGTGACTTTGTGGATAAACTTCAGATGAGCTCGCAGACTTACTGGCAAATCTTACCCACTTCACCAACGGGTTTTGGCGATTCGCCGTATCAGACTTTCAGTACATTTGCAGGGAATCCATATTTTATTGATTTTGACGATTTATTTTGTGAAGGCCTCTTGCCCCGAGATGCCCTGGATATGTGTGACGATCTTTTTGGAAGCGATCCGTGTTCGGTAGATTACTATGCGCAGTATATCGGCAAGTCGCAAGTGCTGCATCGAGCTTACCAATGCAGCGCCATGCGGCTTGCGGATGAGATCGAAGCATTTCAACAACGGCATACCGGTTGGATCCATGACTATGCGCTTTATATGGCGCTGAAAAGCGTCTATGCCATGAAGCCCTTTTATGAATGGCCGGAAGAGCTTAGACAACGGCGGTGCGACGCTCTTAAAGCCGCCCGGTCCCGTCTGGGGGAAGCGATTTCTTATCATATATTCATTCAATACCTTTTCTTTCGCCAGTGGGACGCGTTGCACGAGTATGCAAGAGGAAAAGGTATCCATATTATCGGCGACATGCCAATTTATATGGCGCCTGATAGTGTGGATGCCTGGATGGGCTGCGAAATCCTTGATAAACAAGGACACGTTGCCGGTTGTCCGCCAGACTACTTTTCGGAAACGGGGCAGCTTTGGGGAAATCCACTCTATGACTGGGATGCAATAAAGAAAACGGATTATGATTGGTGGATCAAGCGTATCGCTCATCAGATATCCCTATGTGATTATGTGCGCATCGACCACTTCCGCGCGTTCGAATCCTACTATGCGATACCTGCTGACGCAAAGGACGCTACAACGGGACAATGGATTCCCGGTCCGGGCGTTGACTTTTTTTGCCGACTCAAAAAAGCACTGGGTGACCTGCCGCTTATTGCTGAAGATTTGGGCTATCTGACACCAGCTGTCTTTGTACTGCTCCATGCAACGGGCTTTCCCGGCCTGAAAGTGCTGCACTTCGCGTTTGAACCCGACGGCGGCAGTATCTATCTGCCGTACCGCTATGAAAAAAACTGCATAGTTTATACGGGAACACACGACAATGATACGACGATCGGCTGGTATGGCGGTCTTGGTGAAGACGAACGTGTATTTTTGGATGCATATCTTGGCGGTGTCGATGAGAAACGTGTGCACTGGCAGTTGATCCGACTCGCAATGAGTTCCGTTGCGGATGTGTGCATCATTCCGATGCAGGATCTACTAGGACTGCCATCATCCGCACGAATGAACCGGCCGCAGACGTCGCAGGGAAACTGGCGCTGGCGGCTTTTGCAAGGCCAGTTTGACGATGGAACCGTGCAGAAGCTTGCTGATCTGACAAAATTGTTCGGTCGCTCGGGGCAAAAATGAAGAACTATCAGCAACACGTCAACACGGACGAGATTTATCTGTTCAACATCGGAGAGGCGCAGCAGGCCTACGCCACTTTCGGGTGTCACCCTGTGGATAAACTCGGCATGCACCGCTTTTTGGTGTGGGCGCCCCACGCGCAGCATGTAAGCGTTGTGGGGGATTTCAACGGCTGGGATGTTTCGAAAAACAGGATGGAACGGCTTGATACCGGTGTATTTGTCTCTTTCGTGCCGGGCCTTCACGATGGGGACTGTTATAAGTATTCGATTCAAGGCTGCGACGGCAAAACAGTGCTCAAAGCAGATCCGTTCGCCTTTCATGCCGAGGTTTCTCCTGCGACAGCCTCAAAGGTCTGGAGCCTCGAAGGATACTCCTGGCACGATGCGGAATTTCTGCAGCGTCGCTTGGGACAAAATATCCTGAACCGGCCGATGGCCATATACGAAATGCATATCGGATCGTGGCGTAAGCGAGAGGGGTACCGCTTTGCGAATTTGCGCGATGTGGCCGACGAACTTTCCAAATATCTTGTTGAAATGGGCTTTACGCATGTGGAAATCATGCCCGTTATGGAGTATCCGTTCGACGATTCATGGGGATATCAGGTTACCGGCTATTACGCCGTGACAAGTCGATACGGCACGCCGCAAGATTTTATGTATTTTGTAGATACGATGCATGCGAATAATATCGGCGTTATCATGGACTGGGTGCCCGCCCATTTTCCCAAGGATGCGCATGCCCTTGCCCGCTTCGACGGTACATGCCTTTATGAACATCACAACCCGATGCAGGCCGATCACCCGCAATGGGGCACACTGATATTCAACTATGGCCGTCCCGAGGTTGTTAGTTTTCTGGTTTCCAGCGCGATGTATTTTTTTGACGTTTATCACATCGACGGCATTCGCGTTGACGCGGTCACGTCGATGCTCTATTTGGATTATGCCCGTAATCCGGGCGAGTATGTGCCCAACGAGGACGGAGGCAACATTGACAAGTCCGCGGTGGCTTTTCTGCAAAAAATGAATGCCGTGATCTTGACAAGGCATCCAGGCACCTTCACCATCGCGGAGGAATCGACGTCCTATCCGCTGATAACCAAACCGCCCTATGACGGCGGACTGGGTTTTGTCTTCAAGTGGAACATGGGCTTTATGCATGATACACTCAAGTATATGTCGATGGATCCTTTTTTCCGTCATGATCATCATGATAAACTGACATTTTCGATGCACTATGCGTTTACCGAAAACTTCATTCTGCCTTATTCACACGACGAGGTGGTCCACGGCAAAAAATCTCTGCTCAACAAGATGTACGGAACTTATGATGAAAAGTTTGCCTCCTTGCGTGTGCTGCTCGGTTTCATGTATGCGCATCCGGGGAAGAAACTGCTGTTTATGGGAAGCGAGTTCGGGCAATTTATCGAATGGGATCATCGGAAGCCGCTCGACTGGTTTCTGCTTCAGTACGAGAAGCACAATCAGATGCGGCAATATGTCAGGGCGCTTAACGCTTTTTATACAGCGCATCCCGCTCTGTATTCGATTGAAGACGACTGGAACGGCTTTACCTGGCTGAATGTTGATAACGCTCTTCAGAGCTCGCTTGGCTTTCTGCGTCGTGGACGACATCAGACAACACCCTGCGTCTGCGCGTTCAACTTCACGCCGGTGCCAGTGGAGCGTTTTGTTGTCGGTTTGCCCCGCGGAGGCGAGTTGCGAGAGACGTTCAGCAGTGACGACAAACAGTTCGGCGGTGGCGGACGACACTCCCCCTGTGCCGTTTCGGCCTTGCGGGAAGAATTTACGGGGCATCCTTTCCGGGCCGTCATCGATCTGCCGCCGCTTTCAGCCGTCTATTTTGACTATTTCGAAAAGGGAGAGGGAATGACCCCATGAACAAAGAACTGCAGAAAATCTTGGCGACCTATGACCAAGAAACGCTTCCGCGGATACTCATGACCGGCGCGGAATGCACGCCGTTTGCCAAGACCGGAGGCCTGGCGGACGTGATCGGAACGTTGGCCAGGGAGCTCAAAATTCTGGGGTTTGATATTCGCCTCGCGCTGCCGTTTCACCGGGTCATCAAGGAACGGTACCGTGAGCAGGTTCGACACATCGTCAGCTTCAGCGTCGATATCGGCTGGCATTCCCGTTACGTGGGCGTGGAACTCTACGACTGGAACGGGATTCCGGTTTACTTTATCGACAATGAACATTACTTCGGCCACGCCATTTACTGCGGCGCCAATTTCGAGGGCGAACAGTACGCCTACTTTTCCCGCGCGGTGATTGACGCGTTGCCGGTCATCGGATTTGAGCCGGAGATCGTCCACGTCAACGATTGGCATACGGCGATGATTCCCATGCTGCTGCGGACCCAATACGACCTGCATCCGCAGGGGAAGTCAAGAACCGTCCTCACTATTCACAACCTTGGTTATCAGGGCCGGTTTGATTTTGGTTACGCGGCGCATCTTCTGGGGTTGGATGATAAATATTTCCACCAGGACTATATCGAGTTTCACGGCGACGCCAATTTCCTGAAAGCCGGCATCGTTTTCTCCGACAAACTGGTTACGGTCAGCCCGACATACGCTCAGGAAATCAGGATGCCGTACTACGGAGAAGGTCTGGACGGTATTCTGCAGACGCGAGCCGATGATCTGATCGGCATCCTTAACGGTATTGACACACAGGCTTTTAATCCGGCAGACGACCCCCTGATTCCTTATCCGTATGACGTTGTGTCTCTGCAGCAAAAAAAGAAAAACAAGAAATCCCTGATTAAAGAACTCGGGCTGGAGATCACTCCGGCGGCGCCCGTTATCGGGATGGTGACGCGGCTGGCCAAACAAAAAGGTATAGACCTGGTTCTTCACGTATTCGACGAAATTATCCACTCCGGCGCGGGTTTTGTCCTCATCGGAACAGGGGAGAGGGAGTATGAGGATTTTTTCCGCGGCATTGCTCACCACACGGGAAACCGCGCGAAAGGCCTGACTCTGTTTGATGACCGGCTGGCTCGCCGGATATACGCCGGCAGCGATTTTTTCCTGATGCCGTCTTTGTTTGAGCCGTGCGGCCTTGCGCAGATGATCGCGCTACGGTATGGAACGCTGCCCATTGTCCGCGCGACGGGCGGGTTGAGGGACACCGTCTGCTCCTACAATGAACACACGAAAGAGGGCAACGGTTTTTCTTTTGACAACTATAACGCGCACGATATGCTTCATACAATCCGCTACGCGCTGAGCATTTACCAGCAAAAATATCGCATGGCATTGTTACGGAAACGGGCCATGAATCAAAACTGGAGCTTTCAAAAAAGCGCCCTGGCGTATGCAAAGCTGTATATCCTGACCTGCGCGCAGCAAACCGCTTGATTTTTATTGACAGGTTATCAATCGTCAAATAAAAAAGCGGCATATTGCGCTGGTATTCCAATTCGACGGGCAAAGGTAGGGCAGTGGAAAACAGAATTTCTGAAATCAAGATGACGATTGAAACAAAATTAAAAAGGCATTACGGGCGCACCTTTGAAGACGCCTCGGACGAGGAAATGTTTCAGGCGGTGGCGCTGAGCATTCGGGACATGATCCTCGAGCAGTGGGCGTATGCCGGCAAGGACGTTAAGACCCTTGGGCGCAGGAGGCTCTGTTACCTGTCCGTCGAATTTCTAATCGGTCGGGCCCTGGTCAATAACATGATCAACCTCGGCGTTCTGGACGACTACCGGGCGGTCATGGCCGAGATCGGCTATCCTTTTGAGAAGCTCGAAGAACAAGAGAACGAAGCGGCTCTCGGCAGCGGCGGGCTCGGGCGGTTGGCTGCCTGCTTCCTGGATTCGCTGTCAACACTGAATCTGCCCGTAACAGGCTACGGTATCCGTTATGAGTACGGCATGTTTTCCCAGCGGATCGTGGACGGTGAACAGACGGAGGTGCCGGACAACTGGATGTGCAAAGGCGATATCTGGGAAGTCGAACGGCGTGAAGAACAGATTGAAGTGCGCTTTGAGGGTATGGCGGAAGAAATCTGGACGGACGAAGGCCTGACCGTTGTGCATAAAAACTTTCAGAAAGTTACCGCGGTGCCTTACGACATGATTGTAACCGGCTATGACAGCCGCCTGCCGGCAAAGCTGCGCCTGTGGCGTGCGGAATATCCGGCCGGTTTTGATTTTCATGCGTTTAACAAGGGCGACTTTGTTTACATGATTCAACAAAAGGAAATTGCCGAATCGATATCCAAAGTGCTGTACCCCAAGGATGACCATATGGCCGGGAGACTCCTGCGCCTGAGACAGTATTACTTTCTCGCCTCCGCGACCATGCAGGACATCGTGCGCGAACATAAGAAGCTCTACGGCAACGCGTGCACCATGCCGGACAAGGTTGTCCTCCAGATCAATGACATTCATCCGGCCCTGGCGATTCCGGAACTGATGCGCATCCTGCTGGACGAAGAGAACCTGGGATGGGACGAAGCTTACCACATCACCAGCCGGGTATTTAATTACACCAACCACACCGTCATGCATGAGGCGCTGGAGTCCTGGCCCGAGCAGTTGTTCAAATCGATGCTGCCGCGCATTTACGCGATTATCTCAGAGATGAATGAGCGCTTCAGCGAGCAACT
>Ga0209507_1001651_pt1 | contig 17028 bp, 15 predicted proteins | sample AD_UKC028_MetaG_FD_184414 | JGI IMG/M metagenome (GOLD analysis project Ga0209507, IMG submission 184414) | Active sludge microbial communities of municipal wastewater-treating anaerobic digesters from USA - AD_UKC028_MetaG (SPAdes) (version 2) | ecosystem: Engineered > Bioreactor > Anaerobic >...
CCACCAGTTACCGAAGGCCGACTCGATGTCGGCCTTTCGCATTTTGTCTGGCGGAGATTTCATGAGTACTTATCACGACATTATCAATCGCAAATGCAAGCCCTGTGTGGCAGGCGCTGGCGCGCTGGATGAGTCAGCCTGCAGTGACTATCTCGGCGCACTTGATGGTTGGGCTCTGACTGGCCAGGCGATCGAGAAGACCTGGCGTTTCAGGGATCATTACGAAGCGGTGGCGTTCGTCAATACCATTGCCTGGATATCACACCGGGAAGATCATCATCCGGAAGTCACACTGGGTTATGCCGATTGTCGGGTTCGTTACTGGACACATGCAGTCAGTGGCCTGACGGAGAACGACTTCATCTGTGCGGCGAAGGTGGACCGGCTTTTTTCGCTTTGATCAGGTGCCGCCCGAGCCGGCAGCCGCTCGCCGCAAACGGTCGCCTACCGCTGCCCATGCTGCCGTTTCCGGCAATGCTTCGACGGCGATCAGGTTGACGTTGGCATGATCAAGCTCCCGTAGTGCTGCGTACAGGTCGTGCGCATAGCCGACCGGGTCTGCCGACAGCATGTACCAGACATGCGGCATTCCGGATTGCGGCACCTGGCTGTGGCTGATCACGCCGCAGCGGTCGCCCTTGTGGCGCTGGGCGCTGAGAAAATCCAGTAGGCGCGAACCCGCGATGATGCGCATTGGCGTCTGCGGTGCGTAATGCGCAGCCAGCGAACCGGAAACCCGTGGCGCGCCGGTTGCGGTTTGAATCGGAAGCTGGCGCCCGAATACGGCTGCCAGGTGATCCGGGGAAATGTGGCCCGGACGCAGGATGGCGGGTTCGCCGCGCGAGCAGTCGACGATGGTCGATTCGATGCCGACCTTGCACAGCCCACCATCCAGTATCAACGAGATTCGGGCGCCAAGTTCTTCCCGGACATGTTCCGCCGTGGTCGGGCTGATGCGGCCGAAGCGGTTGGCCGATGGTGCTGCGATGCCGGCATGCTCACCCACTGCTGCTGCGAAACGGCGCAACAGTTCGAGCGCGACAGGATGACCAGGCACGCGCAGTCCGACGGTATCCTGACCGCCGGTGACGGCATTCGGCACCCAGGCCTGTTTTTTCAGGATCAGCGTCAGCGGGCCGGGCCAGAAAGTTTCCATCAGTTCCCAGGCGACTGCGGGAACCTGCTCGGCCCAGTGATCGACTGCATCGTGGCCGGCGAGGTGAACGATCAGCGGATGATCGGCAGGCCGGCCTTTGGTCGCGAAGATTCGGGCAACCGCTTCGGGGTTCGCCGCATCGGCGCCGAGTCCATAGACCGTCTCGGTCGGAAAGGCGACCAGTTCACCTGCCCGTAGCAGTTCGACGGCACGCGCGTAATCCGCTTCCGAGGGCGTCATTCGTGCCCGATGCCGATGGCGGCGCGGGCCGCCAGCGCGGCTTCCTGCACCCTGGCCGCATCTTCGCCAATGACCGTGAAATGGCCCATCTTGCGGCCGGGGCGAGCATGGTGCTTGCCATAGAGGTGCAGCTTGAGGTTGCCTATCGCGTGCAGCCGGGACCAGTCCGGCTCACGGTAGTGTTCGCCGTCGTACCAAAGATCGCCAAGCAGGTTGACCATGACCGCTGCCGAATGCGCGCGCGGATCGCCGAGCGGCAGGCCGCACAGGGCACGCACCTGTTGTTCGAACTGGTTGGTGACGCAGGCATCGATCGTGTAGTGGCCGCTGTTGTGCGGACGCGGCGCCATTTCGTTGACGATCAACTGGCCGCGACTGACGAAGAATTCAACTCCCATGGTACCGACGTAGCCGAGCTTTTCGGCGATGCGGGTGGCGACGTCTTCAGCGTCGCTGGCGACGCAGGCCGAGGTGCGCGCCGGCACGATCGAGACATCGAGAATCCCCTTGCTGTGGCGATTTTCCCCGGTCGGGAAGCAGCGCGCGTTGCCGCTTTCGTCACGCGTCAGAACGACTGAAATCTCGTAATCGAGGGTCAGGCGTTGCTCCAGCACGCAGGACTCGTGTTTGAAGTGGCCGAATGCCAGGCGCGCCTCTTCGCGGTTGTTGACGATAGCCTGCCCCTTGCCGTCGTAGCCGAAGCGTGCCACCTTGAGAATGGCGGGAAACAGCGCGGCGCTTGCAACATCGATGTCTTCCTCGCTGCGGATCGTCGCGAACGGGCCGTGCGGAAAATCGTTGTCGCGGAGGAAGGATTTCTCGGCGATCCGGTTTTGGCAGATGGCGACCGCCGCCGCCGCCGGACGAACAGGGACGAATTTGGCAAGATAGTCGAGCGTAGCGGCCGGCACGTTCTCGAATTCGGTGGTGATTGCCGCACAGCCTCGGGCGAATTCGTCGAGGGCGGCGTAATCGTCGTAATCAACGCAAAACTGGCGTTCGGCAATCTGCCCGGCCGGGCTATTAGCGTCGGGATCGAGGACCCATACCTTGTAACCCAGTTCGTGCGCCGCGTTGACGAAGAAGCGGCCGAGCTGGCCGCCACCGAGCATGCCCAGTGTGGCTGGGGGAAGAATCATCGTGGCGCTCAAGACAGGAACCTCATCGGCACTTCAATTTTTGGCAAATTTCCCGGTTGACCGCAACGGTCACACTTCCGGCAGCTTCATGGCCAAGACCTTGGCGGCCTGCGTCTTGCGGAAGGCTTGCAGCCTGGCATTTAGCGCAGCGTCGTCATTGGCCAGCATGGCGACCGCGAACAGCGCGGCATTGGCGGCACCCGCCTCACCGATGGCAAAGGTGGCGACCGGGATGCCCTTGGGCATCTGGACGATCGAGAGCAGCGAATCCTTGCCCGAGAGCGCCTTCGATTGTACCGGCACGCCGAGGACCGGGATGGTGGTCTTGGCCGCCAGCATGCCCGGCAGGTGGGCGGCGCCGCCGGCACCGGCGATGATCGCCTTGAGGCCGCGACCGCTCGCCGCTGCGGCGTATTCGAAGAGCAGGTCAGGGGTGCGGTGAGCAGAAACGACCCGCGCTTCGAAAGCGACACCGAAGTCTTTGAGGATTACGGCGGCCGCCTGCATGGTCGGCCAGTCGGAGTCGGAGCCCATGACGACGCCGACGAGTGGTGGGGCATTGGTGGTCATAACCCGGCTTTTCGTTCGGCGGCTTCGATGGTATTGGCGAGCAGCATGGTGATGGTCATCGGCCCAACCCCGCCAGGTACCGGCGTGATCTGACCGGCGACTTCGAGACAGCCGGCGAAATCGACGTCGCCGCACAGCTTGCCGTCCGGCAAACGATTGATGCCGACGTCAATGATGACGGCGCCCGGCTTGATCATGTCGGCCGTGACGAATTTCGCCTTGCCGATCGCGGCGACGACGATATCGGCGCGCGCGGTGTGAAATTTCAGGTCGCGGGTGCGCGAGTTGCAGACGGTCACCGTAGCGCCGGCGTTGATCAGCAGCAGCGCCATCGGTTTGCCGACGATGTTGGAGCGGCCGATGACGACGGCTTCCTTGCCGTTGAGGTCGATCTTGCCCTTCTCGAACATCTTCATGACGCCATACGGCGTGCACGGAATGAAGCGCGGATTGCCCTGGGCCAGGGCACCGACATTCTCGGCGTGGAAGCCATCGACGTCCTTCTCAACGGCAATCGCCTCAAGCACGGCTGCCTCGTCGAAATGCTTCGGCAGAGGCAGTTGCACGAGGATGCCGTGAATCGCCGGATCGGCGTTCAACTCGGCGATCTTTTTCAGCACGGTTTCCGGGTCGACCGCAGCATCGTAGGTGATCTTCTCGGAATGCATGCCGATTGCCAGGCAGCCATTGACCTTGTTGCGAACATAGACTTCGGAAGCCGGATCGGCGCCGACCAGGATGACCACCAGACCGGGTCGCTGCCCCTTGGCGGCGAGCGCTTCCACACGCGCCTTGAAACCCTGGCGCAATTCTTCAGCCAGGGCCTTGCCGTCGATAATTTGTGCCGTCATCGTCGCATCCAACAGAAATGAAAAAGGGGAAAGGCTGTGGCCTTTCCCTTTGAATTGGCGCGTATTTTAGCAGATTACGCGAGTGCAGCTTCCGCTGCGCCGACCGCCGCCCTACCCGCCTCGAACGCCTTCCGGTTCAGTTCGACCAGCTTTTCGCCCTTGCGCTGGAAGCGCCTGAGCACGCAATCGAGCAGCGTTTCGGCCGGAAACGGCAGGTGGTCGGCAATGGCGCCGAGCATGACGGTGTTGCCGAGACGGATATCGCCGAGTTCCTGGGCGATCGACGTGGCATCGAAAGCGACGACCTTGCGCCCGCTCTTCTTGATCTCGGCCAGCGGATCGTCAGGGTAGTCGAAGAGGCCCAGCTCGACGACCGGCGGCACCAGGCGCGCAGTATTCATCAAGGTGATGCCGTCCGGGCGCAGCATGTGCTGCCAGCGCATCGTCTCGGCCGACTCGAAGCCGAGCAGCACATCAGCGGTGCCCGGCGTGATCTGCGGCGACAGTACGCGTTCGCCGAAGCGCAGGTGCGACGAGACGACGCCGCCGCGCTGCGCCATGCCGGCGACTTCGGTTTTCTTGGCGTCGTGGCCCATGGCGATGGCGGCTTCGGCGAGGATTTCGGTCGCCGTCATGACACCCTGACCGCCGATGCCGACGACGAGAATGTTGGTGTTCTCGCTCATCTCAGACCCCGCAACCCTTGACCAGCGTGATCGGCGAAACCGGCACGTGATGGACGATGGCGTCCGGCGCGCAGGGCTGGACGCACAGACCGCAGCCGGTGCACACCGAGGTTTCGATGCGCACGAAGGCAAGATCGACTTCGCGGCCGTTCGGCTTGATTTCCTTGCCGCGTCGCGTGACGTGGATGGCCGGACAGCCGACGTCGATGCAGTTGCCGCAACCGGTGCACTTGTCGTCGATGACCTCGAAGGGTTTCAGCTTGTGATAATCCTTGATCAGGACGCACGGCTGGTCGGTGATGATGACCGAGACTTCAGGCACCTTCACTTCGTCACGGATGGTTTTGAACAAGACTGGCAGTTCATACGGGTTGACCGTATGAATACGTTCTTCCTTGACGCCCAGGGCGGCCACCAACTTGGCGAAATCGACGCGCGGCGCCTCGTCGCCGTAGATGTCGCGGCCGTTGCCGGGGTTATCCTGACCGCCGGTCATGCCGACCGCGCGGTTGTCGAGCAGCAGCACGGTGACGTTGCCCTTGTTGTAAACGATGTCGAGCAGGCCCTGCATGCCCATGTGCAGGAAGGTCGAGTCACCGATCACGGCAAGGATGCGCTTGTCCTTGTCGGCTTCGCCGCGGCCCTTGTCGAGGCCGAGCGCAATGCCCATCGAGGCGCCCATCGAAATGCAGGTGTCGAGTGCGTTCCACGGATGGCCGGCGCCCAGCGTGTAGCAGCCGATATCGCCGGAAATGGTCAGGTTGCGCACCTGCGACAGCGTGTAATAGACGCCGAGGTGCGGACAGGCGACGCACATCGTCGGCGGCCGCGGGAAAACCTGCATTGGCGCGGTCGACAGCCCGAATTGTCGTTTTTCCGGCATCTCTTCACCAAGCAGACGGGCGATCGCCGGGCGTAGCACGTTGGGTGCCAACTCGCCCTGCAGCGGCAGGATTTCCTTGCCGATGACATTCAGTCCCTGGGCCTTCAGTTCGGTCTCGATCAGCGGTTCGACTTCCTCGACGACAACGACCTGATCGACCAGCGCCGCCAGTTCGCGGCACTTTTCGAACGGTAGCGGGCAAGAGAAACCGAGTTTCAGCACCGGTGCGTTCGGGAAGCACTCCTTGACGTGCATGTAGGCCGGACCCGAGGCGATGAAACCGACGCGCCGGTCGCTGCCCGGCTCGATGAAATTGAGCGGCGAAGCTTCGGCCTCCTTGCGCAGTTCGCCGGCACGGGCGAACATCAGCGGGATGCGCTTGCCGGCGCCAGACGGCGTCATGACCCAGCGCGCCGGATCCTTCTTGAAGCCTGCCGACGCCCTCTCGCCACGCTCGCCGACCGTGACCAGACTCTTGACGTGGTTGATGCGTGTCGTCATGCGCAGGATGACCGGCACCTGGAAACGCTCGGACAACTCGAAAGCATCGAGCGTCATCGCGTAGGCCTCCTGCGAATCGGCAGGCTCGAATACGGGTACGTGGGCAAAACGACCCCAGTAGCGGGAATCCTGCTCGTTCTGCGATGACGAAAGCCCGACGTCGTCGGCAATGGCGATGACCAGACCGCCGATCACGCCGGTCAGCGTCAAGGTCATCAAGGCATCGGAGGCGACGTTCATGCCGACATGCTTCATGCAGCAGAACGAACGCGAGCCGGCATAGGCGGCACCGATCGCCACTTCCAGCGACACTTTTTCATTGACCGACCACTCGGCATAGAGATCCGGATAGGTCGAGATCACTTCGAGCATTTCGGTGGATGGCGTGCCCGGATAGGCGGCGGCAACCTTGACGCCCGCCTCCCAGACGGCGCGGGCGACAGCTTCGTTACCAGACATCAGAACCCGGCTGGCGGCCGGTATGGGCATGACTGCGGCCATGACGACTCCTCGATCAGCATTACCAAACCGATGATTATAAGTGGCGACCGGTTGTGGCATTTGATACAAAGCAAGACGCTCCCATTTCTTTGGCTTGCTGATTGCCAACAGTTTCGCCGACCTTGGATTTTGTTTGCCTGCATCAAAGCCGCGGATCCGATCCCACGTCAGAATTATCGTCTAGGTCAAATGACGTTACGAGAGAACATGGCTGAAGCGGTTCTTCAGGCGCCACCTGAAATCCAGTTCGCGGAAACGCGACGCATCCCCGGCAACAAGGGAATCTGGGCCGGCATTACCTGTGAATTCGTCGAGTTCGCGGTACTTTTCGCGGTCTACTTCGTTTCACGCGCCCATTTTTCTGACGCTTTCCACGAAGGTGCACAACGGCTGTCGGTAGTTTTCGGAACGCTCATCACCCTGCTGATGATCACCAGCAGCTATTTCATCGCCTGCTCGGTAAATGCGATCCGCAACGGGCGCCAGCGCAGTGCGTTACGCTGGCTGGTCGCCGGCCTGCTGGTCGCCCTCGGCTACCCGGTCGTCAAATTCTTCGAAATCCGCTGGAATCTGGCGCACGACATCAATGGCGGTTCCGGCATCTTTTTCACCGTCTATTACTATCTCACCTTCAACCATCTGGTTCATGCCGTCTGGGGCATCCTCGGCATTTTCTGGGTGCTCGCCCGCCTGCTCTTCCAGGGTTATTCAGCCGAGGACTATGCCGGTCTCGAAGCGCTGGCCAGCTACTGGCACGCAACCGACATCATCTGGCTGATCATCTTTCCACTGTTTTACGTTCTCGCCTGACCATGAAGACTCACGACAGCTTCCCCGCCCTGACCCTGACCTGGCTGGCGCTCGTCGCCCTGACCTTGCTCAGCCTCGGCCTTGGCGAGTGGTTCCGTGCCGCCCACTGGCTGCCGGTGCTGGTCGCGGCGATCGTCTGGCTCAAGGGGGCGCTGGTAGCGCGCTACTTCCTTGAATCACCCAGTACCCACCCGTTCATTGCCCGACTGCTCAAGGCCTTCATCGTCATTGCGCCGGTCGCGCTGATCCTGACCGCATTTTTTGGCGCGACGTTCTCGCGCTGGGCCACCATATAGCGGCGGCCCGTCACGCAGGGGTCAGTTGTCCTCCGGCACCACCTTGATCGCGCCGCACGGGCATTCCGCCGCACACATGCCGCAACCCTTGCAATAGTCGTAGTTGAACGCGAAGCGTTTGCCGGGGCCGAGCTTGATCACCGCGTTGTCGGGACAGACGCCATAGCAGTTGTCGCACTCGAAGCAATTGCCGCAGGACATGCAGCGTCGCGCCTCGAACAGCGCATTGTGTTCGTCGAGCCCGCCGAGCACCTCCTCGAAAGTGGATTGACGGCGGATGATGTCGAGCACCGGGCGCACCGTTTTCGGAGCGTCGGAGTAGTACCAGGAATTCATCCGCTCGAAAGTCGCCAACTCGTGTTTCGGCGGCGGCACATATGTCTCGCCGCGCAGCCAGGCGTCGATGGCGCGCGCAGCCTTCTTGCCGTGGCCGATGGCGACGGTGACGGTGCGCTCGCTGCCGGCCATGTCGCCGCCGGCAAAAATGCCCGGGTGACCCGTCATCATGCCGGCGTCAACCTGAATCAAACCCTTGTCGACGACCAAACCCGGCACGTTTTCCAGCAGTGACAGATCGGAATCCTGGCCAAGCGCCAGTACTACCGAATCAGCTTCGATGTGCTCGTATTCGCCAGTCGGCTGCGGAAAGCCGTTTTCGTCGAGCGCCATCTTCTCGACCATGATTTCCGCTTCACCGGCCTCCTTGATGGTCGACAGCCATTTGATCGAGATACCTTCCTGCAGTGCCTCTTCGACCTCGAAATCGTGGGCCGGCATCTTGTCGCGGGTACGCCGGTAAACGATGATCGCCTCTTCGGCACCGAGACGCTTGGCGGTGCGCGCAACGTCCATGGCGGTATTGCCGCCGCCGTAGACGACGACGCGGCGGCCGAGCATGGGTGCGGTTTCGGCTTCCATGTCGTGCAGCACCGAGACGGCGTCGAGCACCTTGTTGGCATCGCCGGCCGGAATATAGGCGCGCTTGGCGAGATGGGCGCCGACGCCGAGGAAGCAGGCGTCGAATCTCTGCTCGGCCATAACCTGGCGCAGATCGCTGACTTTGGTGTCGAGCCATAGTTCGACGCCGTAATCGAGAATGCGCTGGATTTCGGCGTCGAGCACGTCGCGCGGCAGCCGGTATTTCGGGATGCCGTAACGCATCATGCCGCCGGACTGCGCCGCAGCTTCGAAAATCGAGACCTGATGGCCGAGGCGCCGCAAGTGGTAGGCCGCCGAGAGGCCGGCCGGGCCGGCGCCGACCACCAGGATTCGCTTGCCGCTGTCCGCTGCGGGCGGGTCGAATTGCCAGCCGCGCTTGAGCGCCTCGTCGCCAAGAAAACGCTCGACCGAATTGATGCCGACCGCGGCATCGATGTTCTGGCGGTTGCAGGCACCTTCGCAAGGGTGATAGCAAACGCGCCCCATGATCGCCGGCAACGGGTTATTGGCGGTCAGTGAGCGCCATGCGGCTTCGTAGTCGCCGCTTTCGGCGTGGAACAGCCAGCCCTGGATGTTCTCACCAGCCGGGCAGGTGGCATTGCACGGCGGCAGACGATCGACATAGACGGGGCGCGTCGTGCGCCAAGAGCCGGTCAGGTTGGCCAGCGAAGAGCCAGGATTCAGCGTGATGGCGAAAGGTTTGTCCATTAGCGTTCTCCCTGTCCAAGCAGACCATAGCGTTTGATATTGCGATCAGCCATGGCTTGCAACCTGGCGATGACTCCGACCTTCGGCTGTTTACCGAACAAGTGCGCGTAGCGCTTCTGCGGCTTCAGGTAATCCTCGACCGGCAGTTGGCGGCGGATCGGCAGCACCGAAGTGATCTCGCCATGCTCGGCCTCGAAGACCGGAAAAATGCCGGTTTCCTTGGCCAGCCGTGCCATGTGAATGGTTTCCTGCGAGGCCGTGCCCCAGCCGAGCGGACAGGGCACGAGAATGTGGATGTAACGCGCGCCGCGAATCTCCATGGCGCGCCGTACTTTGGCTTCGAGATCGCGCAGGTCGGCCACCGTCGCCGTCGCGACGTAGGGAACGTCGTGCGCCAGCGCAATCGCCGGCACGAACTTGCCCTGGCCGAAGACGTTGCCCGGTTCGGGACCGACCGCCATGGTTGTAGCCGTGCGGGCAGCCGGCGGCGTCGCCGAGGAGCGCTGGACGCCGGTGTTCATGTAGCCCTGATTGTCGTAGCAGATATAGAGCACATCGTCATTGCGCTCGAACATCCCGGACAGGCAGCCGAAACCGATGTCGGTCGTGCCGCCATCACCGCCCTGGGCGACGACGCGGACATCCCGTGCTTGTTCGCCTTTCCTCTGCTTGACCTTGAGCGCGGCGGCAATGCCGGTGGCGACTGCGGCGGTGTTGCCAAACAGCGAATGGATCCACGGTATCTGCCACGAGGTTTCCGGGTAGGGCGTGGAAAACACCTCGAGGCAGCCGGTAGCGTTAGCGGCGACGAGCTGACCGTCGGTCGCTTCCATCGCCGCGTCGATGGCGTAGCGCGCACCCAGCGCCTCACCGCAACCCTGACAGGCGCGGTGACCGGAGTTGATCGAATTGAAGCGCTTGGCGCTGGCCTGCACGCTGCGCTCTTCGGGTGCGAGCAGGCGATTGCCGACAGTGAAGGTGCCGGTCTGGTAGAACTTGACGGGTTGAAAGGACATGATTGATCACCTCTCAATAGTTGCGGGCGCCGACGACGCCGACGTCGCGCAGCAGCGCCTCGGCGACCGGCCCGCTGCGGCGGTGCGCCTTCTCGCGTTCGAGTTGCTTGTTGACGGCCTTCCAGTCGAGATCGAGAAAGGTCACGAGGTCCAGATTTTCGCGCATGGCCTTTTCAAACAGCGCGGTCAGCGACTTGACCGTGATCGCCCGCCCGCCGAGGCCGGCGACGACCGTGTAGCCCTTCAGCCCCATGCCGGTGACCGCCATCCGTACATCGGTAGCGACGATGCCGCCGATGCCGACTGCCAGGCTCTTTTCCAGCACGACGAAACGTTTGCAGTTCTTCAGTGCCGCGGCAACCGCGGCAAGCGGGAAGGGGCGATAGCTGGTGATGCCGAGCACGCCAATCCGGTGGCCGCCGTTTTCCGGCCGGCGCATGGCGTCGACCGTATCTTTTATCGTGCCGAGCACCGAACCCATGGCAATGACGACGGTGTCGGCGTCTTCGGTCCGGTAGGTATGAATCAGCCCGCCCGAGTCGCGGCCGAACACGCTGTTGAATTCCGTGGCGAGTTGCGGGATGCGTTCGAGCGCCTGCATCTGCTTAGCGTGGGCGAGATAGCGCACTTCCGTGAAGGCTTCCGGCCCGACCATGGCACCGATCGACACCGGCTCGTTGGGGTCAAGGACCTGGCGCGGCTCATAGGGCGGCAGATAGGCGTCGACCTGCTCCTGGGTCGGCATGTCGACGCGCTCGTAGGCATGGGTCAGAATGAACCCGTCCATGCATACCATGACCGGCATCGAGAGTTCCTCGGCCAGCTTGAAGGCCTGAATATGCAGGTCGAGCGCTTCCTGGTTGGTTTCGGCGAACAGTTGAATCCAGCCGCAATCGCGCTGCGAGAGCGAATCCGAATGGTCGTTCCAGATGTTGATCGGGGCGCCGATGGCGCGGTTGGCGACGGTCATGACAATCGGCAGGCCGAGGCCGGAAGCGTTGTACACCGCTTCGACCATGAACAACAGCCCCTGCGAGGCGGTGGCGGTATAGCTACGCGCACCGGCTGCCGAAGCACCGATGGCCACCGACATGGCGGCGAATTCAGATTCGACGTTGATGTACTCGCAGTCGGTGAGTGCCTCTTCCTTGACCATCTCGCCGAGCGCCTCGACGATGTGCGTCTGCGGCGAAATCGGATAGGCGCAGATGACTTCCGGGCGGCACAGCGCGACCGCTTCGGCGACGGCGCGCGAGCCTTCGATTTGCTTAAGCATGGGCAACCTCCATTTCCTGCTGCACGATCCTGTAGGCTTCGGTCGCGGCAGCGATGTTGCCGTCCGCCACCTTGCCCGAAAACCTGTCGTGGATGGCCTTGATGACCGATTCGAGCCTGATGACCCCCGAGACCGCTGCGAAGCCCCCGAGCAATGGCACGTTGGGTACCGGCCGGCCGACATGTTTGAGCGCCAGGTCGGTGGCCGAAACGGTACGCAGGCGATCTGCACGATGGCTCTTGACGAACTCGGCCAGCCCGAGTTCTTCGAAGGTCTTGTTGGTATTAATCAGAATGTACCCGTCCGGCTTGAGGCCAGCGAAGACATCAACCTGATGCAGCAAGGTCGGGTCCTGGATGATCAGCGCGTCAGGCGCCATGATCGGCTCGCGCAGACGGATTTCGGTGTCGGCGATGCGACAGAAGGCGACGACCGGCGCCCCGGTGCGTTCGGAGCCGAAGCTGGGAAAGGCCTGGGCGTGCCGACCTTCCTCGAATGCGGCGATCGACAGCATTTCGGCAGCAGTGACAACTCCCTGTCCACCACGCCCATGTATTCGAACCTGGAACATAGTCTCCTCCTTTTGTTCCAAGCATACGACAGTCGCCGGTCATTGCGTAACTGTTGTGGAAATCTCTTATTGCACAATACGAATTTGTATTTTACGATGTGAAAATTGCGAATAAATACGAGCCTACCTATCCGGCAGGTTTAATCTGTCGCAGAACCCGATCCGCCCACCGGTGGGCCGGTTCCTATTAAAGCAACTCCAACAGGAGGAGATATGTCAGAGAATCAATCCAGCGCCATCAAGCTCTCCGGTATCGCATCCGTTCCTGATGACGACCCGCAGGAAACCCATGAATGGATCGAGGCGCTGGAAGGCGTCATCGCACAGGAAGGTGCCGACCGCGCCCATTTTCTGATCGAGAAGCTGATCGGTCAGGCGCGCGAGGACGGTATAGACATCCCGTATTCGGCCAATACCGAATACATCAATACCATTCCGGTCGAGCAGCAGCCCAAGTATCCGGGCAACGCCGACATGGAAATCAAGATTCACTCCTACATCCGCTGGAACGCGATGGCCATGGTCGTGCGCGCCAACAAGGACACCAACGTTGGTGGACACATCGCCTCCTTCGCCTCGGCCGCCGCACTTTACGACGTCGGCTTTTCGCAATTCTGGCGCAGCATCAACGATCCATCCGGCGGCGACCTGATTTTCTTCCAGGGCCATTCGGTACCAGGCGTCTATTCGCGCGCCTTCATGCTCGGCCGCCTGAGCGAGGAGCAGATGGATAACTTCCGCCAGGAAACCGGCGGCAAGGGCATCTCGTCCTATCCGCACCCTTGGCTGATGCCGGATTTCTGGCAGTTCCCGACCGTTTCGATGGGCCTCGGCCCGATCCAGGCCATCTACCAGGCCCGCTTTATGAAGTACCTCGATTCGCGCGGACTGGCCAAGGCCGGTGATCGCAAGGTCTGGGCCTTCCTCGGCGACGGCGAGACCGACGAGGTCGAATCGCTCGGCGCCATCGGCATGGCCGGCCGCGAGAAGCTCGACAACCTGATCTTCGTCATCAACTGCAATCTGCAGCGTCTCGACGGACCGGTGCGCGGCAACGGCAAGATCATCCAGGAACTCGAATCCGAATTCCGCGGCGCCGGCTGGAACGTGATCAAACTGGTCTGGGGTACGCACTGGGATGCGCTGCTGCAGCGCGACAAGAAGGGCATCCTGAAACGCCGCATGATGGATTGCGTCGATGGCGAATATCAGACTTTCAAAGCCAAAAACGGCGCCTACGTGCGTGAATATTTTTTCAACACGCCGGAATTGAAGGCGCTGGTCGAAGACTGGACCGACGATGAAATCTGGCAACTGAATCGCGGCGGTCACGACATTTTCAAGATTTTTTCGGCTTATCAGGCCGCGGTTAGGCATGAGGGCGCGCCGACACTGATCCTGGCCAAGACGATCAAGGGCTTCGGCATGGGGCAGGCGGGCGAGGCGATGAACACCTCCCACCAGCAGAAAAAACTGGATGTCGAGCAGATCGGCCGCTTCCGCGACCGTTTCAACCTGCCAGTTCCCGATGAAAAACTGGCCGAACTGCCTTACCTGAAGTTCGCCGAAGACTCCGAGGAATACAAGTACATGCGTCAGCGCCGCATGGACCTCGGTGGCTTCCTGCCGCAGCGCCGGCGCAAGGCCGAGCCGCTCACGATCCCGGCACTTGATAACTTTGCCGCGCTGTTGAAGGCTTCCGGCGAAGGGCGCGAGTTGTCGACGACGATGGCCATCGTTCGCATCATGAATTTGCTGCTCAAGGACAAGCAGATTGGTCGTCATGTCGTGCCCATCGTGCCGGACGAATCGCGCACCTTCGGCATGGAGGGTATGTTCCGTTCGGTCGGCATCTGGAACCAGGAAGGCCAGAACTATGTGCCGGAAGACCACGACCAGCTGATGTTCTACAAGGAATCGAAAACCGGCCAGGTGCTGCAGGAGGGCATCAACGAAGCCGGCGCGATGAGCGACTGGATCGCCGCCGCGACGGCCTACTCTGTGCATGGCGTGCAGACCATCCCGTTCTACATCTGTTATTCGATGTTCGGCCTGCAACGCACCCTTGACCTGTGCTGGGCAGCCGGCGACCAGCGTGCGCGCGGCTTCCTGATCGGCGGCACGGCCGGGCGCACGACGCTGAACGGCGAAGGCCTGCAACACGAAGATGGCCACAGCCTGATACTCGCCAACCTGATTCCGAACTGCGTTTCCTACGACCCGACCTTCCAGTACGAAGTCGCCGTCATTACGCAGGACGGCATGCGCCGCATGCATGTCGAACAGGAAGACGTCTTCTACTACATCACCGTGATGAACGAGAATTACGAGCATCCGGAAATGCCGGCCGGCACCGAGGCCGACATCATCAAGGGTATGTATGCCTTCAGGAAGGGGGCCGAATCTACCGGCCCACGAGTGCAGCTGCTCGGCTCCGGCACCATCTTCCGCGAAGTCATCGCCGCCGCCGAACTGCTCAGGAACGACTGGGGCGTCGAGGCCGACCTCTGGGGCTGCCCGAGCTTCAACGAACTGGCGCGCAACGGACAGAACGTGCAACGCTGGAACCTGCTGCATCCGCTCGAAGCGCCAAAGCTGTCACATGTCGAAGAAAAGCTGAAGGACACCAAGGGTCCGGTGATCGCTGCCACCGACTACATCAAGCTGTTCTCCGAGCAGATCCGTCCCTTCGTCAAGGCGCCGTATGTCACGCTCGGCACCGACGGCTTTGGTCGTTCAGATACCCGAGAGAAATTGCGCCACTTTTTCGAGGTCGACCGCCACTGGGTGACGCTGGCGGCCTTGAAGGCGCTTGCCGACAGCGGCGAAATCGCCCGCGAGAAGGTCGCTGCGGCGCTGGTCAAGTACAAGCTTGACCCGAACAAGCCCAACCCGCTTTCGGTTTGAGGGGAGAGACGACATGAGCCAGATCATTGAAGTCAAGGTTCCCGATATCGGCGATTTCCCGGAAGTTCCGGTCATCGAATTGTTCGTCAAAGTGGGCGACAGCATCAAGGTTGACGACGCCATCGTCACGCTGGAATCCGACAAGGCGACGATGGATGTCCCTTCCACCGTCGCCGGCGTGGTCAGGGAAGTCCTGGTTCAGCTCGGCACCAAGGTCGGCGAAGGCAGCGTGCTGATCAAGGTCGAAGCGGGCGCTGCGGTTGCCGAATCCGTTGCGGTCAACCCGGAAAATGCGCCAAAAACGCCGTCGACCCCAGGGCCAGCCGTTGCCTCTATGGTCGCAGGGGTCGCAGCGCCGGCAGGTGGCACTATCGTTGAAGTCAAAGTGCCGGACATCGGCGACTTCACCGACGTGCCGGTCATCGACCTGTTCGTCAAGGTCGGCGACACGATCAAGGTGGACGATGCCATCGCCACGCTGGAATCCGACAAGGCGACGATGGATGTGCCGAGTACGGTTGGTGGCGTGGTCAGGGAAGTGCTGATCCAGCTCGGCGCCAAGGTCAGCGAAGGTGCCGTACTGATCAGGGTCGAAAGCAATGAAGGCGCCCCGGTTGCCGCCCCCGCTCCACAAACTTTGGCGCCTGCCCCCGTTGCTGCCGCTCCCGCGCCAGTCGCCGCCCCCATCACTGTTTCTACCAGCGCCCCGGCCCTGCCGCCTGGCGCCAAGGTCCATGCCTCGCCCTCCGTCCGCGCCTATGCTCGCGAACTCGGTGTCGATCTCTCCAAAGTCACCGCCAGCGGCCCGAAGAACCGCATCGTCAGGGAAGATCTGACCAAGTATGTCAAGGGCGTGATGACCGGTACGATTTCCGGGCCGGTGGCCTCGGCAACCGGTGGTGTGGTCGGCGGTGGCGTGCTCGACCTGCTACCCTGGCCGAAAGTCGATTTCGCCAAGTTCGGCGAGATCGAGGTCAAGCCGCTGTCGCGCATCAAGAAGATTTCCGGCCAGAACCTGTCGCGCAATTGGGTGATGGTCCCGGCCGTGACCTATCACGAAGATGCCGACATCACCGACCTCGAAGCCTTCCGCATCCAGCTCAACAAGGAAAACGAGAAATCCGGCAACAAGCTGACCATGCTCGCGTTCCTGATTAAGGCCTGCGTCAAGGCCATGCAGCGTTACCCGGAATTCAACGCCTCGCTCGACGGCGACAACCTGGTGCTGAAGAAATACTTCAACATCGGCTTCGCGGCCGACACACCGAATGGCCTGGTCGTCCCGGTGGTCAAGAATGCTGACAGGAAGGGCGTTTTCGAGATCGCCAGGGAAACCGGCGAACTGGCCAAGCAGGCCCGGGACGGCAAGCTCAAGCCGGCCGACATGTCCGGCGCCTGCTTCACCATTTCCAGCCTGGGCGGCATCGGCGGCACCTACTTCGCGCCGATCGTCAATGCGCCGGAAGTCGCCATCCTCGGCGTCAACAAGTCGGCGCTGAAACCGGTGTGGGACGGTAAGCAATTCGTGCCACGCCTGACCCTGCCGCTGTCGCTGACCGCCGACCACCGTGTCATCGACGGCGCGCTGGCCACTCGCTTCAACGTCTATGTCGCCGAACTGCTGGCCGACATGCGCCGCATGATCGTCTGAGGGGAAAGACATGAGCCAACTCATTGAAGTCAAAGTCCCCGACATCGGCGATTTCTCGGAGGTTCCGATCATCGACCTGTTCGTCAAGGTTGGTGACAGCATCAAGGTCGACGACGCGATCTGCACGCTGGAGTCGGACAAGGCGACGATGGATGTGCCGTCGCCGGTCGCAGGCGTGGTCAAGGAGGTCTTGGTTCAACTCGGCGCCAAGGTGGCCGAAGGCTCCTTGCTTATCAATGTTGAAAGCGGCGCCGCTACCACGGTCAACCCGGAAAATGCGCAAAAAACCGAAGCCGCCCCCGCTGCGGCGCCGGTCGCCGGCAGCCA
>Ga0209507_1001652_pt1 | contig 17026 bp, 9 predicted proteins | sample AD_UKC028_MetaG_FD_184414 | JGI IMG/M metagenome (GOLD analysis project Ga0209507, IMG submission 184414) | Active sludge microbial communities of municipal wastewater-treating anaerobic digesters from USA - AD_UKC028_MetaG (SPAdes) (version 2) | ecosystem: Engineered > Bioreactor > Anaerobic >...
CGTGGCACCATGGGCGGCATTTTGCCAGGGTGTTGGATCCTTACTTGTTCACCGGAAGGCGCTGGGAGCCTTTCGCCGGGCTTTACAACAACCGGAACCGGGCTTACAACCCCCGTCTGGGGAGGTTCGCGAGCCGGGATCCGATTGGGTTCCGAGGTGGAAATAACCTCTACGCCTACGGAAACCTCAATCCTCTTCTCTACACTGATCCGTTTGGGCTTACATCGTTCGATGATCCTTCTTTTTCTTGGGTCACCGAAATTTTAAACCCTGGGGAACCAGACCTGTCATATGAGCAGGCAGTGGAAAGAGTTCAAAATGCCATCATTGATGTCGGAAAGCGAATAAAGATAATTCGTTCCTTGGGATGGCCATATGGAAACCTTAAGGCATGGGAATCGCTACAGGATAAACTCAGAAAAGATTTGCAGACTCTTCAAGGAACAACGGGGGTAACGGCCCAAAGTGGAAAGGGGCTCTCTGAGCTTCATCATATTGCCTCCGACAAAGCTATTAAAAGCGGCTTTACTGAAGCCTATGAAGCTATTTTTAAAGAAGCAGGCATGACACTTAAAGATCCGACTAATATCGTTGATTTAGTCGGCCATTCTGGTGGCCACACAGTGGCTTACAAACAGTATGTTCTCGATTATTTAAAAAGGGCTACGAGTGGTTTGACCTCTATGGAGAGTAAAAATGCCGCTTTAAAATCAGCTTTGAATGAACTAAAGGAGCAGTTATTGAAGAACCCGAGAATGCCATACAAAGGAGGATTATAGTTTGGATTGGTATCAACCGATAGAATGCGATAATACCGTAAAAAATCCTTTTGTATGCGACAGTGATAATTTCTCCGAAAATGGGTTTTCTGGAAGCTCATTTTTACAGGGAAAAGAAATTCTATCCTGGAATTCCAGCATTTTTCTTCAGGCAAAGAAGAAAAAAAATGATGGATGTCCGGATGATGCCCTTCAAAATCATTTAATGTTGCCGATTTTTTCATCAAGATTGGTGAAAATCTTGCAGGAAAATATTGCTGGCATCCAGTATCTGCCCGTTTCTGTCCTTAACTCTAAGGGGCAAAAATTAGATGGTTTTTCCCTTGCCAATTTTCTTTTCTTTATTGAAGCTTTTGATTATGACAATTCAGAATTCAACAGGTTTAGCACGGATTTTCCAAACCCAAATGTAAGAGGCAAATTAGCTGGGGTAACAAAATTTGTTCTAAAAAAGGAAAGGCTTGTTGGTTTGGATGTTTTTCGGCTAAGGGATTATGAATCCAGGTTTTTTGTTTCAGAAAAATTTAAATCACTGTTTGAAGAAAATAGATTTTCCGGTTATTCCTTTCGAAAGGTTGATTTAACTTAATAACCCAATCTTGTTAGCGTTCTTTGTGAAGAAAAACAAAAAACTTTTTTATTAGCAGTTTGCTAGGCCGACCAACTCTGCATTACCGCAAACCAGCCCGCCAAGTTCCGCTGTATCTCTGATCAGCGGACCCCGTGAGGGGCAAGGCAGAAGGTGGGGTCTGGGGAGTAACGGAACGGAAACATCACATAAGGATTTTCCATTTCTACCGCTCCTTGCCCTTTTTCCTGTCCAGGAGCTTCTTTCCAAGCCCTCGGGCGTTTGTTGCACAAACCCTGGTTTGTGCAACGGGGTTCCCGTGACCTTGCTTGGAGTCAGCATTTAGCAGAGGTGGCCGGGGTGATGAAACCGAACCTGCGGTTGCTTACCGGAGTTTTACGTTCCATTGCTCCCTAGGAAAATCGTAATTGAGGCTACCAAAGCTATGTATAGGGTTTTTTCGATATTTCTCCCAGTTGATTCATTAGCAAATGAACGTCGGTAGAAGAATTAAGGGTAACAACTGTCTCCTCAGAAGAGCGCGTCTTAAATAATTCTACGGCCCGAGATAAAGCGATCTCAGTTTTATCGGAAATGACAGAATAAATGGCAAAACCCTTGTCATATTGAGGAACGTGCTTTTTCAGTTCCAGCACAACTTGGTCTGGTGACGAAAAATATTTTGATGTTTTCCTGAAGTGCAACAAAAACCAATATTCAATGCATGGATTTGATAAGGCGACCGCAATTTTATTGCCTTTCGCCTTGTTAATAGCTTTTGCAAGAGTCGTGTGTTTATCAACATCCATTACACACCATATATTCTCAAAGTGCGGATTACCTCTTGCCTTGAAATTCTCGCCCTTTCTCTTAATGGCATAATCTACAACATTGATTGGCGCACTACCACACTCTTCCCCACAGATTTCAATGAAAACCAAAATCTGAAGATCCCGGCACAATTCACGAAAATATAGAGGAGCAGATTTTTCATCCTCACAAACAATAAGGACTTTCTTGGCAGGTTCAATTCTGCCACGAACCCGGCGATAAGTTTTGTTTTTCCTGAAGTGGCTCGACTTGCCCATCAAATTTTAAAGTCCCCCAGCATTGGGATTGCACCATAACGGCCCTCAAGATAACCCTTTTGAAGCGCCTCCGTTTTCCTTGGTTTATATTCAAGTAACGAATATAGGTGGGAAGCGCTCCCGCGATCCTTTTCCATAAACCAGACTTGATCCCGCCGCAAATTTTTTGAATCAAGCAAAGTGGTATTATGTGTTGTGAATATCAATTGGGCTCCATTCGTATTTGTTTTTGGATCATGAAACATCTGCATTACCTTTTGGGCCAAAATGGGGTGAAGTGATTGTTCAAGTTCATCCATAAAGAGGGTGTAGCCGTTAGAAAGAACGTCTAAAAAAGGCCCCAATAGACAAAAATACCGCTGGGTACCCAGCGATTCTCGAGCTAGATCAATTGGAATTTTCTTCTCTGAATCAATTTCCTTGTGAAAGGAATAAATTTCAACGATCTCAACAGCGCCCTTTTGTGGTTGCAGCAAATGTCTGATTTCAGGCGGAACCCCTTTGGGGAAATCTTTTTCTGGAGAAAGAGGGCGCTTTTCAATTTGGATGTCTTCAATACCAAAATCAGCGTCTTGCATTAGGCTTATAATGGTTTCTTTTGCGGTATCGCTTTTCTCAAAAAATGAAATTGTTGGTTCTGGATGACCCTGACTTAAGAGAAATCGCAGACAATTTTTAAACCAATTAAAAACCATGATTAACTGGGGATTGTTTAAATTTGCACCTGACGAGAGGAATAAAGAATTTGGCCGGGTAAAAGCAGCCAGCCTATTCTTTTCTCCCTTTAAGGCAGAACCAAACTTCCACTGATACCGATCATTTATTCTACTTCGCTCAAAAAGAAGACTTGGTCGATTATTGGGGTAGAATATCAACCACTCTTCAAAAACAAGCAGTTTTGTTACTGAAAACCCATACTGATAGCGTGTTTTATCAAGAATAAATGTGATCTCAAATCTTGTGGGAAGAGATCTCTCTTTCGCTGAAAAAATAAACGGTTCTAAACCAAATTTTTCTTCTGCGATTGTTTCTTTAGCGGACATCATGACTATATTTCTCATTGTCAAAATAGCCTGAATTAAGTTTGATTTCCCGGAAGCGTTGGCTCCAAAAACAACGGCAGACGACAGCAAAGGATACTCCGGGAGCTGAGTAATAACATTTGTTTCCCGGTGTTCCTTGTCAGAACTTGAAACCATGCTTAAGGTTTGGGTGTCTTTTAAGGAGCGGAAATTTGTAACCTGAAATTCTATCATCATGGACTTACCTCAAAGGTGGGTTAACGGTTCTAAATACCACGTTCGCGCAATATGATCAAGAAACTTGCAGTAATATTGCAAAATTGAGCAGTTGTTGCATTCCTGTCTAGTGTTTGGTAACACAAGCACGAGAATCTCGACTCCCTCCTCAATAGGGGCAACTCGGGGTCACCCCACCAAACTGAAAATTACGTACGCTAAGGAAATCGTAGCTCTAGGAATCATCTCTCAGAGTGGATCTATGGATATACCGTTTCCCGGCTGATCCCAAATTCCCGCACCAGGAGCGCCTTTTGCCTGCCGGCTCTCGCGCGTTGTCGTAGGTGTGCCGCCCAAGCGTTGGGACACCTTCTTCCTTCCCCGGGAAGCCCATTGCTGCTTGGCCAGGGCGATTCCTTCGGGCTGTCGCCCCCGGATTGAAGGGAGCCACGACGACCACCGGCCCCTGCCATGCCAGGGCCGGCCGAACCGATGTCGAGGGCAGATTCAGGCGGATCATCGCCCGCAATATCGGCCTGATGCGCGGAAAGAGTTAGGTTTACCCAACGTACCCAACGTGCTTGCTCTTTTCCGGATGTTATTCTAAGATTTGGCAGATACTGATCTGCATTAACATTGTCATTGCTTTGCTTAGGGAGGTTCTCTAAGCAAGCCCCCAAACCGGAAATTCAGTAGAGGGTTTTCTCATACCAGGAGGCGACGCATGAAGCGGTTTTTCTCGGCAATTCTTTTGGCAGTGGCTTTAACGACGTATGTCATCGCGGCTCCACCAGCAAAACCGGCAAAAGCCGCCAGTGTTGGCGATTGGGTTGAGATGAAGACAATTACGGAAATAGATGGGAAAACGATGGAACAGACCATCCGTCAAGAGGTTACCAAAGTGGAAAAGACTCTGTTATTCGTCAAGAACAGAGTAACTTCTCACGGAAAAACCTTCATTGAAAACGTTATGAAGCTATCAACCGCCGACTCTCCATCGCCTGGAAAAGCCGAAAAAAGAAACGTAACAATCGTAGAAAAGATTGGGGAAGGTTATGAGACACTCACTCTTGGCGGGAAGGCGTATAAATGTCATTGGATCAAGAAGCGAATGACGACAACAATTCAGGGAAGGAAAATAACCGTTGTTTCTACTGCTTGGAACTGCCCGGATGTGCCTGTGACCAATCTAGTTAAGCGCGTCATCGAGCAGGATGGACCCAAAAAATTTCTTATTACCCAAGCGTTGACCAACCTTGGTTATGGTAAATGATTGAGACAGAGGAGAAGAAAATGCGCCAGCGCTTTTTGCATCTTGCCATAACCATCTTTTTTCTTTTCACCGTTTCCAATTGTCTTGCGACTGTTAATGTCACGGTAAGCCCTAATCCGTGGTATCTGGAACAGGACAGCACCCTTCTTGTCGAGACGTCAACCGATGAACCAGAGCTACAGGCCGTCGTTGTTCCCGGCGAGCCATTCTGTAATTTTCCAAATTTGGTATTTGGCCCCTCAGGTGGTGTGTGCGGAGTTTCTTCCAGCACTATTCACCCCATTTATGGCGGGACGCCTGGAGATACTTATTCAGTAACGTTTCTCCTTACCGTGTATAGCGTTGACAAAGAGAACAATGTTGTTTCAAGCAATTGGGGACCATCGTTGACGATCGTTGGAAAATACCCCAAGCCAGATACTGGAACCGCAACAGATACCGATACTGACACCAACACGGATACTGATACCGATATTGATACCGGGACTAGCACATATACAGAAACAGGCACTGCTACTGACACAAGCACTGCCACCGGCACAGAAACATTGACGGGTACTGGAACCAGCACCTTAACTGGAACAGCTACGGAAACCGCTACTGTTACCGGAACTGGAACAGAGACATCAACCGATACTGGAACTGGGACCATCACTGATTCAGAGACCGGCACAGGAACAGGAACTGGAACCGAGACCGGTACTGACGTCGAGAAAGAAAAGAAGCTTTCCGATGAAACTGGTGAGAATGAGAATCAATCTTCCACCAGTTCAAAGCCCGACAACGCCGGAGACCCCGTCAATATCAAGTCCGGCAGCTTTTATCTTAGTGAAAAAGATCTGACGCTCAAATCCAGGCTTCCCTTGTCTCTTGCCCGTGCCTACAACTCAAAGGATCCAAACATTGGTCCCTTTGGCCGCGGGTGGAGCACCTCATTCGGCGCCCGCCTGGTCATCGGGGATAGCGATGTCGTTTTCATCGATGGCGATGGATCGCGTATCGTCTTCCGTCTCGAGAACGGCGTCTTCGTGGGGTCGGCAAATTCCACCCTGCGGTTGACCAAGGATTCCGGCAGCGGCCAGTGGTGTGCCACCAACCCCCGTGGGAACATCTGGAAGTTCAACCCCACCGGGAACCTGATCGCCATCAGTAACACCCATGGGGATCCTGGGGTGACCTTTGAATACGATACCAATGGCCGCCTGAACAAAATGGCCAACCCCGCCGGACAGTGGATGCAGTTCGCCTGCAACGCCGATGGTCGGGTCGTCGGCGCGACCGATTCGACCGGGCGCACTGTCTTTTATACCTACGATGGAGCCGGGAATCTCGTTGGCTTCACCAACGCGCTTGGACAGGCAACCTCCTACGGGTACACCCCGGCCGGGCTGTTGTGCCGCATCGAACGGCCGGGCAACATCATCACGCAGGTCGAATATCGTGACAACCGGGCGGTTGCCGTCACCGGCCCCAATGGCGAATCTTCCACCTTTGCCTGGGCCTCGGATACCACGCGGATGACGTATGTCGACCCCATCGGTGTCACTCACGAGTACAAGCTCACCGCCAATGGGGATCTGGAAAGCTCCCGGGAGTTTGGGGAGCATTTGCCCCTGGTCACCAAAAGCTATACCTCGTCCAACTCCCTGTTTTTGTCGTATACCGACTCGTTGGGTCACACCACGAACTACGGGTATGACCAAGCCTTTTGCCTGGCCACCGTCACCAACGCTCTCGGGCACGTGATCGCCTTCGCCTGGGACCACAACCAGCAACAGATCACGAAGAAGACCGATGCTCTGGGCCGAACATGGCGTTACGAGTGGAACGGGCAAGGTCGGTTGCTCACCGAGACCGACCCGGCCGGAAAAAACACCCGTTATACCTACGACAATCTCAACAACTGCCTCACCCGAACGGATCCTCTGGGCCGGGTCACGCGCTACGTGTATGACCAGAGCGGTTCCCAGCTCCTGAAGGTTATCGACCCGCTCGGCAATGAAACCGCCCTGACCTATGACGCCCGGGGCAACATCCTGACTCTGACCGATCCCAAAGGACAGACCACCAGCTTCGAATATGACAGCCTGGATCGGCTGACCAAGCGAACCGGGCCCGATGGGCGGTTCCTAAGCTATGAATTCGATGTGGCGGGGAATCTCGTCGTTCAACGTGACGAACTCGGCCGGGAAACGAAGGGAACCTACGACAAGGCCGGAAACCTTCTGACCAAGACGTATCCCGACGGCACGACCCTGGTGATGACCTATGACAATGCCGGTCTCAAGCTGACCGAAACGGATGGCCTGAACCGGGTCACCAAGTTCGCGTATGACGGATTCGGCCGGGTGACCAGTGTGGTCTACCCCGACGGCACCACCATGAACCGGGAGTATGACACGGAAGGCCGGTTGGTCACCCAACGTGACGCCTTAGGGAACGAAACGAAGTTCGAATACGATCCCCTGGGGCGGGTTCTGGCGGTCATCGACCCGGCGGGAAGCCGTTGGCAGACCCAGTATGACCTGGCCGATCGCAAGACCACGGAAACGGACCCGCTCGGCCGGATCACCGGTTACACCTATGACCCGCTCGATCGGGTGACCGAGTTGAACCGACCGGACGGCAAGAAGGTCAAGCACACCTATGACGCGGTCGGGAACCTGCTCACGACCACCGATGCCCTGGGCAACACCTGGACCTGGAACTACGACGACCTCAACCGGCAGGTGAAGGCCGTGCGCCCGGATCAGGCCAGCATGACCTGGGAGTTCGACCCGGTCGGCAACCTCCTGGGCGAAACCGATCCGCTGGGCCACAAGACCGGCTATACCTACGATGCCGGGAATCGGCGGACCACCATCAAGGATGCAACCGGGCAGACCTGGCGTTTCAACTACGACCGGGCCGGCCGCATGGTCAGCGTCGTCGATCCGTTGGGCGGGGTCAGTTCGAAGACCTACGATCTGATGGACCGGCTGACCAGCGAGAGCGATGCCCTGGGTCGGACGACCCGTTTCGAGTTCGATTCGGTCGGGCGACAGGTAGGCAAAATCGATGCCCTGGGACGCCGGACCAAGACCGAATTCGACGCTCTGGATCGCGTGCTGCGGGAAACCGATCCCGAGGGCCGGACCGTGTCATACGGGTACGACGCCGTCGGACGGAAGCTGCGGTTCACCGATGGTGCCAACCGGGTTTGGCAGTGGTCGTATGACGTGCTGGGGCGGGTGCTGTCGGAGACCGACCCGCAGGGGCAGACGGTCTCCTTCGCCTATGACGTCGTCGGGAACCGGGTCCGGAAGACCAACGCCCGGTCGGAGCGGACCACGTATGCCTATGACGTGATGGATCAACTGGTCCGGGTGGAGTATCCGAACGGTGACGTTGCAACGTTCGGGTATGACGCGGAAGGACGTGAGATCTCCCGGACCGGCGCCGCCACCGGGGTCCTCAAGAGCTGGGACGCCATCGGCAACCTCACCGCCGAGACGTTCCTGCCGTGGAACAAGGCCTGGAAGCATACCTACGACAAGGCGGGGAACCGGATCGAAAGCCTCTCCCCGGAGAACGAGAAATTCGTCTACGGGTATGACCCGGTCAATCGTCTGACCGTCCTCGACCCGCCCAGTCGGGCGGACACCATCAAATTCGCCTTCGACGCCGCGGGCCGGATGACCGGGATCGAGCGGCCCGGGGTGCGGACCACCTCGAAATATGACGCGGCCAACCAGGTCACCGAGATCCGACACGAACGGCTGTCTGGATCCTCGCGGCTGATCGCCTCGATGAAGTATGCGTATGACGCCGTCGGAAACCGGCTTACCCTGACCGATGAGGCCAACCAGGTGACCCGATTCGGGTATGACGGTTCGAACTTCCTGAAGCAGGTCACCTACCCGGGCAACGAGATCATTCGTTACGCCTACAACGGGGCCGGGGACCGGTTATCGGAAGCGATTGGTTCCCGGACGCCGGTGCTGTATGAGTATGACACCGGCGGCCGCCTGACCAAGCGTGGGTCGGATGTGTTCGAGTATGACAAGGACGGCAACCTCGTCCGGTCGGTCGAGAGCCAGCTCGAGACCAAATATGCCTGGTCGGCCGACAACCGCCTCCTGCGCATGGAGCGGGATCTGCCGTGTTCCCGCCACGGCGGCAAGAGCTGTCGGTGTGCCAAGCGGATCGACAGCGAGGTTTACGGGTATCTGCCGGAGGATTGGCGGCGGGTGACCCGGACGGCGGATGGGCTGACTTTCGTCAGCGTGTTCGATGGAGACGACGAAAGCCACGAATACCTGAAGCTGCCGGAACTGCCGAAGCTGTTCTGCAAGGTGTTCCCGGATTGGAAGACCCCGCGCCTGTCGCGGATCCGGGAATTCGTGTCGGGCCCCGGGGCTGATGACATCGAATCCGTGCGGTATTACGGTCGCGGCCTGAACGTTCTGAAGGATGCCTTGGGGAGCACCATCGCCGTCACCAACCGGGACGGTCATGCCATGGCCCGGGTGGCCTACGATGCCTGGGGGAATTTCCGCTGGCCGGCCAACCCCAAGCACCTGGTTCCACCGTGTCGCGAGGATGCTCTGGAGGGGCTCCTGGACCGGTTCGAGGGCAACCGGACCTTCGGGCTGCCCCAGCATGACCCGTGGCACCATGGGCGGCATTTCGCCAGGGTGTTGGATCCTTACTTGTTCACCGGAAGGCGCTGGGAGCCTTTCGCCGGGCTTTACAACAACCGGAACCGGTTTTACAACCCCCGTCTGGGGAGGTTCGCGAGCCGGGATCCGATTGGCTTCCGAGGTGGAAATAATCTCTACGCATACGGGAACCTCAATCCTCTTCTCTACACTGATCCGTTTGGGCTTATGCCTTGGAATACCGCCAGGCAGAAGGGAATCGACTTCCTTGATTGGTTCCGACGGCCGGACACCACGGATTGCGAAAAGGACGGCTATGAAGGGACCTACGTTGATTGGGTAGACAGTCTTTCTTTCCAACAGCCTGGGTCAGCGGAGTTTGAATTTCTGCTGGGGCTCCTGACGGCAAAGGACCTGATCACCAAAAGCGGATCCTATACGTGGGAAGAGTTGAAAGCGATCCTGAAAAGCAGGAAGGGTGCTACCGACCTCTTCAGTCAAGGGGGAAAGGCGGCTAATCCTGAGGTCACCAAAGTTATTCAGGAGATTGCAAAAAATAAAAACTGGCATCCTGGTGCGCTTGATACCTTCGAGAATGCAGTTATAAATGCTTATCGTAGGTTTGGACCAAGTGGTACGACCCCAAACCAGACAAGGTTGATTCAGGCAATTCAAACAGCGGCAAAGAATGCTGATGATTTTGTTCCTCGTTAGATGATGACCAATGGAAGATAATGTTAAGATCAAAAAGATAATTTCTAAAGCTGGTATCCTTTTCCAGAGTAATCAGCATGCTGAGCTTGTTAAGCTTCTTTTAAAGTCGATTAAGAAATATCCAAAATCAGCGGTATTGTTTCTGAATTTGCATATGGCCTATTTTGACTTAGGAATGGAAGCGATGGATAGGGCAATTACATTAGACCCTAATGTTAAAGATACGCCGTTAGTGTACAAAAAATATCGCCTTTCTCCCGAGGAAGATAAGGATCTTTCTCAAATTCTTAAAGGCATGGTAAAAGTAGGCCAGTTGTAGCAAGACTCAGTGCATTACCGGAACCCAGCCCGCCGGTTCCGCTCAACGAGCCGTTGAGCGGACCCCGTGAGGGGCAAGGGTGAGGGTCAGCTGTCCTCGGCGGGGCGATGTCCGGCCCAAGGCGGCCTTGGGCGGCAAGTGGCGACGCAAGGCCCATGACAAGCGGGAAGGTCGGGAAGGGGCCCGCTTGGCGTGGGCCTTGCGCCACGTTCGCCCCGCCGTGTCCTGCTGACCCTCACCCGCAGCCGGCGGGCGGTCGCCGGAGCCACGGGGGCCACCGATTCTCGAGCACGGGCCAGGCCGGCTCCCCGGGGCGGGGTCCCGGTCCTGGCCCGTGCCACCGTCTGGCTGTTGGTCCACCCCCCCCGGCCGGCGGCCGGGGATCCGATGAGCCACACGCCCCCGGGTCCCGGCTCCGGGCCGAAAGGGCGCGGACCGCCTGGCCTTTTTTCTTTAGCCGTAAAACAGCTTCCTGAGCCATCCTTCCCCGGCGGAGCCGTCCGTCGTCGCCTGAACCGCGACGGACGGAACCGACGGGGGAGGATGGCGGGGCCGTTTCCCTGCCTTCCCTGGTGGTGAGGCCAGAGGGGGTTTTCCGACTAAAATGAAAAGCGCACCTGGGGCGGGGTTCCGCCATGGCGCGCTTTTGGACGCTTTTCTAGCCTTGCTTTCCGATGATCTCCCCCAAGAGCTTACTTATAAACTGCTGTTTGGATGGGGGCATTTCTTGAATGGTCTCGAACTGGCGCTCCAGGCGGGATTTGGGGCCACGCTTCCGAGGGCCTTCGCCCTCGATGCCCAAAATCTCTTCGATGGAAACGCCCAGAAGGCGCGCCAGCGGCGGCAAGATGCTGGAAGGGAGATAACTGGCTCCCCGTTCATAGAAGGAAACCGTGGTCTGGGGAATCCCCAGCGCCTCGGCAACCTCGGCCTGGGTCATTCCTGCCGCCTTTCGGAGTGACGCCAGACGGGCACCCAGTTCATTGGGTTCCGCTTGTGAAGCGCTTCTTGGCATGTCCTCATTATAAAGCCAGTTTTCGGGATTCATGAGTCACCTCCATCTATCTCTTGAATTTTAGCAATATACTGTTATAATTGGAAGGCATAAAAAAACCGATCATTGGTCAAGAATTTGCTTGACACTGATCCCAAGCGAAGGAGGCCACCCATGCCCCGCTTTCCCCAGGAAGAGATCGAACGATTGAAGTCCGAAGTCTCCGTCCAGGCCCTCGCGGAAGCGCGGGGCATCGTCCTGAAGCCGCACGGGCAGAACCTCATCGGCCTGTGCCCGTTCCACGAGGACCATGACCCGAGTCTGGTCATCACCCCGGAAAAGAACCTCTGGAACTGCCTCGGAGCCTGCGGGGGCGGGGGATCGGTGATCGACTGGGTGATGAAGTCCGAGAACGTCAGCTTCCGACACGCGGTCGAGATCCTGCGCGAGCGGTCCTTCTCCTCCGGCCCGATCAAGGCCATGAAAAGCACCAGGGTCCGGGGCAAGCTCCCCTCGCCGGTCGACTTCGACGCGGACGAGCAGGAACTTTTCCGCCAAGTCATCGATTACTACCACCGGACCCTCAAGGAAACCGTGGAGGGACTGGGCTATCTGGAGTGGCGGGGCCTGAAGAATTCAGAGATGATCGACCATTTCAAGATCGGGTATTCCAACCGCACGCTTGGGCTACGGCTTCCGGAGAAGAACCGGCAAGCGGGCGCGACAATCCGCACGAAGCTGATGAAGATGGGCATCATTCGCGAAACCAGTGGCCACGAGCATTTCCGGGGCTCCGTGGTCTTCCCAATCTACGATGAATACGGCACGGTCACCGGCATGTATGGCCGGAAAACCGCCAAGGAACACCATTCCAGCATCCAATACCACACCTACCTGCCCGGCCCCCATAAGGGCCTGTTCAACGTCCAGGGCCTTCAGGCCTCGAAGGATGTCATCCTCTGCGAGGCCATCATCGACGCTTTGTCCTTCTGGTGCGCGGGGTTCCGCAACGTCACCGCGTCCTACGGGGTGAACGGCTTCACGCCGGACCACCTGGCCGCCTTCCGGAAATACGGCATAGAGCGGGTCTTCATCGCCTACGACCGGGACCCGGCCGGGGAGAAGGCGGCGGAAGCCCTCGCCGAAAAGCTGATCGGTGAGGGCTTCGAGTGCTTCCGGGTCATGTTCCCAAAGGACATGGACGCCAACGAATACGCCCTGAAAGTGAAGCCCCCGGAAAAATCCCTCGACGTGGCCATCCGAAACGCGGTCTGGATGGGCAAAGCCAAGGCCCGGCCCGATCGCGGTGGGGTGACCGAAGAACCGGCGGCTAAAAAGGAAAACACCCCTGGCCAGGAACTGCCTACCTCGGAGATGCCCGCCCAATCCGTGAAAGAGGACGACGCCATTTTTCCTTTAGCCGCCGAGGGACGCCCAGCGACCACGCCGGAACCGGCGCCCGTGGCGCCGGTCTCCCGGCCCCCGGCGCCTGAGCCCATAGTGGAGATGAAGACCGAGGAAATCATCATCACGCTCGACACGCGCCGGTGGCGCGTGCGGGGCCTGTCGAAGAACACCAGCTTTGAATCCATCAAGGTCAACCTCATGGTCTCGAAGGAGGAGGGCTTCTACCTCGACACCCTCGACCTGTATTCGGCCCGATCCCGCCTGAGTTTCATCAAACAGGCCGCCGAAGACCTCCGGCTGAAAGAGGATGTCATCAAGAGCGACCTCGGGAAAGTGCTCCAGAAACTCGAAGAGATCCAGGAAAAACAGATCCGGGATGCCCTCGCTCCGAAGGAACCGGAAATCGTGCTGACCGAGCAGGAACGGGCGGAAGCCCTCGAATTGCTGAAGGACCCCTGCCTTTTGAACCGGATCCTGAGCGACTTCGAGCGGTGCGGCATCGTGGGCGAGGAAACCAACAAACTTGTAGGTTACTTGGCTGCGGTGTCCCGGAAGCTGGAAATCCCGCTTGCGGTCATCATCCAATCCTCATCGGCGGCGGGCAAGACCTCGCTCATGGAGGCCGTGCTGGCCTTCATGCCGGAAGAGGAGCGGGTGAAGTATTCCGCGATGACGGGGCAATCGCTGTTCTACATGGGCGAAACGAACCTCAAACACAAGATTCTGGCCATCGTCGAGGAGGAGGGCGCGGAGCGGGCCACCTACGCCCTCAAGCTCCTGCAGAGCGAAGGAGAGCTGACCATCGCCTCGACCGGGAAGGACCCGCAGACGGGGCGCCTGGTCACGCATGAATACCGAGTGGAAGGGCCGGTCATGATCTTTGTCACCACCACCAGTATCGACATCGACGAGGAATTGCAGAACCGGTGCCTGGTGCTGACGGTGAACGAGAGCCGCGACCAGACCCGCGCCATTCACCGGCTGCAACGGGAAATGGAGACGCTCGAAGGGCTGACCCGGTATCGGGGCCGGGGCTTGGTCCACAAACTCCACCGCAACGCCCAGCGGCTCCTCCGGCCGCTCCTGGTGGCGAACCCCTACGCCCGGGACCTGACCTTTCTGGACGACACGACGCGCACCAGGCGCGACCACAAGAAATACCTGACGCTCATCCGGGCCATCGCCCTGCTGCACCAGTACCAGCGGCCCATGAAGAACAATACGGTCAACGGTTCCTCGGAACCCTTCATGGAAGTGATGTTCGAGGATATCGAGCTGGCAAACCGGCTAGCCAACGAAGTTTTGGGCCGGACCCTCGACGAACTCCTGCCCCAGAGCAGGAAATTCCTCGACCACCTCAACCGCCTGGTCAAGACCCGGTGCGCGGAACTGGGGATCGAGCAGGAGGATTTCCGGTTCCACCGCCGGGAGGTCTGCGAGTTCACCGGCTGGTCTCTGTCCCAAGTCCGGGTTCATCTGGAGCGGCTCGTGGACATGGAATACGTGCTGATCCACAAGGGCTACCGGGGCCAGAGCTTCGTCTACGAGCTTCTTTACAACGGCGAAGGCCGGGACGGGAAGCCCTTCGTCCTCGGCCTGATCGATCTCGACCGCCTCAAGGCGAAGACCCCCACCTGTGGGTATGAACCGAAGGTGGCGGACTTTTCGCCGGGGGTGGCGGAGTCAAACCCGGAGGTGGCGGGGCCAAAACGGCCCCAAAACGGGGGTGAAACGGGGGGATGGCGGACCCCGGAAAACCAATCTTCGCCGGCCACCGGTGCTGGTCTTCCGGCCGTCGATCCGAAAACCCCCGAAAATTCACAGATACCGGCGGGGGAGCAAAAAGTATCACCATACGCGCAGGACCAACATACCCATAGGCCGGCCAAAGACAAGGGAAACGGCTCTGAGAAGCTGTTACAGGGTGGTTCCTGATGGGCCGCCGGGGAAAGTTCAAGCCCAAGCCTACGATACCCGGGGCGGACGATCCGCGCGGGATGGGGTCTCTCATCCCGCAGTTCATCGAGTGGTCGCGAGTAAAGGGGTATGCGGAAGCCACCCTCGAGGGCCGGGAAAAGTATCTGCGGTTCTTCGCTGACTGGCTCGATACCCGGGGGATCACCCGCCCGCAGGAAGTGACGCGGCCCATGCTGGAGCGGTTTCAGCGGTATGTGTTCCACTACCGGAAGGCGGACGGCAGGCCGCTGGCCAACAACAGCCAACTGGCCCACATCCTGCCGGTCATCGCGTTCTACCGGTGGCTGACCAAGAGTAACTTCATCCTGGCGAACCCCGCCGCCGATCTGGAGACCCCCCGGAAGGTCAAGGCGCTGCCACGCGGGGTTCTCTCGGTCGAGGAAGTGGAGAAGGTTTTCGCCCAGTTCAACGTCGATGAGCCCCTGGGCCTGCGGGACCGGGCCATCTTCGAGGTGTTCTATTCGAGCGGGATCCGGCGGGGGGAACTGTCGAACCTGAAAATCTTCGACGTGGACGCCCAGCGGGGGGTGCTGTTCATCAAACAGGGGAAAGGCTGGAAGGATCGGACGGTGCCGGTGGGGGAGCGGGCGCTGGCCTGGCTGGAAAAGTATCTGCGGGAAGTGCGGCCGTCCCTGGTCGTGCCGCCGGATGAGGGAATCCTGTTTCTCTCGAACGACGGCCACGCACTGACCCCGGACACTCTGACGGACATGGGGGCCGCCTACATCAACGCCGCCAACGTCGGGAAGATGGGATCCTGTCACGTTTTTCGGCACACCATGGCCACGCTGATGCTGGAAGGGGGCGCGGATATCCGGTTCATCCAGCAGATGCTTGGCCACGAAAACCTGAACACGACCGAGATTTACACCCGGGTTTCCATCCGGAAGCTGCAGGAGGTTTTCCGGGAAACCCATCCGGGAGCGAATCTCCGAAGGAACCCGGACCACCTGGAAGACCTGGCCGAAGCGGGAGGCCGCCCCGCGGAGACCGCCGAGGAGGAAAAGGAAGCCCTGCTATCCGCCCTGGTCGCGGAAGGGGAGAAGGACGCGGCCCCCGCCCCGCCACCGACCCCGGACGGGCTCAGAAGGCGGAAATTGGCAAAGCGGCTGCTCGGGCACCGGCTCAAGCTGCTGCCGGGGGAGGTCGTGCGCCCTCGCAAGACTTCCGGGAACCGCAAGTCGACGAAGAAGGAGAAGAAAAAGAAGGACTGAGCGGTAGCGTGGCCCGGGGCCGGTCCCCGGTGGGGAGCCGGGGCCAGGGCCACGCCCCAGGAATCGGATGCCTCGTGGCTTCGGCGCCCGCCCGCCGGCTGCGGGTCACCACGACCGGGACGGGTGCCACGGGCCACCGGGGGCGGGAGGAGCAACCGCCGCGCCGGATCGCGCCTTCCCTGGCGCTCCCGTCACGTCGCTTGCGCCCGCCCCCTGGCCACCGAACCCCGGGTTCGGCGGACCTGGCCCATGGTCCCGGCCGGTCGCGGCGCCCCTTGCCCCTTACGGGGGGCCGCTCAACTTCGTTCGAGCGGCCCCGGCGGGCTGGTCTGGGGTCCGGCGGAAGGTGGCCGACCTGACGGAAGGCTCGTGGTCGCTGAGACGGACCAAAAGCGCATTGAGGGGGAGAGTCTCGTGTACCTTGTACAGCAGTTCTTTTTTAGTAGCTGCTAAAGAAGCGGCTCCCAGAGCTTCTAAACGAAGAAGCCTCCCTCTTTCCTTCGAGACCCGATCCGGGTTAAAATGCTTGTGATCGAGGCCCGGTCTGCCGGGCCGATCCGACAGAGGGGGCGTTACATGAGGCTCCGAAAGCTTCTCCTGGCCCTGGTCCTTCTGCTGACCCTGACGGGGTATAGCGCGGAAGGCAATATGGTCATAAACTCGCGTCAAGGGGTCGCGCCGATTTCGGCGGAATGCCGCCCGGATCTGACCCAGCGCGAAGCAAGATCACATCGGGGTTACCCGGTTCGTTTCCTGGAAATTCTCGCCCGATCCGTGTTTATCTACACTGATCCGTTTGGGCTTACATCGTTCGA
>Ga0209507_1001653_pt1 | contig 17005 bp, 39 predicted proteins | sample AD_UKC028_MetaG_FD_184414 | JGI IMG/M metagenome (GOLD analysis project Ga0209507, IMG submission 184414) | Active sludge microbial communities of municipal wastewater-treating anaerobic digesters from USA - AD_UKC028_MetaG (SPAdes) (version 2) | ecosystem: Engineered > Bioreactor > Anaerobic >...
AACCACTTCGCGCTGTCATCCGATGATGTGAGCGAATAATCGCCTTGTCCCCACAGCAGGCCATGCAGCCCATTGCCACACTCTTTATTGTCTTTCCAGTCAGGCGCAGAAACGTGGCCAGATGTTGGCCACTGAAATCCTCCATGCGATTTCATGTCTTGGTCGCATGTTCGCAGGACAAGGACTTTCTGTGTTTTGGTTTTAGTGTCGTCTTCCATAATTTTAAAATTCCTTTCACTGATTAGTACACAAAAAAGCCCCCGACCAGTTGCCCAGTCGAGGGCTAAGACATTTAAACCTTGTGGTCTATGAAGTCTTCATTGCCTTTCGGCGTGTTTCAATCCGCGCCACGTTTCCATGGCGAACGGGCGAAAGATTCGGTCAAACAACGGAAAATGTCAAACCGATATTATCATTCCTTTCCCGCTCGGTAGGCGACCTCAAGTGCGCGTTCTGCATCGACTTGAGCCTTGGTCGCCTGGACCTGCTCTGCGGTCATGACCTTGCGAAGGTTTGTACCCATTGAGAAGTGCAGGCCGACCAGAAACTTTCCGTCCCGACGTGGCTTGATGCTCGTTATTTTCATATCATTCCTTCCTCCGAGTTTTTGCACTCACTCAGAAGAGCATTCAACGAGACAGTTGCAGCCCAAATTGCGCAACCACCCATCTGTCCTGAGAGCGAACCAGCGATATTCTGGAACGGTGTCAGTTGGCCCGGACCAGACACCGCAAATGCATTTCCCCGGTCGTGTTCGTGGTTCGATTGTGGTCTTGCCAAAGATGTCGAGACGCCATTTACCTATAGGCAGATCAGGGGTTTCGTTCGCCCATGCTTCCAACTCTTTAGCCGTCTCGAAGCGAGGGCTACTCATGTCTGGTTGCCATGCAGCGGCATAGTGGGTAAGCTGGAATCCGCCAGTCGTTAAGTTTCGCGAGAGCCTTAATTTCATTTTCATATTCCCTTTCTCCGCGTTGATGCGCGACCAACCAACACATTAATTAGGCTGTTCCCAAAGGGTCCAACCGAACAGACTCGCAGTCCCGCGCAAACTGGGCCTCATCAGTCTCAAAAACAGGGTCTCCGTTTGTCTCGATTACTCGCTGCCCCCACGGGAGCATCCACAACCTCACCCGGTAGTCACCATTGCCGTACTGGTCGATCAGGACCATGTTTTCATCTGACATGCCGCGTTCCTCACCGGCTTTTCGGATTCCAATACTGTCGCTGTCTTTTACCATCATGTTTTTCATATTATAAGTTCCAATCGGTTACGAGTTTTCCAGCCTGATCAAATCCTTGAGCGGACCACTTGCCGCAACCATGGTATCCGCGTTGAAACTTGACCGCCCCAGCCTTCCTTGCGGCACGGATGAAGCGGCGATAGCTGTTCTTTTGATCTTGGTTCATGTATCCGTGCCAACCGTTTTGGTTGGCTTTTTTCATAATATTTTCTGTTTTCATAAATCCCTTTTTTCTGCCGCCTAGCCGTCGCAGACTAGCTGGGCTATCATCCAGTTCCTGTGGCAAGCAGCAGAAAAGAGGGGTCTATGCCCCTGTGCTTCACTCTCTCCGAAAATAATCGTAAACGCATTCTCCGTTCACGACTACCTGACTGTAGCCAAGTGGCCGCGCCATTTCGCACGACCGCTGGAACGCGTCAGTCAGGACATATTTTGCCCTGTGCTTCGCTTCTTTTACCGTGTCGCACTCATCAGACACCGCACATTGTCCGTCTAGCACGTCACGCTGACTCTCGCAAGCCAAAACAAAAATGGTCTTCATGGTTTTAAATCATTCAAATCTCACGCATGCACAACATCTGCCGATGCCCACCTGAATAAACGCAGCATCGCCCGACCTCCTGGGTCGTTTTCATCGAAAACGATTTTTGGTTCGTAGCCACGATCTGCACATTCGTCTTTTGCAGCATCATAAAAATCTCCGTTGTCATATTGTTCTTTGGTTCCTATAACCTTGACAATGAACAAGTCAGGTTCCCCAACTGAATTCAAACATCCAACAATACATCTTATTTGAATACATTGTTTTATAGCGTTCATTCAATCCCCCTGTTCTTCATCCACGCCCGCAATGCAGCACGTTCCTCTTCCTCACGGTACATTGCCAAAAATACCTCGTGGTGTTTTGGATTGTAGTCTGGATACTTCGATTCAAGCACTACACGTTGACGCGCCTTGACCAGCCTGCGCTCAACCTCGTGCTTCGTGAGTTCAATGGTTTTCATAAATTATTCGTTTAATAAAGAACGACCAAGCATGCGCTTATATCCGTCCGCAATCTCTTTCCCAAAACTACGTTCGAGTTCTATATAGGAAGCCTCTTGTGCTCGCTCAGTCAGCGCAGCTCGGAAATCCTTGGCGTCCTGGTTATAATCCAACCCGATTTGAAGATAGTCGTCCTCGCCAACAAGATGCCGACCATCGCGCAAAATCACTGTTGCGCACTTCAAAGCGCCGTCACTCAAGATGAGATTGCTTTCATGGTCCATCAAGCACCATACTGTCTCGAATCGGAACTGAATCCGAATAGGACGGATATGCGCCGAATTACAGCGCAGACTCGCCTCGTGCTTTGTTGCAAAACACAAAGCCTTTGGCCTGCTGCCAACCCATATTAAAGCTCTCATAAATCACTCCGACTCGGAGGAAAATGAGCCCCAGGAAAAAATCCAAAGCCCTTTCTCCCCCACACGTTTTTATCCACGGCTTTTCTCGAAAACCCTTTCTCCCAAGTCCCCGAGAAACCCGTTTCTCCACCCGTACAAGTACAAAAAAAATAGCCCGAAAGTCGGGCCGAAAAAATGAAAAAAAACAAAAAAAGCCCCCCAGTTTTTGGCCGGGAGGCTTTCTTGACGTGATTTGACGCTTATTGTGGTTTTGCCAGTATTCCTTTCGTTAGTGGTTAACGCTGGATGTCGTGCGAAAACTTGCTGCCCATTTCTAATTCCCATTCGTGCGCCAGGTATTCCTGTTCCGCACGTTTCTGGTTGGTAATGGCCCAGACATACCGAGCCGACAGAATGGCAGTTTCATGCCAGTCGCGTTTCTTGTCCCTGGCGTTCCTCACCAGGATACGCCGCAATCGCTCAGATTTGGCTTTAGAGCGATTGTAAGCCTGTTTAGGCGTCATTGTGCCTGTAACCTCTTTCATAAATCCTGCGGTTTTCCAGGTTGACCGCAAACCAGTTTTAAAGCGCCCCGGTTTGTTATTTTAAAGGCTACCAAGCCGGGAAACATCGCCAAGCCCATTACATGAACGTGGCTGTATGGGCACAGTTTTCCCACGTTCGCAACACTCTGCGTTTTCACGGGCTTGTGACCGTTCTCGTTTCCGAGAGCCGCATTACAGGGGACTTTCGTCCCCTCGATTCTACGCGTTGGCAGTTTCAACCTCAGCAGTTTCAGGCTGAGAGGCCAACCATGCGTCGATTGTGTCCGCCCCGACTTTTTCCTCGATGGCGAGTGTAACCGCGTTGAGCTGCTGAAAGATTTCCTTCAGCTTGTCGGGCTCCGAGTCACCAACGAACTCGTTTACCTTCGTGATCATTTCCGCAATCGTCGGCGGAATCGTGATCGCCGTTTCATTGTCAGGATCAAGCGCCTTCAACTGTTTCTGGGCATCTTTCCCGTGCCGTTTCAGGATCTCCGCAATTTTACCGCAGTCCACACCCTTCTTGGCCAAAGCAACCGCCTTGACCAGGTTGTTGACCGGGTTATCGTCGAAGTCGATTTCAGAAATCCAACCGTCAGCTTTCGTGCCGTCAGCCAGTTGCCGACTCGCCACGAAAAAGCCCCACGCCACTTTCAGCGTAGTCGCACGGTTCTCCGGTGGCCGGTCGCATCCCGTTTTGAAGCGGTAATACGAGGCCAGCGTTTTGCCCTGTTTCTCAGCATCCGGTTCAATGGCGACCAAATACTTGGCCTGCTCGTGAATCGAATTGTTGAAGGTTTCGCGGGTTTCCTCCAGCTTCTTTCCCAGCTTGGCGTACTGAACGGCCAATGCCGTCTTTTCCGCCTCAGTGAGATTTTGGAGTTCGGCCAATGTGGCCCCACGATTTTCCTTAACGAGCTTAGCTCGCAGTTCATTCAGAGTCATACTGTCCATCCTTTTTTGTTGTGTGTTGGGCTTTCCCGGCCCTGGGTTTCAATGCCGAACCTTTCAGCACGGCACGAAATCGTTCAGCGTGGACTCTCGGCGTCGGCCATCCTGCCGACTTTCACGCAAATCATTTTCAATTCACTCCGACTCGGAGTAAATCAGGTTTGCCATCAGCACACCTTTCCCGTGCGTATGGCAAAACCGATTTACTTCATTTCACTTGCCAAGCCAACCCGCTGTTGACTCGCCAATACTGAAATATCAGTTCTGTTTCCAAAAAACTGGCAGGATTTACTTGTTCCTCGCCATGCTGTAACCGCCAAACTTGTTCTGTCTTCAGGTTTTCCAAAGACTCCCTTTCGGCGGAGTTTTTTGGCGCATCGCCTTTCGCAAGCGCCATTGCTCGCTCTTTAGCGAGCGTTACTTTTTCGTATGCTGTCATAAATCTGAAAATTCAGGTGAAACGCCACAAGTGCGTTTCAACCGAATCGTCAGGTTCTAGCAAGGAACGGCTGACGGTTTGTCCATGTCCAGTTCATGCTGTAACGCATAATCCAGACGTTCAAGCGCCTCCTGTCGAAATATGATGTCACGTTTTATATGACATCGCATTGCTCGTGCCGCAGTTGTCAAGTCTCCGATTTCAAGTGCTGTCAAGGCAACCTTTTTCGGATTCTCTCCGTATTCGTTTATGTCCATATTACCTTTCTGTTTGCCATTTCTGGCAATTCAGGTCTGTCCCCATTTCAAGGGCCAGAACCGAATTGTCAAAAAACGAGATACAACGCCAGCCAAAACAAGGCCAGCGTTACCCAGCCAGCCATTTCGGCTAGGTATGCGTAATCAGGTAGTCTTTTCATACCACCCGTACATAAAAAAAGCCCCAGGCGTTTACCTGGGGCTGTTTCGCTACTTGCTAAATTTCGCCTGGATTTCTTCAACCACAGCAAACGTTACAGTTTTGCCAGTAGGCACTGTTTCGTATAGCTCGGTTTTATTGTTATATTTGCTTTCAACGTGCGTCATTTGTCGGCAGACTTCGTTTATTGCATGAATTGCCGATGGCGCACATTCGAATGTGACGTTATTGATGCTTATCTGCATTGTCCCTTTCCGCAATTTCGCTCCGACTCGCAGCAAAATTGCATTCCCCCGTTTCAACCCACCTCGGGCGTCCACGGGTAAATCGTTGCCAGGATCTTAGAAACCAGTTGAAAAGGCTGGCGTCCTGGCAAGGCAGAATGGATAGGCAAGATTTGCCTATCGAATGGAATTCCCGCAATCGCAACCACGGGAACAGGCGATTGCATCCGGCATCCGGAGACCGGAGACAGAATGCAATCACTCTCTACTATATACCCAGAAGCGAACCAATTGAATTGCAATGACTTATAAAAGTATGCTGCAAATAGGCTCCAATTTGACCATAAAACAGCATAGACTTGAATAGGGCATAGATAAGGGAAAGCATAGGACGACAGCTTATAGGGCAAATGTGAAACGGGAAAGGGCAATAAAAAACCCCTTGGAAGTCAATCCAAGGGGTGAATAGGGCAAATAATGGATTAAGCCGATATGCGCATAACTCGGGAGCATTCGGCAAGGCACAAAGCATGCTGGCGAGATAGAATCGAGATACTGACCAGCTTGACGCACTCGAACCAGCGAACGTACGCGCGTGACGCAACAAGCGGATTAACGGCAATATTGCCGATAGGCGTTGACTTGCGGGACGGAGAATGGAGACGCACGCGGTGAACAGCCAAACCGATTGGCTTGCGGGATTTGAGGCTGGTCAGACCACGGTCTAACTTGTCCGCTTGCCAAGCGTAAAGACAGATAGACTTGCCAGTCTTTGACCTGACAATCTTTGACACGTAGGCTAGTTCCTTGTCTGTCAGGGTTTGACCGTTCAGCATCCGCCCAACAAGCTCCGCACTCTTGGGAGTGAGTCTATCGGAGACTGCGGACAAGCGGCGATTGGTACGGTCAATAGGAATGTCATCGCCCATTGCCAACCGAATAGATTCCGCTTCCGCCCATGATGCCGGAGAATTGACTTCAGTATCGCCTGAAGTCTGGTCAAGGGAATAGGATTGCTCTCCGTAGGTTGACTTGCCAATACTGCGGCGAGCGGCTTTAGATGCCGCTCTAGCCATAAGCCTAGACAAGGGAAGGCTGGACCGCTCGGCGTGACGAGCACAGGATACTTTCCATGCGACAATGGCGGCATCCTGAGACGCATCATCAATGGTACTGGCGTTGACTTCCATTCCCGTACGCGCGGCCATGGACCGCGCTACCCGCTTGGCAGCGGATTGGCCGATTGTGAGATAAGTCTGACCAGAGAAAAGATCCGCCCAACGGCGGAACATAATCTTGTCTGCGCCAAGACTGCCTGCCTTGCCGTGAATCTTAGCTGTCTCGCGGCCCCAAGCGTCCGATTGCCTTCGCTCTAGGCTGGCTAGCCAATCATTGCCTGTGGGGAGACTGGTGTTGACTGAATTTGGTGTTGTCATTGTATTGTACCGTAATGCAGCCTCACGTCGAAACTGATTAATACGGTACTCACGAGATTACAGATAATGAGTGTAGAGTCAACAGCAATCGTGCAATGTACTACACTTTTATGATAGATAGTCTGTTAAATCCGATGTTGTCAAGGGAGATTAAACCAATCCATTCACGCCAGAAGCCGCAATCCACACAATCCAAAAGCAATCAACCGACTTGTCAAGTGCTTTATATTGTACACTCCATCCACTATCTAATCATGAGTCCATCACTCATGATTCAATTCCATCACAAGCCAGCCTACACATTACCATATGCCCATATTGGAATATGCGAATATTGCCATATGAGATAGCAAGAAATGTGTAATCCGTTTGTTCCGCCCATTTTTCGCCAGTGGTACGCCGTTGGATTGCAATTGCCAATCGCACTCCATTTGTCAAGTGAAATTAAATCGCATTTGACCGCCACTTGGTCCGCTGGCCAGCCAGCCAGCCAACCGGCATCCGGCATGGAGTGCGTTGGTCCGCCACTTGCCAACCGAAAGCCGTGATTGCCAAGCCAGTAAAGCCATAAGTTATTGAATTGCAACGGCTTGTTGTTGCGTTAAAGTAAATATATCCAATATTGTGCGAAAAGGTTTGCATAACTCATTGCAAATCAGTGCCAGCGTGGGGGGCACAATTTGCGGTTCGCATGGGCAAAAACGAAAGCACCCCCGACGGTAGCATTCACTCTCCTCTTTTTAATGATTTCCTGGCCAAGTAGTTACTTATTATGAGTTGCATGCGATTGAGGGTTAATATGGCTGATTGGTTGGCATGTCTAGTGAATTGAGTGGATTGAGAGCGTTCTGAGGTTATTGTGAGCGATCTAGCGGAATGCGGTATCGTTTATGGAAAGCTGGTGGTCAAGTGGCATGTGAGTGGCGGCGACTTCACCTGTGACATGGCCTGTGACTTCGCCTGTGGGCGGAGGGGGGGTAGTTATTTAGAAAGGGATGGTTTTTTTTATGGATGGAGGCTGGTCGGGCTAGGGATTGGTTTGGAAGCGGTTGATTTGGAGTGGATTTGGAGGATAGTGGGGAAGGTGATTTGGATGGAGAAAGACTTTTTCTATCCGGCCCTTGGATGGGTCGGATTGAGTTGGCGCTACTTGGTGAGTAGCTTGGTTGGGCTCGATTGTTTGAGGGAAGAGCCCAGGTAGCAGCTAGAGGTTAGCCTCGTTCGTGCGTTGCTCGGTAGCCGACTTTAGATCAGCTTGGCTAGAGACGCCTGTAGCTGCGTGTGGAGGGAAGTTTAGGGAGGAAGGAAGGGCTAGCAGCACTTTATTGATACCTGGACCGCCTGTAAGCCTTTGGGCTGCGCCACCATTCTTCCGGCAAGAGCGCAGGGATAGCGTAGTGCTATCGCCGATTCGGCGGGGGTTTTTTACGGACTTTGAGTGACTGGCTGCAATGGGAAGCATTGCAGTTGCATTGCAGATGCAATGAAGTGATGGTTGCCTGCCGATGAGCCAGCATTTCCTCTGGATGAGGGGCAGGCCGGAGCCCTGGGTTGTAGCGCAGGGCGCGAGAGCTTTTCTCTCGCATGGTTGTTTGCTGTCCTTTATGATGTATCCTCCAAACAATCCTACACAGTTCGGTCTGATGAGGACTGAACGTAGAGAATGAAGCACGGGGTTATGAGGAAGTCAAAGGGAAATATGGAAAAAGGCTAATTGAGAATGAGTCTCAATAAGAGGATTATGGAAGGGTGATGACTGGTGGTTCCATTCTTTGGGTTTGTTTCCAGAGCCATGTATGGACTGAGGCGTTGATGAATGTGGTTTGGTTTAAGTGTAACCATCCGTAAGATGCGTGGTCGTGGCCGAATATGTGATAGCGTGGTTTAATTTTGTTACATTTATCAAGTAGCATTGAACATCCTATATGTGAATTTCCGTCGAGGATTCCCAAAGGGGGGCCATGGGTTATGAGAATGTCTGTATCTTCTGGTATGGAGTTCCAGAGGTTGTCAGCGAATTCATGTGTGCTGAGTTGGAATGCGAAGTCTTGATGTTTAGGTGTATAGGGCGATCCCCACACCTTGAGACCGTTTGGGAGAGTGGTGGCTGAGTTTTTAAGGTAAGTGATATGTTTTGGTATGGCGAATGTGACATCTGATTCAAGGATTCTGTCGTGATTTCCTGCGATGAATATTTTGATTGGGTGAGGGAGATTTGAGAACCATGTGAGGAACTGGTTAAGTTCATCGAGCGTTCCGTGAGTGGTTACGTCGCCTGCATGAATGATTGCGTCTGCGGTTGGGATTTCGCCGAAAGGATGCCTACCGTAATGTCGATGGAGGTTATGGGTATCTGAGATGCAGACTATTTTCATATTGTCATTAGAGAACGGCTTATTGCAATTGTTTTGCAATAGCGGTCTGAGGCGTTCACAAGCAGTTCTTTGAGTTCTCCGCTGATGGATAAATGCTTATTATTATGATCCCAGGTGATGTTCATGGTTGGTTTCGGGTTGATGGTCGGTGAAACATTGGAGTGCATGCTCCTGGTTTATGGGGCCAGCCGCAGGTGTCACAGAGTTGCCATGTTTCGATTTCGCGGCAACAAGGGCAGATAAGTTGGCTGTCGAGTGTGCAGCATTTATCTAGGTTGAATGGCTTATGGCCGCATGATGAGTTGCCTAAGCAGCCGCACTTGACGCATTGAACGGCGTTCATCAAATTCTTCCTTTTGATTCGTGCAAAGCAGTTTCAGCGGATCTGTATCCACGGAGGTAGCCGCTCACAAACGCCTCGCGCATGTGCCTTTGGAATGATGGGTCATGGTTTTGGGTGAGCATGTCCCAACGTTCTGAGGCTTCGCGGGCTTCGATTATGAGTGCGTCTGCTTCAGCGTATCCGTGTTTGTCGGTGTTAGCGTTCATTTGGATTCAGTCGTTATTTGTTGGTGGAATGCCGCTTCCGCGACAATACTTGCATATTTCAGTCCATGGTCCGTTTACTGCGTAGTGACCGAACGTAACAAATCCACTTCCTTCGCATCCTGGGCATATTGCGCAGTGTGGGCATATTTGAGGGTCATCGTATTTGTCGATCACCTTACCGCATTGTTGACAGATCGGTTGTTGTTCGAGAGTTGATTCAGTATTTTCTTGTGCGTTCATGGTTTGGTTTAGGGTTGAGTTATTCTGCGTCACCTGGTTCGTCTGAATTGCCGTGGCGTTCGTTTCTGATTTGGTATTTGGCATTCATTTGGAGCTGATCGGCTAGGATGGCGGTGACTTCTCCGTAGGTGAGCTGGTGTTTTTCGATGATGCTTAGCAGGGCAGAGCACAATTCATATCCTGCTTTAGCGACGATTTGTGTTCTAGGATGAAGTTTCATTCGTATCCTTATGGTTCAGCGTCAGACGTCTCACAATTGATCAGGGCGGCGTCGAGTTTTAGTATAGCCTTGTATAGTCTGAGTGCGTTGTATTTACCTCTGGAGCCGTCGTTATTGCGGTAGTCTTCGATGGCGTCACCGAGGCGGGAGACACATTGGACGCACCATCCGTTGTCGGTGTGCGGGCAATTTTGTTTCCAGGGCATGGTCATTTGAACTAGGGGGTAGGTTTGTCCTCAATGAAGCATCGCACTGGCTTACCGTCCATGATTTCGACGCGAGAGAGCTTCATGCCGTGTGGTGCTTCAGACTCCTCTCTATTGCTATGCAACTTGCCATCGCATGCGTCCCGCATCAGTTCGAGCGCACTTCTGGCAATATCTCCAAGTCCGTAGCTTTGGACTGATTGCTCCTCCTCGGATTCGATGATTTCTTTCAGTGCCGCTTCGAGCTTCAGGATTATGTAGCTATATTCACTGATTGTTTGATGGGCTTGGAGTAGTTCGCCCACCAACCTGCGCTGAGACGATGCCCGCGATACTCTCGCGGCTTCTCGCACCTGTCCAAAGAATGTTTCGTCTAGTGTATTGGGTTTCATGAATCAGTCTTTCGTGGTCGGAGTCATAATGGTCACAGGTCAGTCTTTCTAGTCAGCCTTTTCGCTTCGGGCATCCATATTTTATCAAGGCTCGGACTGCGATAGCGGCGCACTTGCGTAGTGCGTCTAGCGCGGCTTCGTCGCCAGCGTTATCAGTCCATGCGTCTTCCGCTTTTCGGGCGTATCGGGAAAGCGCAACAACCTGACCTGCGACGCCTGAATCCATTGTGTCTGCACGTTGCGTTCCGGCCATGCTGTCCTGATATTTCAGTTCGTCGTTCAAGGCGTCGATTACCTCTTTAGTCAACTGCGTGTGTGTTGGATTCATAATTGGTTTTAGTCTTCCAGAATTGCGTCAACTAAGCTGAGGTGATTGCGGGCTTCGTCGATTAGGCCGAGGTCGAGGTCATGGCGTATTCGGCGCAACAGTTCATCGGCATTGAGTCCGAGCAACTTCATGGCTGCTTTAATCTCAAGTAGGTTTTTGGCTTGTTTAATGAGGGTGTTATTTGTGTTCTTCATACCATTTCACGAAGTCTTCTGTATTGATTGTTTCTGAGCGGTAGTGTCCGCCTTTGGTGTAGTAGTTGACTGTGGTGAGTGTGTCTGAGAAGCTGACACTGCCCATGCATAATGGCTGGAATCGTCCTTCTTTTTCTTTGCTGGCGAAGAAGTGTTTGAGGAATGCTTTATCGTTTTGGTCAACGGCGGTTTGCCATTGAGACATGATGTCGATGACTGCCTGGTGGGCGTCTGTCATAGGTATTGGTTGAGGTCGTTTGTTTCTTGGTAGATGAGTTCACGGACCCAGAGTAAGACTTCCCTGGTAGTGTCTGGGATGTCTTCGTGTTTGAGTCTGTTACGGAGAGTTTGGTCGATGGTTTGGACAGCGCATCGCCACTGGGTGCCATTGATGGCGTCGGCGTGTTCGGATTGTTCTTCGGGTAGGTTGAATTCGAGGATAGCTTTCATTTCGTTTGTTTCGTTTGTTTCGTTTGTTGGCTATATTCGATTTGCAGTGACAGGTCTTCGATGGCGTGCAGGAGTAAAAAGAGCGCGTATTCTAATGGTTGGACATAAGACTTGATTTTGCCATCAATGGCCTCGCGTCCCATTCTGCATTGTAGTCTACACCTAAATGCAGCCATTTCGGCGTCTGTTCTTGGCTTGGCTTTGGGTTTCTTTTTAGGTTCGGTCATTCCTTCAGCCCCTTCTTGATTTCGTTCAGGCACTCAACTGCGACAGCTGCGACGTACGAAGGTTCGAGCGATCTGCCGTTTCTAAAGATCGCCGAAGCGATTTGCACAGCGTAGTCGAGGTCTGACCTCTCTTGGTGCGAGTGCGCGACCTGGAGTGTCATCGGCGTGCAATCCGGCACTGCGGTCGGAGTTTGTTGGGTTGGCTCTCCAATATTCATGTTCATAGTTTTGTCTCCTCTGTTGGTTCAAACATCTTTTTGGCCTGCTCTAATGTGACCGTGATTTTCTCTCCGGTTGGTTCGCACGCCCAGGTCACATAATCCTCTGTTACGACCTCAGCGAAAGCGCGGGCTGCTTCGAGCATCATGGGTGTTGGCTTGGTTCCGTCTTGGTCTGGGTCTGAATATTCCTCGTCCAACCGTTCAAGCGCGACCTCTAAGACCAACTCCGCAATTTTGTCGGCATGGTGCTTCACGTCCATTCGCTTGTAGACCTGGATTACAATGGGCCAATTGATGCGATCAAGTTCATCATCCAATGGATCACCGTAGTCTTCAAGCACTCGCTCAATCACGTCTTCGGTCGTTGTCTCCAGTTTCTCCCAGTGTTCGAGCCCGTATAGCTTTTCTTGTGTCATCATATATTTTACTGGTTTGTGTTAGTTTCTCCGCAAAATCCATTGCTTCTTTGAGAGTTTTGAACGGCCAGGATGTTACTTGGTGTCTTGGGTAAAAATACCATCTCCCGTCTTTCTCCCTGCCAATACATCCGTGTTTCGGATGCGTCCACCAGCCCGACTCACTCAGTTCCCACATGTTTCTGTGGTTCATCGTTTTGAGTGTTGGTTAAATTAGCGCCCACCATCACAACTCAACTACAGCACCCAGTTCCCTACTCCAAATTGCTATAAGCTCATTTAGCTCATCTTGCAGTGTCCGGGCGCTTTCGATATTTTTAAAAACAAGCAAAACGTCAACTTTGTCTTCAGTGGTTTTTTCTTCCCAGTGTTTTGGTGTTGAGTTAATCGGGTGTTCATTTTCTGTTTTTGTGATTGATATACACCTATGCCCATCAATCATTCCTCTTTGTGTCCACACCCTTCCGTCGCCATAAATAATTTTCATTGCATTATTAGGTTTGTGTGTTTTGGTTAATTGAATCCCCCCGCTGCTCATCGAGCACACACGAATAAGATTTCAGTCTGATCGTTATTGAATGGTTTTGGTTTCATGCCGCCTACCACGTAGCAGGCTGACGGGGGAAATTGGTTATTCGTCGTAGAGCCCAAGGCATTCCTGGGCTTTATCTTCTTTGCTTGGATTGTCGCTCATCCACCAGTCGAACAGCTCTTGACCGTTTTTAAAACGCTTCGTCATCCCAAAAGGTTTTCCGAGTCTATTTAGTTTTCCCTTGCGCTTGTTATAGCACTCGTTTGCAGCCCACAACCACAACGCCTTAAACCTTGGCCACCGGGCAAATTCTCGATATCTTCCCTCTCCAGCCATTGGGCACCCAATGCAGCCCAAACGATTCCAGCCTTCATCGTAAAGAGAGCAATACGGAATGTTGTTCGATCTGATATACTGCCAAACATCTTCGTCAGTCCAATTGACGATTGGGCAGACCGCGTATCCGGTGTCTTTGACATCCCTCCACCTAGTTACTGTGTCCCATCGTTTTTTTCTGGCTTGGCTCTCAGCTTTCCTAACGCCAAGAACACACACAAGGCCATCACCGCCGCTCTCTTTAAATTCCTCGCAGCACCAACGGCTTATCCGTGTTGGCATTCCGTGTGTGTCAATAAGTGCTCGAAAAAAGTTTCTCGCAGGTCGCCGCCACTCAACGTCACCATGATGCTTTTTGATGAAATGAACAAGCTCGGGTGGATCAATTGTCGTTTGCGAATACCATGCTTTAAACTTCACGCCGCTGCGGATGGCGAGTTCCTTAATTACCACGCTGTCTTTACCGCCTGAAAATGCCAGATAATACCCATCAGGAGACAACCTTAGCGCCTCGGCTTCGTGTTCGCGCAACAGTTTGATTGCGTCAGCCTCTTTTTCTTTTAGTGACGCACCGTAACCGTCGAATGTTAGTTGGTAAATCATAATGTTTATTTGATGCGGTCACTCTCTTTGTCCCGCGCTGGATCGTAGATAAACCCGCCCTTGTGCAGTCGCCCCTCGATCCATGCTTGCACGGTTGCGGCGGCGGCTAATCGCGTGCGTTGCTCTGTGTCAAGTTGGGCAAATATACTGGGCGACGGGCATTCATTACCGAGAACAACCAGAGGCATCTCATCGATGTCTCCGTAGATCAAATGCAAAACGATTGGATGGAGCTCGTTCATTTCCCCTCCATCTTTTGGAGCTTACGTTTAAGCTCTTTTGGCGTTTCACAGCCCGATGCGATTTTCCATTGCGTTATTTCGGAATCGAGCTGTTCGATGACCTCAATGGCGTCATTGAATGCTGATTCTATTATATTTTTAGCGCCACTTAGAATGCTATCCTGTTCGTCTGTTGTGTTATTGGGCATAACTGTTCCTTTCTTACTTGTGTTCTTCCTCCCAGATGATTGCGGATTTTCCACTGCGCATTCCGAAGGGCCAATCAGGTTGTCTCCCAATCCAACTATCGGCTCTCGCCTTTGACTTAAACGGCCCAGCCCATCGAACGTAAGGCTCAGTAGGGATTATGTTCGATGTCCTCCATACCCACCAGTCTGGGAATATTGTGATGTTATCGCTCATCTCAGCATCCTTTAATTCTTGGCGCGTCAAGCGGTTCGCAGTCGCAGTCACGAGGCGGTCTGCCGCAGCACGCGGATTGCTGATTGTTGTCGTTATTTTCGGTATTGCCGTTCGCTAGTATGTCGCAGACAATTTTTCGCTCCGGGTCGCGCAAGATTCTTTGATTGGCCAAAAGCAAATCCACGCGGCGTTTATAGAACTCAACACTGTCTTCTAGCTCAATAATCCTATCCATGACGATTTTGGCAGATTCAACAGACAGCCCAAGGCTCTGGAGTATGGCCTCATTGAGAAAACGATGACTGCTCATTTCAGCGCCTCCTTGCAGCGGTTGAGTAGTGTGGTAATACCAACGCAATCCTCAAGCGGTTTCAGTTGTTCATAGCACTCCGCGATGATGCACTCCAGCTCCTCGACGCGTTTCAACAGATCGCCCTGGCCTAATGCCTTCAGCGCTGCGTCAATCTGGGCCTGCATCGCCATCCGTTTGTTATGTTCGGTTTGGGGATCATCCATTTCCTCGAATTCCGCTGTGCTGCAACAGGAGAACGGAATATGTTTATAGGGTTCACCGCATGTCTTGCATTTGTATAGCTTGCTCATAGGATTTATCAATGTTCATGGCTAACCAGTCGCTTCAGGCAACGCCGCGTTGCCTGAGCTTGTTGTTGGAAACACCTGGCGCACTTTAGTATCAAGCTGGTCAATGAGTTCCGTGAGATGCATAAACTCGCTCGTGCTTTTCTCTGGGTATTCGTTGTGGCGAGTCCATTCGCAGAGTTTCTTTGCGGCGTGCGCGAGTGATAGTAGCTTCAGGAATCGTTCTTGCTCTGCTCGTAGTGCATCTGCGGACCATATGATTTTAAGGTGTTGAATGTCGCTCATATTTCTTTCATGATTAGAACCAAAGGCTGTCATTTAGATTGCGTCGGTCTTTAGCCAAGGCTTCGAGTGCAGCCTCTTTTGTTGATCCTACCCCCTTACATTCACCATCGACTTCTGATCCGAATATCGTGCCAATAGGGCAGGTTGCCTCAAACGTTCCATCTGGTAGCTGCTTTACGGTTGTGTCTCCCATCGTCATTCCGATTTCAGAACAACAGAAGCATTGCAATGTTTTCTCACTCATAGTTTTCCCGGTAATCATCGGTTCGGCGAATGAAACCGCTCATGCTTCTCGATAGCGTGTTGCAGCGGCGGAGCAGGGATTACGCCCGTGTCCAGTCCGCACTGCCTGCACCATTGGCGCATGAACAGCGGAGGTCCGTCGGGGTGTATCGGGTTGTCCAGTTCCGTGCCCCAGCGTGTATATCGTTCGCAGCGTGGGCAGAAGTCTTGGCTGAGGAAATACCAGCGCAATCGCCGAACAAGGCGGTCGAGCCAACAGCGCTCCGCCCTTGCATGTTCGACGCGCAGCTTGTCGAGTTGAGTTTCAGTCAGTTCCATAGTCTTACTCCGTTTCTCCGCGCCGTGGCTCACCTTGGGCGTTCGGCCTCAAGGTGCCGGCGCCAAATCGTTCATCGCCCCACCTCCAATGTGACCACAATCCGAAGCCCGTTGACCAACCCTGGCGGCTGGACGCTGACTGTGTTACTCGGATCGCTTTCAAGGCCAACCGCATTGACCGCCGTGCATCGCCAGTAGTTAGTACCGTCACGCGCAGGAACAGTAACTGGCGGACGATTGGTCGCCGCCACGATTGACCACTGGTTAGTCTGGTTCGTGGCGTGGTAAATGCGGTATGCTACCACATTTTCGTTTGTGGGATTCAAGTCCCAGGTTAGTTGGACTGTATTGGTTGTCTCAGCGTATAGAGCGCATGCAGCCATGAGTAATGCTATTAGTGTTTTTTTCATGATATTTATTCTTTTGTTAACGGTTATCTCCGCTGCCTCCGATGACGCCTCGTTGCTGGCGGTCGGCGAGCTTTTCGATGTTGCGTTGGGCAATGTCGTTGAGCGTGATGCCTTGAGACTTAGCTGCACCAGCGACGTACCAAAGCGCGTCTCCGAGTTCATCTACAATTTTGTCTCGCATGTCGGTTCCGTCACGCAGTTGCTTCTTCCACTTTCCTGCGACTTCTCCTGCTTCACTGGCCAGCCCGAGAACCATGTAGTTTGTGTTCTGGGCTGTTGGTTTTGCGGTGCTCCATGCGATGGATTGGTATTCGTTCAACGTCATAGTTTTTTCGTATGTTGTGCAAATCGTAATACACGTATTACACTGCGTCAAGCGTAATCGAAAATATTTTTTCAGTTATTTTTTTGGATGCACTCGTCGCACACGGAGGTCTCGATTACGTCTGCGACGAGTGCGTTTTGTGGTCCTTCGATCTTGATGATTGCTTCGCAGTACCGGCACACCACGACCTTTGAAGCTTTTGTGCCGTAGATAATTACGGACATGATTAGCAATGACAGCACGCAGATTG